>ENA-OQCL01000090-OQCL01000090.1-human-gut-metagenome-genome-assembly--contig:-NODE-90-length-49445-cov-7.195344_pt1 | contig 49445 bp, 38 predicted proteins | sample MGYA00242502_ERZ504586 | MGnify/ENA primary metagenome ERZ504586 (study PRJEB26092, sample SAMD00036316) | human gut metagenome | host: Homo sapiens | study: EMG produced TPA metagenomics assembly of... | reverse complement strand
GACGAGAACGGCACCCGCAGGCAGGACATTGAGATTTATTACAGCTTTGTCGGCAAGATAGACTTGCCGGAAGCCTAACGCCTGACCTATCCGACACAGCCCTAAGTGCCGGATAGGAACGGCAAAATTTTTTACACTTCTATTACTTCTTTATCGCACATTAGCAAACTTGCACGTGGTTGAAGCGTCTGTTGCAAACTTGCATGCCGTTTTACGCAATAAGAAGCATTTTTCTTCGTCTTATTGCGTAAAACGGCATGCAAGTTTGTTAAGCGGCGCGTGGCAGCCTGATTTAGGTAGCGAATGAGCCGAATGAGCCTGTCGCGGGGCTGCGCCGCGTCTCTTCCGCTGAGATGCGTTTCCCCGTGGGGCTGCGCGGGTTGCGAATGTGCCAGCGGCGGGGCGGGGCGGGCGGCGGAGGGGCCTGTCTCGGGGTCGTGCAGGCAAGCGAGTGTGCCAGCGGCGGCGCTGTGCAGGCAAGCGAGCGTGCTCTGCCGCGCTGTGCCTTCGCGACGCCATTCCGTGGCCCGCCGTGCCCCGCTGGCCCAGCGCTATCCTCGTTGATTAGCCTGCCAGATGAGGGCGAGCCCCCGAAGGGTAAGGGCGTCGTCGACGATTGTCTGGTGGTGCAGGAGCGCGGCGATGGCGCCGGCATTCTCTCCCGTGATGACAATGGGAATGGTCATCGGCTCGGCGGCACCTGCATCGGCTTCGCCGCGTTCGTTTTCATGCGCAGCCGAGCCTTCGCCCAACCTGGCGCGTGCACGCTTGCCGTTGTCCGCAAGCTCGGCAACCACCGCATCGAGCAAGCCATCGATGCGCGCCGCCTCTCCGAGCACGACGCCAGACTGCATGGCTTCGCGCGTAGAGCGCCCGAGCACGCGCTCAGGTGCACGAAGCTCGATAATGGGCAGGCGCGCCGCGGCTTCGGCGAGTGACCGCGCCCCGAGCGCAACACCCGGCGCGATGATGCCTCCGCAGAACGCACCGCTGGCATCAATCGCCTCGAAGTTTGTGGTGGTTCCCAAGTCAACCACCACAACGGGCGCTCCATAGGCGGCGCGTGCCGCGACGGCGTCCGCGATGCGGTCGGGCCCGACTTCAGAAGGGTCGTTGAACCGCAGCTTAACGCCCGATCGCAAGCCGGGTCCCACCACGAGTTGCCTGCCAGGAACGGTGTCCGCAAGCGCTCGGTGCCATGCGTCGGTGAGGGTGGGAACCACGCAAGAGAGGATGGAGCCTTCGGGAGAAGGACACGCGCCTCCGCGCGAGGATGCCTTGCCCGTCAGCTCGCTGAAAATCTGCCCAAGCTGCATGCGCGCCTCGTCTGTCGTGATGGGCTGGCGCGTGGTGACCTCGCATGCGCTGAGAAGCTTTGGGGCGCCCTCAGCACCCGCTTTGGCCGTTTCGAGCAGGCCAAATCGAGCGGTGGTGTTTCCGATGTCTGCGGCAAGTACGTGGGCCACGAGTCCTCCTTTGCGCGATAGATGCCTCCATTGTCGCATGTTGCGAGTCGAACTATGCTCGGGCAGGTTTCGATTCTCGATTCCTTAGCGTATACTGAACGCGCTTGAGCCGTAACCCGACTCCCCAAGCGGGGGAGCGGATATACGAAGGAGCGAATATGAACCAAGCACGCACGCGCGCACTGCGCGGGCAGCTGAGCTTTGCCGGCATTTTGATCGGCTGCATCGGCTGCGTCATCATCACGGCCTCGTCTGTTTACACTGCGCTCAAGATGGGCGCGTTGCCGTGGCCAACCATTTTCACATCTATCACGGCCCTCGTGCTTTTGCGGGCGCTCGGCCACACAAGCCTCAACGAAGCGAATATCACGCAGGTCATCATGTCTGCCGGCTCCATGGTTGCGGGAGGCCTAGCGTTCACCATTTCCCGGTATCTGGATTCTTGGTTTGGCGGACGAGGTGTCTTGGCAGGAGATGCTTGCCGTCGCGCTGGCGGGCACGCTGTTGGGCCTCGTGTGCACGGCGCTCATCCGCAAACGGTTTGTTGAAGATTCTGATCTGGAATACCCCATCGGCACGGCAGCGGCCGAGACCTTGCTCGCCAGCACGGCGGGCGGGTCGACGGGGCGCAAGCTCTTCGGGTCGATGGCGTTCGCTGGGCTCTGGGCGATTCTTCGCGATGTGCTCGGCATTATTCCGTCGCTGGTGGCCACGCTGCCCATCCCGGGAATTTCGTTCGGTATCCAGGCCTCGCCCATGCGCTTCTCGGTCGGGTTCCTTGTTGGGGGCCGCTCGATTGCATGGTGGATGGTCGGCGCTGTGCTGGGCAGCTTCGGCATCATCGTGGGCGGCACTGCAGCGGGGTTGTGGGACCTGGGAACTGCGCAAGGCATCGTGAGCAGCCTGGGCATGGGTCTCATGATGGGGTCGGGATTCGGTGTCGTGTTGCGCGATATCGTGCTCCCGCTGGTGCGGCGGGCGAGAGCTCGGCGTAGCTCATTCTCTGTTTCTGAAAGTGGAGAGGACGCGATGGGTAGCGAGGGCGCCGGAAACGCGGAGTGCTCGGGAGATTCCTCCCCGCTCGGGCATTCCTGCTCGCGCGGAGGCGTCGCTGGCGCCTCCGGCTCGTGCGGAACTCGCGTTGATGAATCCCCCGAGCACTCCGCGCCACGCGCCTCGCTCGGCGGTCTCGCCGACTACTTCTCGCGTTTCGATGCCGGCTTGCTCGCGCTGTTCGTGGCGGCGGCTGCGCTCGTGTGCTGCATCGCTCTCTCGTTCGGCCCGTTCGTCTCCGTGGCCATCGTGCTGCTCTCATTTGTGACGGCCATCATGAGCGCGCAATCAGTCGGCCAGTCCGGCATCGACCCCATGGAGATCTTCGGGCTCATCGTGCTGCTGTTCGTGGCGGCCTTTTCCGATGTGACCCAGGTGCAGCTCTTCTTCGTTGCCGGGGTGATTGCCGTGGCTTGCGGCCTTGCGGGCGACGTCATGAGCGATTTCAAGACGGGCCAGATTATCGGCACTGATCCGCACGACCTGTGGCTCGGCCAGGTTATCGGTGCGCTTTTGGGCACGGTCGTGGCCGTTGCCGTGCTCGTTGCCCTCGTAGCGGCATACGGAACCGACGCGTTCGGTGGCGACAATCTCTTCGTGGCCGCTCAGGCACAGGTGGTGGCGACGATGGTCTCGGGCATTCCGAGCGTCCCCGCGTTCGTCGTGGGCGTCGTTGCGGGCACGGTGCTCTACTGCGCGGGCATCCCTGCCATGATGCTCGGACTTGGCGTGTACCTGCCGTTCTACATGTCGCTCACCACGGCGGTGGGCGCGCTGATCCGCGTTGTGTTCGACCGCGTGGTGGCTGCGCGTGGAATCGAGAAGGGCGCGGCGGAAGAGACGGGCGCCGTGGTGGCTTCGGGTGTGCTTGGTGGCGAGTCCATCGTGGGCGTAATCGTGGCGTTCGCCAGCGTCGCGGCAGGCCTTGCGGGGTAGGCCGTTGGCAAAACTGAACCTTCCGGCTCGAGCCATGAGCACCTCGCAGGCGTCCCGTAGTGCCTAACCGTTGGGCAGCGTGACTCGCATTTCCAGCTCGGCGCCGAGCTTCCTCGCACGGATGCTCCCCTCGTGCCGCGAGACGATCCCTTGGGCAATCGAGAGCCCGATGCCGTTTCCGCCGGTCGAGCGCGAGCGGGATGCGTCGGCGCGATAGAACCGATCGAAGATGCGTCGCGTGTCTTGCGTGGTGAGCGAGGCACACGGGTTGGTCACGGTGAGCACGATTTCGCGTTTGCGCTGCTCAAGGTGTACACGAATCGATCCGTTATCGTCGCAGTACTTGACCGCGTTGTCTACGAGCACGCTTACCAGCCGGTCGAGCTCCTCGGGGCTTCCGCTCACGATGATGCGCGGTTCGGCCTTGCCCACCTCGCGCGCGGAGATTCCCTCCAGCCCATCCGCCCCGCTCGCGCGCGTCGCCGCTCCTTCGAAGGTGTCAATGGTGCAGACGAGGGTTTTACCCGATGCCTCGGCGAGCGGCAGGAAATCCTCGACCTCTCGCCGTACGATGCTCGCAAGGTCTACATCTTCGCGGAGCGCGCGCTCGATGGGCTCATCGGTGCGCGCGAGCTCGATGAGTTCGCCCGTGAGTTTGTTGAGTCGTGCGGTTTGCGCGCGCGTGCTTCTGGTCCAGGAACTTTCGCCCTCGGTGGCCTCGATGAGGTCGGTGTTGGCCGAGATGATCGCGATGGGCGTTTTGAGCTCGTGCGAGGCATCGGTCACAAATCGCTTCTGCCGTTCGAGGTTGCGCACGTAGGGATCGACGAAGCGCTTCGAAAGCGGCACGATGAACAGGCCCGTGATGGTGACCGTCGCCCCCATGATCGCCGCGGAGATAAGGAGCAGCGTGTGCGAGCTCTGAAGCTGCTGGAAGCAGTCGACTGCGATGATCATGCCCGACCCGTCTTGTTCGGTGAAGACGCGGAACCGGTATCGGTCGTAGTAGCCGGCGTTTGCCACCCCATCCAGCATATGTTCGATAACCTCCGCGGCCTCTTGCTCGTCGAGCTCAGCGACGTGCGTGGCGTCGAGCGAGGTGAGCGAGCGGGTGGTATCGAAGGTTGCTGCAAGGTAGCGCGTCTCGAACGGCGTTTCGGAAGTCGCCTCGAACGTTCCCCGCTTGTAGCGCGGGTCTTTGAGCTTCCACTCCTCAGGGAAGACGCCGTCGTTCTCGTAGAGGACGGAGATGACCGAGTCCACGCGCTCCGTGGCGAGCATGTGGTTCCAAATATTAAGGGCGGCGAAAATGAGCAGCAGCGCCGCTACCAGTGCGGCAATCGCAACAATCATGAATTTGCGTCGCAGGGCGGTAACGGTATCGGTGGCCATGGGGCTATTCCGCGCCCTCCTCGTTCAGCTCGAGGGCGTACCCGCGCCCGCGGCTCGCGATGATCTTACAGCTGGATCCTATGCTTTCGAGCTTGCGCCGCAGGTACGAGACGTACGTCCAGATTACGTTATTCTCGATAGATCCGTCGTAGCCCCACACGTGTTCGCGGAGGCGGTCGGCAGGTACATAGGTGCCCGGGCGCCTCATAAGCAGCTCTAGCATTTGGAATTCTTTATTAGCCAGATGCGTCGAGGATGCTCCGCACGATACGGTAAAGGCAGCGCGGTCGAGCTTGAGGTCTCCTGCGGTGAGTACGCCGGGCACGTAGGTGTCGCTGCGGCGGCAGAGGGCGCGCACGCGGGCGAGGAGCTCGACCATGGAGAACGGTTTGGTGAGATAGTCGTCCGCACCGCTGTTGAGCCCGCCGACCACGTCTTCTTGGGCGCTTTTCGCCGTGAGGATGAGAATGGGCGTGCGGAGCGATTTGCTGCGCAAGGTGCGCACCACGTCGAGTCCGTCGCGGTAGGGCATCATGATGTCGAGCACGATGCAGTCGTACGTGCCGGTTTCGCCGAAGTCGAGCGCCGCTTGGCCGTCGTAGACGGTATCGACCTCGTACCCATCGCTTTTGAGCATCGCTTCGAGAGCGCGGGCCATGTCCTGCTCGTCGTCGGCTACTAAAACGCGCATGCGTGCTCCCTCCTCGGCATCGTGGTTTCACGATAGCGCATATTCCATGCGAGTGCGCGGAGGCGCATCCGCGGTAGATGCAAAAACCCGTGCGCAGTAGATCGGGGGCCTGCGCACGGGTGCTGGACCCGGCCGCTGCTGCAATAAGGGAGGTTGACGACGGCGCGGGATATGCGCTCTGCGTAGAGAACTAGGTGGGGCCATACGACGCAGAGCGTGAGCTCAGCATAAAAACGAATCCTTAAACGAACCTCAAGAGTAAAAAACTATGATGGAATCGTGAACGCTCAGAAAAGCACCGGGACCTGCGGTTTTGCAGCAGGCGCTTCTTGCTTTCGTGCTGTTTAACCTTTTGTTGCACCTTTGAAAGGGTCCGTTTACATCGTATTATGCCTTTCTTTACCTTGATGGGTATTGCGCAGTGTTTGGGCTCTAGCAGCCTGCTGTGCTCGCATTCGGGTGGAGGACCGTGATAGGCTACCGCGTGCGCGCAAGGCGTGGCGTGTCGCTAGGGGCACGCCGGGCGTGAATTAGTTCCGTTTCAGCCGGATCTGGATCTTTGGGTTCAGATTGAAAAACCGGCTGGGGGGGGGGTAATGTCAAAATCTCTGTGCGTGCGCCGTGGCGGAAGTGCTGCGGTACTGTTGTGTTCTGCCGTGTGCGCTTCGGGCCTTCTGCTCGACCTCTCGGGAGCATCTTCAACCTACAGCGAGATAACGCATCTGTTCGGCGAGGTGCATGGCGCCTCGTACATCGTGGCGGAGCTGCTCTGCTCGCTTCCCACGCGCGATGGGGCCCTGGCCGTGCTCGGCCTTACCGCGGCGCTGTTCGCCCTGTTTCGTCGCGCGGGCCGCGGCGCTTCTCCTGCAGGGGAGAGTGCTTCCGCGCTAAACCGCGGCGCTTCCGAGCCTGAGGGCACGGGTGTGCTCGTTCGCAGCGCTTCTACCGCAGAAGACGGTATGCCTAGGTTTGCCCGCGGTGCTTCTGCGGCGGACGCGGGGATGCTCGTGGAGCACCGCTGCGGTGGAGGAGCTTCCGCCTGGGTGGTTGCCGTGCTCTTCGCAGCGGCAATGCTCTTTGGGCGAAGCTTCGACGAAGCCGGCTCCGCGGCCTATATCGTTGGCGGCATCACCCCCGCCATTCGTTCATGCTGGTATTTCATAGGATGGCTGCTGCCCGCGCGGGCGCTTGTCGAGCTCGCATTCGAAGGTCTGGATCGCCTCCGCGCGCATGGCACGTGCCCGTCGGGTGATCGCGCCCGATTCGTTTCGCCGTCGTGCGGGAGGCTCCGGCGCGCGGTGCGCCTCGTTCTCGGTGCATTCGACCGGCACCCTTTTGCGGCCCCGGCGCTTGTGCTGGCACTGTGCTGGCTTCCGGTGCTCATAGGGTATGCTCCTGCGCTTTTCATGTGGGACACGAACACGCAGATACTGCAGTGGTTCGGGCTGCCCAACCATATCAGCAGCTCCGTCGATTTGCTCGATTCGAGCGTGCTGCTCACCCAGCACCATCCGCCGCTGCATACGGCGCTCGTAGGCCTCTGCGTTCAGGCGGGCATCTCGCTTGCAGGCAGCGAGAACCTCGGCATATTCATCTACGCGGTGCTTCAGTGGGCAGTCGACATCCTCGCAATCTCGTGGGCGTTTCGCATCGCCCAGATTGTGGGCGCGCCTCGTGCCTCGCGTTTCGTGGCGCTCGGCTTCATCGCGCTCGTGCCGGCATATTCGAATTACAGCGTGCTGGTAACCAAGGACGTGCTCTTCGCATCTGCATTGCTGCTGTTCGCGATCGAGCTTGTTTACCTGGTCTTTTGTGCTGCATCGTTTGACGGGCGAATCGCTTTTCCGCGCCGGCATGCGGTGCTGCTCGTGGCCGGGGCGCTTGGCGCCGCGCTGCTGAGAAGCGGTATGGTCGTCGCCGTGGCGGGTGGCGCCCTCGCTGCAACCTTGCTTCTGTGGCGTATGCAGCGCCGCTTGGCACGAGAGGGCCTCCGGCCTGTCTCCGCGCGATCACTTCTTCGCATCCCTCTGATCACCCTGGCGCTCGTCATAGCGGTGAATCTGCTGCTCGCGCGCGTGGTCTATCCTGCTCTGGCCATCACGCCGTCGAGCAAGCGCGAGGCGCTCTCCATTCCCATGCAGCAAGTCGCGCGCTTCGTGCGCGATCGCCCCGATGCCGTGCAGCCTGAGGACCTTCGCGCCATCGATCGAGTTCTCGATGCTCCGAGCCTCGTCCGCCTCTACGATCCGAGCAAATCGGACCCAGTGAAGGCGACGTATAAGGAACAGGCCTCGTCCGACGACCTTTCCGCATTCTGGCAAACGTGGGCGAGGCTGTTCGCCCGCGATCCCGGTTGCTTCATCTCTGCGACGGCGGCGAACTACTATGGCTACTTCTATCCTGCACATGCGATGAGCTGGAGCTACACCTCGTACTTCAGCAGCCTGGTCATGGAGAACACCGAGACGAACCTCATTTATTCGGATATAGCCTCGTATTTCTCGTTTCATCAGCTTGATCATCCATTCGTACGTGCGCTTGACGGTTTGTGCTCGGGGTACCGGCTGCTCTTCCAGAGGCTTCCGTTCCTCACGCTCACCATGCAGGCGGCGCTCTACGACTGGGCTCTCGTTCTGCTTACGGCCTATGCGGTGCGACGGCGGCGATCGCACGCAGCGGTCTTTCTCGCGCCGGCATGGATCGTGTTGCTTATTGCGCTCGTGGGCCCCTGTAACGCCACCACGTATTTTCGCTATGCCTATCCGGTGGCCCTGCTCGTGCCGTTCCTGGCGCTTATCACCATGGCGCCCGACCCCCGGGATTGCGCGCGCCGCGCTTCTACGTTCGTTTCGATTTCGACCACAGGAGGGTCTTCTATGGATAGTCCATCGAACACGGCTGCGTGTGCGGCCGTGGGCATGGTTGCGGCTGCGGCTGCGGATACAGATGTTGTCACAGGCTCCGTTGCGGTTGCAAGTGCGGCCACGGCTGCGGCTACCGTGGCGGACGCTGGCGCGACGAGCGCTGCCGTGGCGGGCGCTGCAGAGGCGAACGCTGGCGCGACGAGTGCTGCGGCGGTGGCGCTGCCACGCCCGAAGCTGCCGAGACAGCACCAGCCGCCAAAGGGCATGTGGCGGTGCTCATTCCCTGCTACAACGAGGAACTGACCGTTGGCGAGGTAATCGATGATTTCCGGCAGGTGCTCCCTGGGGCCAGCATCTATGTGTATGACAACAACTCGAGCGACCGGACGGCCCAGGTGGCACGCGAGCACGGGGCTCAGGTGCGCTTTGAGCCGCGCCAGGGCAAAGGGGTGACCGTTCGCCAGATGTTCCGCGACATCGAAGCGGACTGCTACCTGCTCGTCGACGGCGATAGCACGTACCCTGCCGATGCCGCGCCCGCTCTCATTGACCCCATTCTTGCGGGCGAAGCCGATATGACCGTGGGCGACCGTCTCTCCAACGGCAGCTATGCGCAAGAGAACCAGAGGCCCTTCCACGATTTCGGCAATTACCTCGTGCGCTGGCTCATCCGCCTTATGTACGGTTACGCGTTCCACGATGTCATGACCGGCTACCGGGCCTTCAGCCGTGTGTTCGTGCGCAGCTTGCCCGTGGTTTCGCGCGGGTTCCAGCTGGAGTGTGAGATTTCGATCCACGCGGTAGACAAGGGCTGGCGCATCAAGGAGGTGCCCATCGATTATCGCGATCGCCCGGCGGGAAGCGTCTCCAAGCTCTCGACGGTTTCCGATGGCGTTCGCGTGCTCATGGCAATCGGGTCGCTCTTCAAGGATTACCTGCCGTTCAAGTTCTTTTCGCTTGTGGCGGCGGTGTTCATGGCGCTTGGCCTGGCGGCAGGTATTCCCGTGGTCGCCGAGTTCGCGCAGACGGGGTACGTGAGCAAGGTGCCTTCGGCGATTCTAGCCGTTGGGCTCGTGTTCTGCGGAGCGCTTGCGTTTAGCACGGGATGCATCTTGGACACCGTGGCCAAGGCGACCAGAAAGCGCTGGGAGCTCGATGTGTATCGAGCTGAAGATGAGATGCGCAGGCGGCAGCGCTAGGAAGCCGCTGAGTTTATCTTCGCGGGCGATCGGGACTGCAACTTTTGGGCACTTCGGGGCGGAGGGTCCGAGTAGCCGCGCCGCCGCCAGGCGGGCGCCAGCCCCCTGAGCTGCGCCCTTCCCTTTCCCTGCTCGCCCATACCCGCCCGTCGCGTCGGGAAGTGCCCAAAAGTTGAAACCTCGACGGGGCGGACGGCTCCGGCGCCTAATGACCAGCGTTTTCCTAGGGTTTCCGCCTGTTCGCCGCTCGCACCAATCGCCGCCATGTTCGCAGGTTGTCGTCATGCTCTCGGTGCGCCCGTGTGCATGGTCGTAGGGTTTCGGGCAAGAAATCTACGGATGAAGCTTGCCCAGATGGCTTTTTCGTACATTTTCTGCCCGTAAACCAGAACGAGGGAAGGAAGAGAAGACGGGTATACCGTTGTAGTACCATGAACGCATCTGCGAGCGGCGCGCTCGCATTGGCATGAAAGGAGCCCTTGTGGCAGTAAATGAAGAGCTGCTCAAGCAGGTGCTTGAGCAAATTCGCCCGAACCTTCAGGGCGATGGCGGCGATATGGAGTATGTGGGTGTCGATGAGGACGGTGTGGTATCGCTGGAGCTGCAGGGCGCTTGCGCCGGCTGCCCCATGAGCCAGCTCACCCTTTCGATGGGCATCGAGCGCGTGCTCAAAGAGCACGTCCCCGGCGTAACGCGCGTCGTTGCCGTAAACGACAACGCCGACGGTGGGCTTTCGAGCCTGTACGACGAGTACGCGCCGTTCTAACGATTCGTGTGACAGCGGCGCCGGCATGAGACAGTTTAACCCGGCACAACTGTCTCATGCGGGTAATAGGTTCGTTCGGTCCCGCTTCAACATGGCAGGGAATGTATGCTCACAGAACTCTATCAAAGCCTTGACCCGGTGGCCCTTTCGGTCGGGCCGATCACGATCTATTGGTACGGCGTCGCGTATGTTGTGGGTGCTCTCATCACGGGTATCGTGATGTACCGCACGCAGCGTCGTTGGGGGCTCAATCTCACGGTCGACGACCTCATGATGGTCGTTTTCGGCGTGGTGATCGGGCTCGTCATCGGCGCGCGCCTCTTCTATGTGATCTTTTATGGCGACGGATTCTATTGGACGCACCCGCTCGAGATCTTCATGACCAACCACGGTGGTATGAGCTTCCACGGTGGGCTCGTGGGCGGAATTGTGGGCGGCGCTATCGTATGCCGCATCTACCACATCTCCGCGTGGACCATTGCAGACCTTGCGGTCATCGGCGTGCCCATAGCGCTTTGCCTGGGTCGTTGCGCCAACTTCGTGAACGGCGAGCTTTGGGGCAAACCGACCGACCTGCCCTGGGGCGTGGTGTTCGGTGGCGCCGCGGGCGATGTGACGCGTCATCCTTCCCAGCTCTACGAGGCGTTTCTCGAGGGCGTGGTGCTCTTCGTGGTCCTCTATCTCATGAGCCGCCGCAAGCCGCCGCTTCCGCAGGGTACATTTATGGGTACGTTCATCTTGGGCTATGGGATCGTACGATTCCTCATCGAGTTCGTGCGCGTGCCCGACGCTCAGCTCGGCTACATCTTGGGCGATGTCATCACCATGGGGCAACTGCTGAGCTTGCCGCTCATCGTTATCGGCATCGGGCTCATCGCCTATGCGCTGCACGCCAAGCGCCCGCAGCGCGATTATATATAAGCGTGTAAGCGCGCCGGCGTCCTGTGTTTGCATCCGTCGGCGCGCTGTCGTCTGCCGTCGCGTTCGGCAGCGCGTTGCCCCCATCGCTTGTGCTCGTCGGTGCGCCGCCGCCCATCGCTCGCGCTGTCAATTCACACCTTCCCTCGCTGCGCCCGCCCATCGCCGGCCACGTCATCTCACTGCTTTTCATCATCATGCCCGCCCATCGCCGGCTCCGTCATTTCGCCGCCTTCCATCGCTGCGCCCGCCCCTTTTTCCTCGGGAACGGCTAGAATAGGCACATCTGTTTAACTGACCTGATGGATGGCGCGTTTTGCGCAGGCACGCAGGTGCCTAGGGGAATCGGGGTGAAAGTCCCCGGCTATACCAGTAACCGTAACTCTCGCAGCGCGAATCGCCGCGCGCGGACAAGTCGGATCGCCTCTCCATCGCATGGCCCAATACGGCCAGGGTCCTGGATAGAGAGGTTTTTGAAGATGTCCAATACGATTCCAGAGCGCATGCGCTCGGGAGGCGCTCCCGCTATGCGGGGCATCGCGCGTCGTGCGGCAGCGGCCGCACTGGCCGTGCTGCTCGTGTGGGGTCAGGTGCCCGCGGCTGCATGGGCCGAGGTTGCGCCGGCAGAATCAAGCTCGGCTGCGGCTGCGAATGCTCAGCTCCAGGGGGCGCATATCAGCTCCGGCGATGTCGGCTCGGGCGATTCTTCCGATGCGGCGAATGCCGAACAGACCGACGATGCGGCGGGCGCGAGCAGGCAAGCGATGCGCAGGCCGACGAAGGCCAGCAGGACGCCTCGGAGACCGCCGATAACAACATCGGCGCAGCCGATGCCAACACCGACGCGGCCGAAGGCAATACGGTTTCTGCCGATGACACCGCTTCCGGCCAAACCGAAGGGAGCAACCAGTCGGCAGATTCCGCCGAAAAAGGCTCGACGGCCGCCTTGGACGACGAGGACCAGCAGGTGGCTGTCAGCGTGTCCATCTATGGCATGTCTGCCTCGGACGATGTAGAGGAATGGCTCGCACCCTACGAGGTCACGCTCGATGAGGGGCAGACTGCGGAAGACGCCCTCGTTCAGGCGCTCGAAGAGAACAGCATCGCCTATGATGCGACGCCGAGCGAGTACGGCTTGTACTTCCAGAGCATTACCTCGCCGTTCGATGCCGGCAACACGCTGAGTTACGACGGGAGCAACTATTGGCAGTTCATGGTGGACGGCGCGTCTGCCTCCACGGGTGCCAGCAGCGTGGTCGCTACCGAAGGGGCCTCGTATGCCCTGGTCTTCGGATCCACGGGGGAGCTCCCTTCCATGGTGCGGGCGACCTTCGAGGTGTATGGCATCGATGCTTCGGGCGACCCCGAGGTATGGACCACCGACTCTCTGTCGGTGGAGAAGGGCACCACCGCCGCAGAGCTGACCGAGCGCATGCTCGACGCTGCGGGCATTGCCTACAATGCCGAGGAATCCACGTACGGATGGTACCTCAACAGCATGACCTCTTCCGATGGGCGCGAGCTGGCCTGGGATGAGGCGACGGGTGCGTACTGGCAGTTCTGGGTCAACGGCGCGGCCTCGGATGCGGGCGCAAGCTCTGTTGCCGTTGAAGACGGCATGTCGATTGCCTGGTATTACGCGGCGTATGGTGCAGAATACCCTGAAAACGGCGTGGTGGCAGATCCCGATGCGGAGCAACCCGATTGGGAAGGTGCCTATGGCTTCGGCCAGGGGCCCACTACGGCCGAGACACCCGCTGGCGATGCCGAAGAATCGTGGGTTTTGAAGATCAAGGATGTAACGGACTGGCAGACGAATGTCTCCGACCCACTCGTGGCTCACGGCAGGGTCTACATCTGCGCGGGCAGCCAGCTCATCATGATGAACGCTGCCACGGGGGAGGAACTCGGCCGCGCGACGCTCGTCGAGAAGGTCGATTCCATCGCTCGCATGGTCATGGTCGACGGCCTCATCATCGTGCCCGTGCATAACGGTCGCTTGCAGGCCCTCACCGCCGATACGCTCAGCACCGTGTGGTACACCGACGCCTTGCCTGCGCACGAGCAGGGTAGAGACCAGCAGGCATTGGGGTCGCTCACGGTGGAGGGCGGTTACCTCTACTTCGCGACGGCCTCGGCCAGTTGGTCGAGCTCCTATAACGGCTACCTGCTGTGCGTCGACATCAAGACGGGTGACGTCGTGTGGCAGCGCGAGAGCACGCAGAGCGGGTTCTATTGGGCCGGCGCGGCGGTTTCGGGCTCATGGGCTGTCATCGCAGACGATGCAGGTACCGTGACGGTGTTCAACCGAGAGACGGGGGAGACGGCGTCGACGCTCGCCCTGGATGCCGGTTCGCGCTCTCAAGTGGTGAACGGAACGGACGCCGGCACCTTTATCGTGGTGACAAAAGACGGCTGCCTGCACAAGATTGCCGTCGATAGCCGGACGGGCGTTGCCGTTGAGCTGGGGTCGGTAAAGTTCGGGTCGTCTTCAACCTCTACGCCGGTGGTGGCCGGTGGCAAGGTATATGTTGGCGGCGCTTCGCTCGAGAGCTATGCGAACTCCTGGGGAAGCACGAGTTACTACGGAACGATTGCGGTGATCGATGAGGCATCGCTCGCCATCGAGTACCGGATCATCTCTACGGAGGATGGCTATCTGCCTGCCGCGGTTCAGGCGAGCCCCCTTGTTTCGCAGCAGGGTGGCTCCACGTACGTGTACTTCACGTGCAATACCACGCCCGGCGGCGTGTACCGGTACCGTGTGGGCGATAAGCAGGCCGAGTTGATCTACACGCCGGCTGAGGGCCAGCAGAACTATTGCATGGCGTCGGTCGTTTGCGGCTCCGACGGCACGCTCTACTACATCAACGATTCGGGCAACCTCTTCGCCATCAAGGGCGCATCGTCCTCTTTGGGCGATGGGGGCGATACTCCAGAGAAGGAGCCGAACGAGTCCGATAAGGTTCCGGGCAATACTGGTACTGTCTCCGAGAATGGCGATGATGGAGCTGCGGGCGCGCCCCGCGGGGCCGTATCCCCTGCGCTCCAGCCTCTCGCTGCAAGCAATGGAGATGCTGCAACCTCCGATGGCAAAACGCTTGAGGGCGCTGCCGCCGATGGTTCTGATGCCGAAGAGCAGGCTTCGGCTTCGGCCCGGGCGACGAGCGCGCTTGCCTCTGATGCGGCAGCCGAGCGCGGCCTGCCCTCTTGGGTGCCTGCCGCGGGCATCGTCGTTGGCGTTTGCGGTTTAGCTGCCATTGGCATCTACCTCGCCATCGTTCGTAAGCGCTCCTAGCGCAGAAGGGGTGTGACCACATGAGCGACCACAAGACAGGGGATGTTCAAGGACATCGGGAAGAGATGCCGGCCCAGGAAGGGGCTCCAGTCCAGGAGAAGGCTCCAGCCCAGGAAGCTATCCCAACTCGGGAGAAGGTGCCAGCTCTAGAAGAGATTTCAACCTGGGAAGTGGCCCCAGCACGGGAAGTGGCCCCATCTCAGGAAGGAGCCCCAACCCGGGAGGAGGCGCATAAGGCTGCTCCGCGCGTGAGCGGGCGGCAGCGCGTCGTACTTGCCGTTCTCGCTCTTTGCTTCGTGGCACTTATCGCCGTGTGCGGGTTCGCGCTCGCGACGGACGGCGGCGCTCCTGCATCCGGCGGAGTCGCGGTGCAGGGGAGCGCCGCGCTCCGCGCACCTGAGGACGACGCGGCGGCTTCCGAGGACGCTTCCGTCGAAGACGATGAGGCAGCGGCCACGCCGAGCGGCGAGGGCGATTCGTCTTCATCGAATGCTTCGGATCAATCGGACGACTCCGCCGGTTCGGGTGCGTCGGGCCAAAGCTCATCCAACGGCGGAGACCGTGACACTTCCGATAGCTCGTCATCGCATGGAGGATCAAGCGGGGCGAGCCAGGGGGAGAGCCAGCAGAAGACCGTTACCGTCTCGGTGTCGATTGATTCAAGCGCGGCAGACGGCTCGGTGAGCGGCTCGGGCACCTTTACGTTCAAGGAAGGGGCCACGCCCTACGACGCCCTGTGTGCGCTTCGATCCGATGTGACCTCGTCGAGCACGGCGATGGGCATCTACGTCGAAGGCATCGGCGGCCTTTTTGAGAACGATAGCCGCTACCCGGGCGTTTCGGGCTGGAAGTACATGGTGAATGGACAGGTGGTCATGCAGTCCGCCGGGTCGTACACGTTAAGTGACGGTGACCATGTGACCTGGTACTACACCATCACGGGATAGGGCTCCCGTTCTTTTCATTCGAGGGGCGCCACTCCAGGCAAACGGTTCTTCCCAATCGAGAGACTCTGCATAAGCCAAAGAGCCTCTTCTCGACCAAAAGGTGTACATGGGCGTCACGAATCGCTGTTTTTCGGCACTTTTTTGACGCTCGTGTACACCTTTTCTGGTGGGCGGGCCCATCGGTCTAGGCCCCGGGCGTTCGTGCACACCTTTTCCTGCGGCTTAAGTCATCTCTTCATGTATTGGTGTCCGCGCGGCGGCCGAGCGGCGAGCGCCCGCCGGCGCGGCGGGATGAATATGCGCGATTGGTGGATGTTTGTGCGTAGGCACCCAACAATCGGTACCATATGCGCGGGGGTATCTCTCGTAGCGCCTTTCCCACGTCCGATAACCATCTAGAGGGAGCACATATGAAGTACTTCGGTACCGATGGCTTCCGTGGGCGCGCCAACGAGGAGCTCACGGTCGACCACGCATTCAAGATCGGCAAGTTCGTGGGCTGGTACTACGGCCTCCGCCAGGGGCGCAAGACCAAGGCGGTCATTGGCAAGGATACCCGTCGTTCCAGCTATATGTACGAGAACGCGCTGGTTGCGGGCCTCGTGGCGAGCGGTGCCGATGCGTATGTGCTGCGCGTGACCACCACGCCGTCGGTAAGCTACGTGGTGCGCCACGGTGATTTCGACTGCGGCATCATGATCACGGCGAGCCACAACCCCTACCACGACAACGGCATCAAGCTCATCGATTCTGGTGGCTACAAGATGAGCCCGGATGTGCTCGAGCAGGTAGAAGCCTATATCGACGGTGAGTTCGAGATTCCGCTCGCTACGGGTGAGCAGATTGGCCGTGCGGTCGATTATGTCGAGGGCCGCGCGCGCTACATCAAGTCGCTCATCGAGTCCATGCCGTGCTCGCTCGAGGGTTTCCGCGTGGCGATCGACTGCGCCAACGGCGCCTCCACGCCTATCGCCCCGCGCGTATTCACCGCGCTCGGTGCCGATGTTCACGTGATCTCCAACGAGCCCGATGGCTTCAACATCAACATGGGCTGCGGTTCCACGCATATCGAGCGCTTGCAGGCGTATGTGCGCGAGGAGGGGCTCGACATCGGATTCGCCTATGACGGCGACGCCGACCGCTGCATCGCGGTGGACGAGTACGGTAACGTTTGCGACGGCGACACCATCATGTACGTGTGCGGCGCGCACCTTGCCAAGCAGGGCAAGCTCAGCGGCAACACGGTCGTGGCTACCGTCATGAGCAACATCGGCCTCTTCAAGGCGCTCGACAAGCTGGGCATCGGTTACGAGAAGACCGACGTGGGCGATAAGTACGTAAGCGCCTGCATGCAGGAGCACGGCTATGCGCTCGGCGGTGAGCAGAGCGGCCATGTGATCTTCTCCGAGTACAGCGCCACGGGCGACGGCATCAACACGAGCCTGCGCATCATGCAGACGCTCGTAGAGACTGGCAAAAGCTTGGCCGAGCTCGCCAAGCCGCTCAAGATTTACCCGCAGCTGCTCAAGAACGTGAAGGTCGAGGACAAGCACGCCGTCATGGAGCACGAGGCGGTCAAGGCCGCCGCGGCTGATGTCGAGGCCGCGCTCGAGGGCGAGGGTCGCGCGCTCATCCGCGCGAGCGGCACGGAGCCTCTGGTCCGCGTTATGGTCGAGGCACCGACGATCGAGCTGTGCGAGCAGTATGTGAATAAGGTCGTTGAGGTCATCGAGAGCCTGTAGACGAGGTGCCGGGTCGCGCCAAGCGGCGGCAGCGGTGCCGGAGCGCCCGGTCTAGGTAAACGGCAATCAATGCCTCACGTATCAAAGATGATGAGGGCGGGCAGTGCGCATCAGCGCGCTGTCCGCCTTTTGCCGTCCGGGCGGTACCGCTTGCAGGAGAAGCTCATCAGCTCTAGTTGGCAAGAATATAATGTCATAAGACATATCATCATGGGCCGTAACCAAGGCGAAGTGTCTTCGGTCCGGCCTGTGGAGTTGGGAGGAACGATGGCGAGCCAGGCTAACCCAAGCGAGAAGCCGACGATGCTGACGTACATAGAGCAGACTCCGGCGCAGCTCAAACTCAACGTCGAGCGCTCCGAGGAGCTTACGGCCGAGCTGGTCGACTTGTACGCCCAAAAGCCCTGCCATTCCATCTGGATCGTGGCCTGCGGTTCAAGCTCGAACGGATCGCAGTGCGCTCGTTATTTCATGATGAAGCACCTGCAGCGCGAGGTGAAGATCGTCTCGCCGGCTACCTTCATCTACGGTGAACACGACTTGCACGAAGATGATTTCGCCTTCGTGATCTCGCAGAGCGGTTGCTCCACCAATTCCATCGAGGCCCTCGACGAGCTCCGCAAGCTGGGCATCACCGCCATCGGGCTTACGGGCAACGTTGATTCGGACTTTAAGGACCATGCGGACCTCGTGGTCGATTACGGTGTGGGCGAGGAGACCGTGGGCTACGTGACCAAGGGCGTCACCACGCTTGCCCAGTTCCTCATGCTCTTTGCCATCGAGGCGGGAGCGCGCACGGGAATCGTATCTCCCGAGCAGCGCACCGAGCTCTTGAACGAGATGGCAGACGCCCCGCGTCGTCATGAGATCGTACAGCGGGAGACCTGGGATCTGTATAAGCGCCACCAAGCCGACTTCACCTCGATGACCGTGGTCAACCACTGTGGTTTCCTACAGGGATATGGCATCGCGTGCGAAGGCGCGCTCAAGTTCGGCGAGACCATCCAGATCCCCAGCTTCGCCTACGAGGGCGAGGAGTGGATTCATGGCCCCAACCTGCAGCTCACGCCGAATTACACGGTGGTGTGCGTCGATCACCTAACTGAGGGTTCCGACCGCCTCGTGGATATCTATCTCGCTGCGCGCACGGTCACGGACCATGCGTTTATCGTTACCAATTCCGAGCGTGTGGATGACGACCATGCCATCCGCCTGCCGTTCGAGATCAAAGAGCCGCTCCTGATGCCGCTCTATGTGCTGCCGTTCTACCAGATCATCGCCCACCAGGCCACAACGGACCTCCACCGCTGGGAGAAGCACCCCCTCTTTGAGGAGCGCTTCCGCAAGGCAATCAGCACCAAGACGGATACGATCGACCAGATTATGCCCAACTAGGCGGGGCATCGGCGCGATGTGCGTTGTTCCGCCGCCCGTCGCGCCGCCTCACGCCGGTCCCAGAGCGCGCTGCGCTGCCGTATGCGACGGTTGTGCCGCACATTTTGTCGCGCATGTGAACCCTGTACCAGCTGGGCAAGTCGGTATATCATATTGCCGTTTATGGTTAGACGGGCTGGCGCTCCCGGTGATATGTTCTCGGCGCGCTCGGCCAGAAGCGTATAGAAGGAGTCTCGCATGTCCGGACACTCAAAATGGGCAACAACCAAGCACCGCAAGGGCGCGCAGGACGCTAAGCGTTCGGCACTCTTCTCCAAGCTCTCCCGCAACATCACCGTTGCGGCGCGCCTGGGCAACGATCCCAACCCGGACAACAACGCCTCCCTTGCCGCGGCGGTGGCCAAGGCCAAGGCGCAGTCCATGCCCAAGGACAAGATCAAGAGCGCCATCGACAAGGCCTTCGGCGCCGGTGCCGATGCGGCCGTGTACGAGAACATCGTCTACGAGGGCTATGGCCCCGCGGGCGTTGCCGTCTACGTTGAGTGCCTCACCGATAACCGCAACCGCACCGCTGCCGACGTTCGCTCCGCCTTCTCCCACTCCGGCGGCAGCCTGGGCACCACCGGTTCCGTTGCCTTCCAGTTCGAGCGCAAGGGCCAGATCGTCGTTGCCAAGGAGATCGTGGATCCCAACGACAAGAAGGAGAACCTCATGGCCAACGGCGCTGCCGGCGATGAGGACGAGTTCATGATGGCCGTGGCCGAGGCCGGCGGCGAGGACTACGAGGACGCTGGCGACGAGTGGATCGTGTGGACCAACGCCACCGAGCTCATGGCCGTGTCCAAGGGCATCGAGGGGCAGGGCATCGAGGTCAAGGGTTCTGAGCTCACCATGGTTCCCACCACGCCCACCGCGGTCTCTCCTGCCGACGCCAAGAAGGTTCAGCGCCTCATCGATCGTCTCGAGGAGCTCGACGACGTCCAGGACGTGTACAACACGATGGACATGACCGACGAGGTCGTCGCCGCTCTCGAAGAGGAGTAGCACCCAACGAGACAATCGTGCCAGGTTAATTTGTCTCATGGCAACGCGCCTGCTCCGTGTCTCATGTGATAAAGCGCTTAAGCCGGGTCTGCGCTACGTGCGCGTGCCCGGCTTTCTTTATAATCAGACGAAAGGCGAACGAGCGGGGATGCCGGGCTCGATGCACGGCGGCCCCGATGAGAGGAGACGTGCGTGCGGCTGCTCAAGAAATTCGGCGCGGTGCTGTATCTCGCTGCCGCCATCGTGGTGGTGGGCGGGTTTGCCTGTGCACAGTTTGCCCCCTCGCTGATCAGCCGCCGCGTCGATGCGCTGCTCGCCCATCCAGCTGGACGCATCGTGCTCATCGTGAGTTTGGTGATTGTAGGCGCGGGCGTGCTGCTCAGCGCGCTTTTCGCCTTGCTCGAGCAGCGCCCGCCGTCGAGCGTGCATCCTGCGGGCAACCCCCAGATCGAGGTACGCCTCGCGGCTCTTTCCTCGGCTGCCCGCGCAGCTGCAGAAGCTGAAGATATTTTGGTTGAAGATGTTCGCACGCGCGTTATGGGGCATAACGATTCACAAGTGCGCGTCACACTCGAGGTGATCGCGTTTACCGATACGGGGCTTGAGGCTCTTGGCCGCCGCATCGAAGAGCGCGTTCAGGGTGCTTGCGAGCAACTGCTCGGAGCTACGGGCGTGAACGTGCTTGTGCGGTTCTTGCCGAGTAAGACCACAACGGTGACCAGGGAGGTTTCCGGTGAGTAAGACAGATTTGGGCAACGAGAAGACGGGCGCGCCCAAGTTGCTCATAGAGCAAGGCGACGTGGCGGAGGGACCGGATGCCATGGGCGCAGATGCCGAGGACGCTGCAAGCGCCGAGGGCGCTGCCACGGGCCGCGGACGCAAGCGTCGCCATGCCCGCAAAAAGGCGCGCAAGGAGCGCATCACGCGCGACGATCTGGCGGATGCCGTCGGCTTCATCCAGGGACTTGGCGCTTCGGCGTGGGCCTATGCGGAAGACCATCCCTTTACCGTCGGCTACGCCTTCGTTGGCCTTGTGCTCGCGGTGCTCATCCTTACCATCGGCCTGTGGAGCACGATCGTCATCGCAGTCTTTGTGCTGGTGGGAGCATTGCTCGGCCAGATTCGCGATGGCGATAACGGGCTGGTGAACTTCTTCGGCCGACTGTTCGACCGCCGCTCGTAGTGCAAGCGGCAAACCGTGACGATCTGGGACTCGAAAGGGGATACCATGGCAGCAAGCGATTCGACGACGAAGACGCCGACCGTGGCGGAGCAGGAAGAGCATCAGGGTATCAAGGCGGAAGACGCTGTGAGCGAGGGCGCGGCCGAGGCAGGAGCCCCCAAAGCAGCGGAAGATGCAGCCGATGGCGCCGCGTCGGAAGGGGCTGCACCTACCGATGCCGGCGATGACGCCTATGACGATGAGGATTTCGAAACCGATGATTCCCTCACGTATTCCAACGGCGTGATCGAGAAGATCGTTGCCATGGCCACGCGCGAGGTGCCGCACGTGCTCGGTATGAAGGGCAACCTTGTCCACTTCTTCCAGGAGCAGCTGGGTGCCGAGAACCTCACCAAGGGCGTGACGGTCGAGGTCACCGATGACAACCGCATGATCATCAACATCTCGGTCATCATCGAATACGGCTGCTATGCCCCGGATATCTTCGAGGATGTGAAGAACCGCGTGACCGAGCGCCTTGCCGAGATGACAGGGCTCGAGGTGGCGGGTATCAACCTGCGCATCGAGGACGTGGTGACGCGCGAGGAGTACGAGGCGAGCCGCAAGAAGTTCATCGACAACCTTAAGCGCGAAAACGAGGACGACGCGGACGAGGAGTAGCTGCAGTACCGCGCCGGAGCATGATAAAACGAACCGGGTTCGTTTTATCATGCTCCAACTGGCCGAGTCGTTACAAGAACATTTCGCGCTTGCCATGCCCGCCGCAGGCTGGTAGGCTAACAACCATGTTTACGGTTGCCGCACATATCACGATGATGATGGTCATGGAGATGCCCTCGCCCGGGCACTTTGTCATGTCGCGCGATCGTCGCGGGCATGCGGAGACCGGGCGCCTTCGTTAGGCTATCTCCGGCGGGGGATAGCCCGCCTTCTTTTTCAACCATCCATCGAGCGGAGTTCCCGTGATCGAAATCCAACACCTCACCAAGGCTTACGATGGCGCTGCCGCGTCGGCGCACGCGCTTGACGACGTGAGCATCTCCATTGCAGACGGCGACATCGTGGGCATCATCGGCATGAGCGGCGCCGGCAAATCGACCCTCGTGCGCTGCATCAACCTGCTTGAGCGCCCACCGCTGGCAAGATCGTGGTAGATGGCCAGGATGTGACCGGACTTACGGGCAAGGAGCTGCGTAGCTATCGTCGCCGCGTGGCGATGATCTTCCAGAGCTTCGGTCTCCTCGCGCAGAAAACGGTGCTCGATAACGTTTGCTTTCCGTTCCGTGCAGCCTCAGGGCGCGTAACGGCCGAGAATCGGGAGCGCGCGCTCGAGCTGCTCGATATGGTTGGGCTCAAGGAGAAGGCATCGTCGTATCCGTCCCAGCTGTCCGGTGGCCAGCAGCAGCGCGTGGCCATCGCTCGCGCCCTCGCCTGCGATCCGGAGTACATCCTCTGCGACGAGGCCACGAGCGCGCTGGACCCGGCCAGCACCAACACCATTCTCAAGCTCTTGCGCGACATCAACCGCACGACGGGCGTCACCATCATCGTCATCACGCATTCCATGGGCGTTGTAGAGAAAATCTGCCGCAACGTGGTCGTGCTTGATCACGGGCGCGTGGTGGAGCAAGGGAGCGTGGGAGAGGTCTTCGCTAACCCCGTGTCCGACGCCGCTCAGGTTTTGCTCGAAAGGGTTGATTGGGATGCCTAGCATCGTGACCGAATTCATTGGGCAGTATGGCGAGCTGCTTGGCCAGGGCGTGCTCGATACGCTTGTCATGCTCTTTATTTCGACTGCTATCGCCTATGTGATAGGAACGGTGCTCGGTGTGGTGCTCTATCTCACCTCGCCGGGTTCGCTGCGCCCTATGCGCGCGCTTAACGCCGTGCTGGGGTGGGTGGTGAACATCGGCCGTTCGCTGCCTTTCATCATCCTGCTCATCTCGCTCATGCCGGTAACGTCGGCGCTCGTGGGCACGACGTCGGGGGTTCGCGGCGTCATTCCGCCTCTCGTGGTGTCCACCGCCCCCTTCGTGGCGCGCATGATCGAGCAGTCGCTCGCCGAGGTGCCGCGCGCGAGCGTGGAGGCGGCTGAAGCATGCGGGGCGAGCATACCCCGCATCGTGGTCTCGGCGCTCTTGCCCGAGGCGCTGCCGTCGATCGTGCGCGGCGTTTCCATCACGCTTATCGCTGTGCTTGGCTATACGGCTATCGCGGGCGCGGTTGGTGCCGGCGGTCTGGGCGACATCGCCATTCGTTACGGGTACTACCGCTTTGAGGACGAGATGATGGTTGTGACCGTGGTGCTGCTCATCATCATCGTGCAGCTCATCCAGAGCGCATGCGATTTCATCGCGCGCAAGATCGACCATCGTACGCAGGCATAGCGATATCAAATTAAGGGCAGTTCCTATTTGACACTGACCGAGGCTGTTTGGGTCATTTTGGGACGTGTTTCAAACGCCTCAAACGACTCACCAACTAGTAAAGGAGAAGATTATGAACTTCCAGAATGCTTCCATTTCCCGTCGCTCGTTCATCGCAGGTGCCGCTGGACTCGTTGCCGTAGGTTCGCTTGCTGCCTGCAGTGGTGGTTCGAACGAGGCCGGTTCCGCAGCTGGCTCCAGCGCAGCCGCCACCCAGTCCCTCATTGTGGGCGCCTCGCCGAGCCCGCACGCCGTGATCCTTACCGACTACGCGGCGCCGATTCTCGCGGAGCAGGGCATCGAGCTCGAGGTCAAGTCGTATACGGACTACATCCAGCCCAACAAGGACACCACCTCTGGTGCCATTGACGCCAATTATTTCCAGCACATCAACTACCTCAATAACTACAACGAGGAGAATCGCACCGACCTGGTGAATGTGGGCAAGATTCACTTCGAGCCGATGGGCGTGTTCGCGGGAAAGTCGAGTGATATCGAGAACGTTGCCGACGGAGCCACCTTTGGCGTGCCCAACGATCCCACCAACGAGGGCCGTGCGCTGCTGCTTCTGCAGGATCTTGGACTCATCACGCTTGCCGATGACGCCGGCATTACCGCTACGCCGAACGACATCGTCGATAACCCCAAGAACTTGCAGTTCTCCGAGCAGGAGGCGGTGGCGCTGCCTCGCACGCTGAACGACGTGGACTTTGCTGTGATCAATGGTAACTATGCGATCGATGCGGGCCTTGCTCTTGAGGACGCTGTGGCCCAGGAAGATGCGAACTCCGCTGTCATTCAGGATGAGTACGCGAACGTGATCGTGACAACGCCGGAGCTCGAGGACGATGAGCGTATCGTGGCGCTCGTGGCGGCCCTGCAGACCGACGACTTCAAGGATTACCTGGTCGAGACCTTTGGCGACGCTGTGCAGGCGGCCTTCTAGGGGGTTCCCCTTGCAGAAGCCCGCCTATGTCCGGCGACAGGATGGTTTTTCGCAAGAGGGCCCCGCATGGGGCCCTCTTGCTGCGGAGCTGCGCTTGGACTGCCACGTACAAGCGCATCTACGGCAATTGAGCGACGCATGGGGCCCTCTTGCTGCGGAGCTGCGCTTGGGCTCTGGACGGGGTCTTTCGCAGTCGTTCTTCAGCTTGCGTGCTCATGGACCGCGGCGCGCTCTTTGTTGATCGGGCCTCGCACTTGGTGTCAAAGAGGGTCGCCAGCTCCTTGCGTTTGAGAAAGAAGCACTGTTCGTTTCAGTTTTGGGAACATCTATTTCGCGTAAGGCCCGACAAGCGTTTCCAGCGGAGCCGAATCCTGCGACTTTCGTGATATACGAGGCGTTGCCGGTGGGCCGTAAGAAAAGATATTCCCAAAAGTGGAACGAACGTGCGCGCAGGCGCTGATGCTAAGGTCGCACGATGGTGGCAGAGACCTGCAGCGCGTATAATATCGGTAACGAGGACTATGCGCAGGGGCGCGGGGAGGGGCCGGTATGTTTTGCCCACATTGTGGTTCCCAGCAGCCAGAAGGCAGTAAGTTTTGTGCGGTGTGCGGACGAGAGCTGCAGGCGCCTGCCGCCCAGGCAACAGCTCAGGCGCCTGCCGCCCAGGCAACAGCTCAGGCGCCCGTCGTTCAGGTGCCTGCTGCCCAAGCGTCTACTGCCCAAGTGCCAACATCCCAGGCGCCTGCTACGCAAAGCGCTCCCAGCGCCGCCAGAACGTTTCCGACGGCCCCAACCGCCCATGCGCAGGCGGGCAAGGCGCTGGGCAGGCGCTCGGCGGTCATGATCTTTGCTGCCGTGCTTGCCCTCGTGTTCATGTTTCAGGCTTGGTTTAGCTTCCCGTTCGTGAATAAGTTTCTCAACGCAGCTGTTGCATCAGGTGCCGGCGGCTTTACGGGAATGGAAACCGCGATCGTGCAGTCGGTGAGTCCCTCCGTGACCATGCCGGAGCTCTTCACCTTAGGCAATACGGTCGGCTCGATTGCCGATGCGGCCGCGCAACAGGTCTCGCTCTACAGCTCGTACGGCGCAACCGACTCCTCGCTGCTTCAAATGCAGCAAATGGTCAGCACGTTCGGAACGGTGTCTCTCGTCACGAAGGTGCTCTTCGCTCTATGGGTTATCTGCATTGTGGCGCTGGTCGTGGGCGTTGCCCTCAGGCTGTTCCGCGGCTTTGACGCGGTGCTCTTCTTCGCGCTTGCGGGTACTGCGGTCGTGGCGCTCGCGTGCACGATCGGCTCGTTTGTGCTCGGCGGCATCGTCGAAGGGCTGATTTCCGACATGGCATCGTACTCCAGCTCGTCAAGCTCGGTAAACCTCACGATGTCGCTGCTGAGCCCCTTCATGGCTCCCGCTTATGGTGCGGTGGTGACGATTGTGCTTGGCGCAGCGGGAACCCTCTCGTCGCTCGTGCTCAAGGACTAGTTCGCGGCTGCGGCTGGTCTAGGCCGTAGTCACCCCGGCGTTCGAGCAACGCCGGCTTCGAGTTTTCAAAACGGCGGACCCAGCCAGCGGGCTCCGCCGTTTTTGCTATTCGTAGCGGCCTTGGAGCGAGTACCAGCCGTGGCGCTCTTCGACTTCAAGCGGCACGCCGAAGAGGTCGGAGAGCGTTGCGCTGGTGAGCAGGTCCTCCTTCGGCCCGTCGGCAAATACTTCGGCATCCTTGATGAGCAGCACGCGCTCGATTGCCGGGATGATGTCTTCAGGATAGTGCGTGACGAGTACGACCGAACGCCCCTCGTCTGCCAAGAGCCTCATCGTGTTGCGCACGTGGTACATGCCTTCGGGATCGAGGCCGGTGCACGGCTCGTCGAAAATCAGGATGCGCGGGTCGCTCATAAGCTCGCGGGCCACGAGCACGCGGCGCACTTGGCCCGTTGAGAGCGTCATGACGTCGCGCTCGGCCAAATCTGCTATGCCCAGCCGGTCGAGGGCGTCTTGGGCCTGGGCTCGCTGCTCGTTCGTCGCTTGCACATGGTTGGGGAGGCCGAGCGTGCCGAAAAGCCCGCCGCACACGATATCGCTCACCGGCAGGTGCACGCGAACTTGGTCGTGCATGGTGGCAGAAACGATGCCAAGTGCCTGCTTGATATCGGAGAGCAGCGGCCGCGCCTGCCCGCGGAAGCGCACCGGGGGCTCCTCGCGATGGAGCGGGAACGTCTCGCGCGTGAGTAACTGGATGAACGTCGACTTGCCCGCGCCATTGGGGCCGAGCAGCGCCACGTGCTCGCCCTCCGCAAGATCGAAATGGTCCACATGCAAAATGGTGCGTCCGCTCCGCACGACGCGCGCATCGCGCAGCGAGAAGAGGGGAGGCGTGTTTGCTGCCGGTTGCGCTGTGCTTGCCATGAAAACCTCGATTCGAGCGCGATGGGGCTGGGGTAGGTCGTAGCAACACGAATTGTGGCACAAACGTCGAATTTGGGGGTGCCAAAGCTGCTGTGGAAACAAAACTCGCGCCAAAGGATCGAATTTTGGAGCACGGGGCAACTATACCTCCATGGCCAAGCTTCTGGCCTGCTGTTCCTGTGAGCCCAATCTGCTTTGTACACGCCTGAGGAAGAAAAATCCGATCATTTGACACGAGTTTTGCGTCAGGGGGCCACCCGGACCCTGACGAAGCATTTTGATGGGGCCGTGCCTTCGGCGCTGCTCCACTGTGCTACCGTAGAGACCACGAAAACGGCGCGTATGCTAGCAGTGATGCCAGAGGAGGAATCGCCTATGCCTGAGATGCTCACGCTCGACGCCTTCGAGCAGGCCTCCGAGAAGGTCAAGGAAGTCACGCAGAAGACCGAGCTCGTTGAGAGCCCGCATTTTAGCCAGGCAACGGGCAACCGCGTGTTCTTCAAGCCCGAAAACATGCAGCGTACAGGCGCCTACAAGGTGCGCGGCGCCTACTATAAGATCAGCACGCTCGCGCCCGAAGAGCTGGAGCGCGGTATCATCACCGCGAGCGCGGGCAACCATGCGCAGGGCGTGGCATTTGCCGCCTCTCGTGCCGGAGCGCGTTCCATCGTTGTCATGCCCACGACGACGCCGCTCATCAAGGTCGAGCGCACCAAAGGCTATGGAGCCGAGGTCGTGCTCTATGGCGACGTGTACGACGAGTCGTGCGAATATGCCATGCAGCTTGCCGAGGAGCACGGCTATACGTTCATCCACCCCTTCAACGATCCCGTGGTGGCAACGGGCCAGGGTACCATTGCCATGGAAATCGTTTCCGAACTGCCGCTCGTAGACACCATTCTCGTTCCGGTGGGCGGTGGCGGTCTGGCTTGCGGCGTCTCGACCTTTGCCAAGCTCTACAATCCCAAGATCCGCGTGATCGGCGTGGAGCCCGAAGGCGCCCCCTCGCTCACGCGCGCGCTCGAGGCGGGGCATGTGGTGAAGCTGCCGAGCGCAAACACCATTGCCGACGGAACAGCGGTGCTCGAATGCGGCGACCAGGTGTTTCCCTATCTTCAGGCCAATTTGGACGACGTCATCACGGTCCCCGATGAAGAGCTCATCGTTGCGTTCCTCGATATGGTTGAGAATCATAAGATGATTGTCGAGAATTCGGGTTTGCTTACCGTGGCGGCCCTCAAGCACCTGCCGGCGGAGAACCGGCGCGTGGTTTCGATCCTCTCTGGCGGGAACATGGACGTCATCACCATGAGCTCGGTCGTGCAGCACGGGCTCATCGCGCGCGACCGCATCTTCACGGTGAGCGTGCTTTTGCCCGACCGCCCCGGCATGCTCGTGAAGGTGGCAAGCGCCATCGCCGAGCAGAACGGCAACGTCATCAAGCTCGAGCACAACCAGTTCGTGAGCACCAATCGCAATGCCGCCGTAGAGCTCCGCGTGACGATCGAGGCATACGGCACCTCGCACAAGGAGCAGATTATGGAGGCGTTGCGCGCAGCAGGGTTCGAGCCGCAGCTCAGCGCCACCATGCTGTGACGGAGCCGGAGCGGCCGGCAAAGAAGCCCCGTACGGAGCGGGCGGCGGCATCTGCACATTTCGGCATGCTTTTGAAAGGCCGCAATGCGTAGAGGCTGCTGCTCGCGCCATGGAGGGAGTTTGGGGCAGCAGGAGTGATGAAAGCTGTCGGGTTGATGAATGCCCTTTCCTGCATCGATTCGGTTGTTTTTATCGGTTGCACCACGCATCATGACGTGGTCAATTCGGGGTCAGTGACGACTCGTTTCATCTACCGCCGAGCGCTGTATGCACGCCTTTCGCATAATAATAATCATAATATGATGAATAAAGCATATAGTTAAGAAGTCATGTTTCCGTCTTGGCTGGTGAGGTGTGGGCCATGTCGAAAGGAGCATGAAGGTATGCGATATATTCAAGTTTATGCCGAAGATTTCGTGACGGTTATTGATGCCTATCCTGAAACGTACGAGTTGGAATAAGAACATGAAGTCGGTATATACTCGTCGCTCAGCGATATGCGTTGGAATACTCAGTTCTCTTGGGTTGTTATCGGCTTCTGCTCTGTCCAGTTGTTCGGGTCGTGAATCCTCTCATGCTCAACATGAAGGGTCGGAGCGTGTCGCAGGCCCAATTCATTGGAATGCTGAGGTTTGCGTAAGCAAGGGTGCTTTATCCGGCGAAGAACTCGGGGCTTCCGTTATCGTGAACGGGCAGGCAGAGACGAGTCGAATCGACGGTAACGACGATCGCTTGTTCATCGGCGCCGGCAACGAGCTGCGTAGCTACAGCAAGGCTACAGGCGAGTTACTGTGTACGCAGGCCATTGATGGATCTTGGGGCAATATCGAACAGGCTTTGGCGCTCGCCGGCGATTATGTGCTCGTGTTTTGCAGATGGGGTCGCGTGGCAGCATTCGATGCCGATACGCTGGAGGCAAGGTGGAACGTCTCCGTCATCTCCGTCGAAGATGAAGACGTTGCAACGCAGCTTGAGGGGAGCGACCAAGAGCCGCCCATCGTTGTCGGTTGGGAGTCAACCGATTTTGCCATCTTTGATGGAAATGCCTATATTGGGGTCTCCTCGTATGAACTTGCAGCGACATCTCGACTTGCCTGTATAGACATACGTACGGGAACGCTGCAATGGAACGTAACGGTTGATAGTCGAATCATCGCCTCGGGTAATCTCGGGTACCCCTACGCAAGCCCTTATGGGTTGTTGGTTCCAGCGGGAACCGAAGCGGCGTGTCTTCTGGTGAGCTATGCTGACGGCGAGATTGTTCAGCACCTCGAAGTGGACGATATGATTACTACCGGGTTTTCTCACGATGGAGAGGCTGGGGACGTTGTCTATTTTCAGACGCGTCGAGGGACGCTGTGCCGTGTCGCATTCGATGGCGATGGGCAGGCGCACATAAGTTGTTCGACCGACGGCCTTGATGATGACAAACGCACACCCTCTGGTGCGATGCCACTTGTATTCGATGGCTATGTGCTGGTAAACGCGCCGACTATAGATGAAAGTGCTGGGAGCACGGTGCTCGACCCAGATCATGACGCAAGCAACGGAGCGTGCAACGTCTTTGATGCGGAAACGCTTGAGCTCGTTGGTTCGGTTCCTGCGCGGGAAATCGAGTCAACTCCGACGCTTGTTGATGGATCGGCGGTGTATCTGGGCGAAGGGGGTATCTACCGTATCGGGCTCGACGAATTGCCAAACGCGCTGGAAATGACCGAGCTTACCACCGAGGTTCACAGGACGCATCAGGCCTGGGATCAGCCGTTGCTTGTTGAGGACGGTACAGCGTATGTGGTGTCGGGCAATACCGACAGGCAAAACCTGTATGCCATCGCGCTCGGGTAGCGTGCAGGCAAACAGCAGAGAGTCATTACCTGTGATTCTCCGCGTGCATTGCGAGTAGCAGCTTTTTCGCGTCTGGGCTCCTTTATAAGGCCGCAATGCGTAGAGACTGCTGCTCGCGTCGCATCGGCTTTTCCCGGGACGCCCGATTCCCCTGCGTTCGATTCTTTACAGACGCGCGCGCATGAAAAGGAAAAACGCAGCATCTGTTAGCTAATCGTAAGATTCCGTCAGCCTTGCGAAAGCCTTTCGGCGCAAGGGGTATCCTCTGTTCCTCCCTTCGATATCGTTGTCCTGCTGTTTATTGCAATGTAGCCATAGAAGCAGTGAAGACGATGGGAGTAAACGTGGATACAGAAAAGATCGTGCGCGTGGCGATGGAGCGCGGCGTGTCCCGCCGCCAGTTCTTCAACATGCTGGCGGGCGCCGGCATGGCTATCGTGGCGGGCAGCGCCTTGACCGGTTGCGACGATGGCTCCGGCGATGCGGCTGCTGCTGATTACAACGAGATGTCGCTCGAAGACCTCATCGCGCAGGCGCAGGAGGAGGGCGAGATCCAGTCCGTTGGTATGCCCGACACCTGGGCCAACTGGGTCGAGACCTGGCAGGATATCGAGGCCGAGTACGGTATCACCCACGCCGACCAGGACATGTCCTCGTCCGAGGAGCTCTCCATGTTCCGCGAGGAGGGCGCCGACGGCACCAAAGACATCGGCGACGTGGGCCAGTCGTGGGCCCCACGGCCGAGGAGCAGGAGCTCACGCTCAAGTACAAGACGAGCTACTGGGACGAGATCCCCGATTGGGCCAAGGACGACGACGGCGACTGGATCGTGGGCTACTACGGCACCATCTCCTTCATGTCCAACGACGCCACGGTCTCCAACCCGCCCACGAGCTTCCAGGACCTGCTCGACGGCGACTACACGGTCTGCGTGGGCGACGTGACCGCCGCCGCTGTGGCGCAGTACGCGAGCCTCGCCGCCGCCTACGCGCTCGGTGGTGATATCGACAACATGCAGCCCGCCTATGACTTCCTGCTCGAGCTTGCCGAGGCCGGCCGCCTCGATGTCGCCGATGCCTCGCTCGCGCGTCTTGAGTCCGGCGAGATCGATGTCTGCATCAACTGGGACTACAACTCGCTCAACTACCGCGACCAGATTCAGACGAACAACCCCAACGCTTCCTTCACGGTGAGCATTCCGCAGGATGCGAGCGTGCAGTCGGGCTACTGCACCGTTATCAACAAGTACGCCCCGCACCCGGCGGCCGCGTGCCTCGCCCGCGAGTTCATCCTCTCCGACGAGGGCCAGATCAACCTCGCCCGCGGCTACGCGACTCCCATCCGCGACGTGGAGCTGCCCGAGGACGTGGCTGCCATGCGTCTGCCCGACGAGCAGTACGGTGATCAGGTCCAGACGGTGGACGAGTCCGTCTGGAGTGGCGTGTGCCAGGACCTTATCACCTGGTACCAGGAGAATGTTATCCCGGCTCTGGGCTAAGGAACTTCGAAAGGAGCTAGACGGGGCGGGATTCATCGCGCCCCGTCGTTCGTATGGAAAACGTTTTGCAGCAAGATGCCGGTGTCGAGCCGGCCGCCGCGAGCAAGGCGAAGACGGCGAAGCGCCGTCCTTGGATGGGCTATATCGCCATCGTTCCGTTCTTCCTCGTGGTGATTCTCTACGAGCTTGCCCCTTTGGCGCAGCTCGCCCTTGATTCGGTGATCGGCCGCGACTCTGAGGCGCTTGGCCTCGAGAACTATATCCGCGTGTTCACCACGCCGCTCTACACGCAGTCTATCTGGAACAGCGTGTGGATCAGCCTGCTTTCTGCTGTGGTGGGCATCGTGGTGGCGTTCCTTGCGGCGCGCTTCTGCTCCGAGGCGAGCCCGCGCGTGCGCAACGGCTTCACCATGATCCTCAACATGATGTCGAACTTCTCGGGTGTGCCGCTGGCTTTCGCGTTCATGATCCTCATGGGCAACGCCGGCGTGCTCACGCTCATCGGCGAGCAGTTCAACATCCCGTTCCTCGCCAACTTCAACCTCTATGGCTCCGACGGCCTGGTCATGATGTACATCTACTTCCAGATTCCGTTGGCCACGCTTCTGCTTATCCCGGCGTTCGCGGGCATCCGCAAGGAGTGGCGCGAGGCGGCGACCATTCTCAAGGCCTCGACCTTCGATTACTGGTTCCGCATCGTGATCCCCAACCTGATGCCTTCCATTCTGGGCACGCTGTCGGTACTCTTCTCCAACGCACTCGCTGCCTACGCAACGGCCTATGCGCTCGTGATGAACAACTACGCGCTCTTGGCGCTGCAGATCACCTCGCGCTTCCGTGGTGACGTGCAGACCGATGCCGCCACGGGCGGCGCGCTCGCCATGGTGCTCATTGCCCTCATGGTCATCTGCACGCTCGTGAACAACTACTTCACGCGCCGCGCCGCTAAGGGGAGGGAGATCGTATGAGCAAGAAGAACGCCGTTGCCAGCGCGGCGCCCAAGCAGAAGACCTCCCTTGCCGGCAAGATCTTCTTGGGCGCCGTCGCCCTGTATCTGCTGATCCCGTTCGCCGTGACGCTCGTGTATTCGCTCTTCGTTGAATGGACCGACATCCTGCCGTCCGGGTTCACGCTGCGCAACTATGTAGAGCTGTTCTCCAACACTACGTTCTGGATGTCCATAGGCCGCACATTGATCCTGTGCATCGTGAGCGTGATCATTACCATCGTGCTCATCCTTGCGGCCATGTATGTGGTCGTGGCCGTCAATCGCAAGCTTGCGGGTGTGATGCAGTTTCTCTGCATGATCCCCTATGCGCTGCAGGGCGTGATCCTCTCGATCGGCATCATCTCGCTTTACACCGGTACGGGCACGATTCTCTCCAACCGGCTGTTCATGCTGTTCGGCGCGTACACCATCTTGGTGCTGCCCTACATCTACCAGGGCATTCGCAATGCGCTCAATTCGATCGATGCCGAGATGCTCATCCAAGCGGCCGAGATGCTCGGCTGCGGGCGCTTCCGCGCGTACGTGCAGGTGGTGCTCCCCAACATCCTCTCCGGCATCTTGGTGTCGAGCTTGCTTGCCGAGAGCATCATCTTCGGCGACTTCGTGCTTGCCAACAACATCGCGGGCACCAACTACCAGAACATCCAGGTGTTCCTGCAGGCGAACATGGACGTTTCGAGCGGCCTTTCCAGCGCCATCGTCGTGGTCATCTTCGTGGTGGTTGCGCTCGTGACGGCGGTGGTCTTGAAGCTGCAGAACTCGTCTATCCAGAAGGAGACCAAGTAATGGCCTATATTGAATTCCGCGACGTCGTCAAGCGCTTTGGCGACAACACCGTCCTCGATCACATCAATTTCGGTATCGAGAAGGGTGACCTTGTGACGCTGCTTGGCCCCTCCGGCTGCGGCAAATCCACCCTGCTGCGCTGCCTTTCTGGCTTGGAGCAGGTCACCGAGGGCACCATCATCCTCGACGGCGAGGATATCACCAACGTGCCGGCGAGCAAGCGCAACATCGGCATGGTGTTCCAGCAGTACAGCCTGTTCCCCAACATGACGGTCGAGCAGAACATCGCCTTCGGCCTCAAGATGCAGAAGACCCCGCAGGACGTGATCGACAAGAAGGTGGCCGAGGCCGTCGCCATGGTCGAGCTCACCGGCAAAGAGCGCGCCTACCCCGCGAGCCTTTCCGGCGGCCAGCAGCAGCGCGCGGCGCTCGCCCGCTCGATCGTGACCGAGCCTAAGGTGCTCTTGCTCGATGAGCCGCTTTCGGCCATCGATGCGAAGCTCCGCAAAGCCCTTCAATCGCGCATTCGCGAGATCAACCAAGAGCTCAACCTGACCTCGATCTTCGTGACGCACGACCAGGACGAGGCCATGGTTATGTCCGACGTGATCCAGCTCTTCCATGACGGGCGCATCGAGCAGGCCGGCAGCCCGGTCGAGGTGTACACGAGCCCGGTCTCCGAGTTCGCGGCGAGCTTCATCGGCAGCTACAACCAGCTGAGCGCAGAGGAGTTTTGCGCACTGGCCGGTACGGTGGTGCCGGCGGGCAACGTGGTGGCCATCCGTCCCGAGACCATCGGCATCACGACCGAGCGCCCCGCCGAGGCCGACGGCTGCTACGTGGTCAAGGGCATGGTCGTGGACAGTGTGCCGCGCGGCAACGTGCTGCGCTACACCGTGCGCGTGGGCGCCACCGTGCTGCGTGTGGATGCGCTTTTCCGCAGCTTCCACATGTTCAATACCGGTGATGACGTGTTCCTGACCATTCCCGAGCACGATTGCCTGGTCATTCCCGCCGCGGCGTAGCGCTGCGTGCGAAGACGCTCCTTCCAGACGCGCGGGCGGCGGTGTGTGCGCACATGTTGGCGCATGCATCGCTGCTCGCGTGATGGCGTGATTCAACGAGCCAAATGAGAAAACGAACCCGGTTACTTTTATCATTTTGGGGATGAGGGGTGATGAAGCGGAGCGGGGAACCTCTTGTCGGTTCCTGCCTCCTTCGAGACGTTCGCTCGCACCCCCGAAGCAACGTCGATGTTTTCTCACGGGTATCTCAGCTAAGGATGAACCATGACGCATTTTGCCGATCAGACGGGGCTGCCGGAGGATTTGCCTCGCTATAAGGGGAACCTGCACAGCCACACGGTCAACTCTGACGGGCGCTGGACGCCCGAGCAGTCGGTAGCCGAGCACCGGGCGCACGGTTACCAGTTCCTCTGCCTTTCCGACCACGACCTGTTTACCGACTATTCCGGTGCTTTTGACACGGAGGACTTCATCATCCTGCCCGGCATCGAAGCTTCGGCGGTCCTGGTATCCGATGACGGCAAGGGCACGCGCCTGGCCACGCACCATATTCACGGCATCTTGGGTACGGACGAGATGGTTGCCGCTGCACCGCGCAGGTTTGCGCACATGGAGCGGCTGGAGCCGGTGATATGCCGGGGCGGCTGGGATGGCCGCGCCGTGGCGCAGCGGGTGGTGGACGAGCTGGCCGCGCATGGCTGTGCCGTGATGTACAACCATCCTATCTGGAGCCGCGTGGACCCAGCGGACGTCGTGGGGCTCGAGGGCTGCTTTGCCATCGAGGTACACAACTTCGGTACGGTGGAGGAGTGCGCGCTGGGGCACGATACGCTGTTCTGGGACCTTATGCTGCGCCGCGGACAGCGGCTGGGCGGTGTGGCATCGGACGATAACCACAACGCGCCTGAGCTGCCCGACTCCTTTGGCGGCTGGGTGGTGGTCGCCGCTCCCGAGCTGACGCGCGACGCGGTGGTGCGCGCGCTTGTGGAGGGGGCGTTCTATGCGTCGAGCGGTCCTTCGATTGAGAACTGGGGCGTGCGCGATGGCCGCGCCTGGGTAGCGTGCAGCCCGTGCGAACGTGTGAGCCTTATTGCAGGAGGCCCGGTGGGAGTGGGCGAGACGCACCGCTCCGCTGGCGGCCCGCTCTTGGAGTATGCTGAATTCGAGTTGAACGGTACCGAGACGTACCTGCGCTTTGAGTGCGTGGATGCGACGGGCCATGCGGCGTGGAGCAATCCGCTGTATCCTGAGGCGTAGCACGGCTCCGCGCGGCCTGCTCCCACGCTGCCCGCCTGATGGGGCGCGAGACATTGGGGAGGAGCGGGTGATTCCGGAAGACTGTTAGAGAAAGCGAGACCGAGCATGATCGAGCCTTTGCCTGCCCGTTCTATCGTCGACACGCATACCCATACGCGGTTCTCGGACGGCGTCGGTACGTTTATGGAGAACGCGGCTGCTGCGGTTGCGGCGGGATGCCGCGTGATGGTCTCGACCGACCACCTTACGCTGCCGCGTATAATGGACCCAGGCGAGGAGGTCCAGGTGCCCGAGGCGCGCCTTGCCGAGCACCGTGCGGCGTTCGAGGCAGCTGCAGCTGAGTATCCTGAGCTCGAGTACATCTATGGCTTCGAGTGCGATTGGTACGATGGCTGCGAGGAGAACATCCGGCGCTGGAGCGCGGGCGCGCTCGTGCGCTTGGGGTCGGTGCATTGGCTGGGGCCCATCGAGGGCGGTGCCTGGATCGACGATTCGACCGACCGGCGCATTTGGGAGGAGTTGGGCCCGGACGAGGTCTGGCGGCGCTATGCAGAGGCCTGGTGCCGCGCGTGCGAGTGCCCGCTCTTCGACACGATGGCGCACCCGGATCTCGCCATGCGCTTTGTGAACGACGGCTTCGCGCCCACGATCGACCTCGCGCCGCTCTGGGACGAGATGGTGGCCTGTGCGCACGATACCGGCAAACGCGTGGAGCTTTCCACGGCGGGGTGGCGAAAGGGCGTGGGCGACTATTACCCGGCCAGGGGCTTGCTCGAGCGATTCTGCCACGCGGGCGTGCCCATCACCGTTGGCTCCGACGGCCATGTGCCGGGCGACCTGTGCTGGGGAATCGAGCGGGCGTACGACCATGCGGCGTCGGTTGGCTACCGCACCGTTGAGGTGCCTCGCGCGGACGGCTCGTGGGAGCAGATGGAAATCGTGGCGTAGCGCGGCATGTTGCCGGGGCGGCGTTGTCGGGCGGCACGCTGCCGAGGCGGCGCGCTATCGGACGGCGCACAACCGGGGCGTCGCTGTCGCTGACGCTGGCGTGGGATCAGGGCGTCGAGATGGTGTGCTGGAGGGGCTTCGCCGGCGCGACCGCCTTCGAGGTCTACTTTTGCGACCCGTGTTCGCCGTAGCAGCGCGGAACCAACGAGAACACCAACGGCTCGTTAGGCAGTACTTCCCCAAGGGGACGGACTTCTCGGCAGTTTTCGACGCCGAGGTGGAAGCCGCGCGGGACGAGCTCAACGGCAGGCAGGGGAAGACGTTGGGATGGATGATCCCCTCTGAGGCGATGGCAGGGTTTCCGGGATCGGATGTGGCTGGTGCAATCAGAGTGCGATGTTGTTTCTCCGTCGACCGCTATCGTCACGTCACAGGCCCCTGAGTGTGCAATTTGATGTGCTGAAGCCAATAGCACTCATGTAGAGCGAATACGACGCGTACGCAACGTCCTTTCATGCTGGCTGTTAGAAGGATCGGTGTGTCGGAGCCTTCAATTTCGGACATAGGCCATGCGTGATGGCGTTTGTCGAACAACTTTTTGACCGAATGCAATGGTAGGCTACCCGTAGACATCGGGCGCAATTACTCACTCGCTGCTTACGCTATGAGCCATTTGAACCCGTCCCCAATGACGGGCTTAATGACTCAGGTACAATGGTGGGCGAGCGGGAAGAAGGAGAAGCTGATGAGTCCACAATCGCGTATGCGCGCGCTGTTCAAGCGGCTCAGTAGGCGGTTGGCGTTGCCCTCGGTTCTTATGGGGCTCGTCGTTTTCTCGTTCACGCTTCTCTTTTTTGGCGCCGCGGTCTACACCGCAGCCCTTCCGTCCCTCGTGGCCAACGCCGAACAGAGCGACGGCGCGTATGCCCAGATTGCAAGCGGGGCTTTGCTCGAAGCATTGACGGAAACGCCCGGAGACGATTCTTCACAGGGCAATGCGGGCACCAGCAGTTCTCACCAAGGTGGTGTAACGTCTTCAGGGCGCGTTGTGAGTGGCGTGGGCGGGGTTACGGGCGGCGTTTCCACGCCGATAACTTCCACCGACGATTCAACTGAAGATTCCGATCATGAGGGCGATTCCGATAAGGATTCGAACGCCACGCCTCCCCAAGATGGCGGGGGAGAATCTGGCCCGGGAGCGGACGACAACGAGCCAAGCACTCCGCCAGATGAAGACGGGCCTGGCGATGATAAGCCCGATGACACCGAGAAAGACCAGCAGGATTATGAGTTTCTCCTCGCTGAGTTCCAAGCAATCGACGGCGAGGGCGGCTACATCGACCAGATCAATGCGTGCAGCACTTCATTCGATCAGGACAAGTTCGCGCCTACAGAAGTGCGCACTACACATCTGTATCGCTGCGAAGCAATCAATGCGGAGCTCTACAGTCACTACGTCGCCCTTGTGAACAGAGTGGGCGGCATGTCGTCGCATAATTCCGCTGCCGCGGGCAAGCTGCTCGGGATGTATCGCTGCCTGAGCGGATATTTGGATACATTGAGCGAGGCGTGGATAGTGAACCTCTCGTTCGAAGACCCTTCCGACCACGTGGACGAGTTCATGCAGCCCATCTGGAATGACGAGGTAAATGGCGAGAACAAGCACCTTGCTGAGTTCAATGAGTACTACAGTGAGTTCGTGCTATGAATTCGAACGAAAACGTCCTTTCAAAGGCATCTGAAGATCGGGCTAGCGAGGAGATCCAGGACGCAGTGTCACGCTCGCTAAGAGGCGCACAGGTGAAACACCTTCGCGTGGTGCATGTCGACCACTTCGAAGCAGCGGTTCCGCTTGCAGATTACGAGCAGGCGGCGTATCGGCGCCGGTTCTGCACCCTTTTCGTCGACGATGAGCGCACGCGCACAGGCGGCCTTGGGCGCGTGATGTTCGCCCAGAACGCCATGGGTGAGGCGTTGGCGCTGAAGACTATGCTGCCCGCCGCAAACGATGCGGGCACAAGTGATGCGGCTACCGAAGAAATCAATCCTGAAGACGCTGCAAAGCGCCGCGAACAGCTTCGCGGCCGCGCGTTCCGCAGGGAATACGAGGAGCATCGGGCACTTGGCGGTATCAAGGGAGTCCCTCGGCTGTATGGTTATGGAAGTGTCGATGGGGCACCGGCGATCGTCATGGAATGGATCGACGGCATAACGCTTGCGCAGGCGGCACGTCAGATTGCAGTCGACGATGCGCACCGCATGTCCTCGCCTACCGTGGCGCGGATAGGGCGCGACCTTTTCGACGTGCTCGCCCGCTTTGATGCTCTGGATGAAGGTTTCGTCCACCGCGATATCTCGCCTTCGAACGTGATGGTTCGAACTTCCCATCTTTCAGTAGAACAGCAGGAAGGGGAAGGCGCGTTCGATTTGTGTCTTGTGGACTTCGGTTCTGCGACGGCGCTACAGCAAGGCAATCGGGGATCGTTCACGGATTCCGTAGGTGCCGTGCGCCTTGCCACGCCTAACTACGCGCCGCCCGAGATGCTCACGAATGACATCTCGGGCATTGCGTCGCTTCGCCAGTCTGCGTCGGTCGACGTGTATGCAGCGGCGAGCGTGCTCTTCGAGCTGGTGACAGGCAACGTTCCATTTGACCTCGACGGTGCGGCGGGACAAGCCGAAGAGCCCGCGAGTGACCATGCCAGCAACGATAGTCATGCAACGCAGGAAGAGGGGAAGCCAGGCGACGCGGTATCCCCATACCTCATCAAGAGCAGCTCCTCGCCCCGCGTCTTCCTGGGTGCGCACGAGGCGGCTCCGGCGATCGTTGACGTTTTGGCTCTCGAAGAAGAGGTTGCCATCACGGTGGGCAAAGCACTGCTCGATTTTGGCATGGAACCAGAAGAGCAGACGTTGCGCGATGCACTTGTGCTGGTAGACGGTCAACTTGCAGATATGCTGAAAGCTTGCCTCTCGCCAAAGCAGAGCGACCGCCCGTCTGCCGAGGCGATGCGCGATGGCCTTGCGGCATTTTGCGAGCACTATGGTCAAAATGTCGCGCGGGCGCTGCGTGGTACCCCGCTCATCCCCTGCTGGGGGACTGTCTCGTGGCTCGATGCGGCATCCCCACTCGCGCTTCGCCGCATCGTGCGATCCGTGGGCAAGGCAATCGCTCTGGGCGTTTTGATGGTCTCATCCTTGGCGACCGGCCTTTTGCTTGACGGCGCCCTTGCCCAGGTCACCATGGGGGCGACTTCGCTGCCTATAACGCTTAACGGGATCGTCGTGGCATTCGCGCTCTTGGTTCCCGCGCTGTGCGCCCGCATCGCGAGCCGCACGTCGCGCGCCACGCGCCCTGGCTTCCTGCGGGGAACGTGCGCCTTGCTGGTGGCGACGGCTATCTTCGTGATTGGCATAGGGCTTTTGGATTTTGAGTCTGTTCGCGGCGCGCTTGGCTTGTACGCCGCCCTATTCGCAGCGGTGGCTGCCGGGTGGTGCCCTATTGTGCTTGACTATGCTATGGCGGTCGTTCCGGCGCTGCTTGCCGAGCGTCGTCGCATGCTTCAGGCTGCGGACGCGCATCCCGCCTTGCGCGAACGCGAAGTTCACGAGCTTACCGAGGGAGAATGATGGTGTTTCGACAAGCCGACCTCACGCCCTGCGGCGTGCTCTTCGATGTGTTCAAGCGCAAGGGTGGCATCAGCCACAAAGAGCTCGCCGGCCTCCTTTTGTCCGATCGCCCGCTTTCCGACGGCAGAAGCGCGTCGAGTCGCGCTTCCGATCGCACGTGGCTCTCGCACTTCATTGTTCATGCGCCGGTAGGCTCCCTCCAGCCCGGATATTTCCGAGACTGGGGACTTGCTGCCCAGCGGATTATGAGCAGGCTTCGGCAGCACGGGCCGCGCAGCATGACGTTCGAGAAGATAATCGACTTGGTGTGCGGCGAAGGCTGCGAACTCATGTGTGCGGCGCTCGCGGCATGCTACCAGAACGTTCAGCTGTACCGCAACGCTCTGGCGCGCTTTTCCAAGGGTCAGGGGCACACTACAGGTGAGCATGCGGAGGCGTTGCTTGTTCTCTTCGTGGCGGTGGGATGCTCCGCCCAGGTGCGGACGGCGATCGACTATGCGCTCGAGTACGTCGATAAGAACTTGGGCGGTCGCATGGGAACGCCGGAGTCTGCGCCGGTGAACAATGCGGAAGCGGGTGCGAGTGGCGCTGCCGACGACGTGCCGCACGCGATCGGGCTCGTACGCGTAAGCGACGGTTACCTTACGGGCGATATACACTGGATCGATCCGGTGGGTGTCGGTGCCGTGATCGGCGCGGTGGCCACTGGCACGGCGGATATCTCGGATGTAGAAGAGGACGTGTCTGCCGAGCATGCGAGCGTGGGCTGGGATGCGGGGTGCAGCCGCTGGTTGCTGCGCGACCTGGGCTCGACGAACGGCACGAGGCTGGTAAGCGGAGCCAACGGCGAGGAAAAGGTGCTCGATTCTGGTGGAGCGGCGGAGCTCTATCCCGGTGATGAGATCACCCTTGGCGCCTCCACGACCTTCGTGGTCATGGCGTAAATGCGAAACGCCCGGCCTCGAAAAGATGATGAGGCGGTTCGCGGAAACCCAAATCGCGTTAAGTGAACGGTTTTAACGGGGGTGTCGAAGTATAAAAGAGATATGTAAAAAGAAAAGCGCAGGTAATCGAGGTGTGAAAATTCGGAATACCTGACGGGTGCCTTCAAAACTATTCACTTGGCGCGATTTGGGAAAAGACATTATTCCGACGTTTTGACTACGTGCCGAGCTCCCGCTGAATTCTCTGTTAGCTAGCGGCCTACTGATGTCTGGCACCAGCAGGCCGCTAGCTTTTATTAGATTCCCAGCGCCTTCTTTGCAGCGGCGATGATGTCTCCGTCGGCGTAGAACTCCGGTGTTACGGAGCCAATGAGTTCCGTCGAAATAGCCTGTAAATCCGCAATGGAGCTCATTGGTAGCAGCACGCGCCTCGCGCCGGCGTTTTTAGCAACGCGCATCACGTCCTCGAGATTCGCGACCGGTTCGATTGTGCCCGATATGCGTAGGATGCCGGGAATCGCAAGGCCGGCCATCACGGAGTGGTTTGCAGCGGCAGAGCAAAGGCCAACAAACTCTGCGAGCGAGAGCTCTGCCGAAAGCCCTTTCGCCTGGATGTCGTTATAGTAGAGCAGGTAATTCTTCGACGCGATGTTCATCCCGGTTGCTAGGCGCGGTGCGTTTTGCTTGAACTGCTCAAACGCCGCGTTGAGCGAATCGCGCGCGGGATTACCGGTGCCCACGCCCTCCACGGTGAACTTCATCTCACCGGCGACGGCCTTGTTTTCAAGCTTATAGATGGCAGTTTCGTCGCATAGGGACGTGCCGATAGCAAATACGTGCCCGGGCATGAGCTCTCCCTCGGGGATGAGCGTATCGTCCGCCTGTTCCGGCACGCGCACGACCACGGACTCGGAGGAGTTTTCCGCGTCGGTGTAACCCAGCTTCACGTTGATGAACTCAATACCTGCCATGATCTTGAGTTGCTCTTTCACGCGACGACGCCCCTCGATGGCGTACTCGAGCAGCATGCGCACGTCCTCCTTGCTCATGTTGCCATCGGGGAAGACGAGCTTCGCCAAGCCGGAGAAGGTCTTGCGCACGCCGATCTCGTCGCGGCGGTTGAACTCGCTGTTCAGGCGGAAGTGCTGATCGATGTAGTGCGTGAAATCGCGGCGGCGCATCTCGTGGCAGAACTCAGAGAGGCAGTCGGTGATAAGGCTGTAGCGCCCGGTGATGATGTCCGAACGCATCTTGGGAATTTCCCAGCCGGGTAGGTAGCAATGGATGCGGTCGAAGAACGCGCTGTCGTTGTTGAATTCCGGTGGGAACGGCTCGAAGAGGTGCGTGGTCTTCAAGATGTTCTGCACTGAATCGTTGATGTTGCCCTCGAAAACCATGGAGGCCTCGGCGTTGAACTGCTCGCGCCCGCGGCCGAAGGTGCCGTTCGCCATGTATCCCTTCATGATCTGGATGGCGTTCGCATCCTTGTAGTGCATACCGGCGACCTCGTCGAAGGCGACGCAGTCCCAGTGTCCCACCAGACCAATGCCGCCCGTGCGCGCTGTGTTGTTGGCGAAGAGCATGGCCGTGGTGGCTTGTCCGCCAGAAAGCAGATAGGAATAGGGCGAGACCTCGGTGTAGATGTGTGACTTGCCGGTGCCGCGCGGTCCCAGTTCGCACAGGTTGTAGTTCAGTTCGATGAGCGTAACCATACGCGTGAGGAAATGCAGGCGCTCGCGGGGCGTGAGCGCGTTGGGTTCGTAGCCGGCCGAACGCAGAATAAGCGCGATCCATTCATCGGTGGTGAAGTTCGCGCGATGGCTAATGAGCTCGTTCACATCGAGGTTCGGCATTTGGATGGGCGTGAGATCGAGGATATGGAATGGTGAGTTCTCTGGCCCCTTCTTGCCGGGCTGCGGCTTGGGCTTAATCGCTGCAGGACCCTCGCCAAAGACGTCTGCCAGCGGGTCTTCGGCGGCGTCTTCAGGTCGCAGGTACTGGATTCGCGCTATGCACCAAATACCACCTGTGAGCATCTTCGTGTATTTGCGCACGTATTCATCGGGCATGATGAATGGCTCGATGGCAAGGTTTGCAAGCTGCGCCACATAGAGGTCGCGGCGCTCGTCCAGGTAGGCGCCCACCTTGTCGATGATCGTGTACTGGCCAAGCTCGCGAATGCGCGATTTGATGACTTCGCTCTCTTCGGTGCGCACGTAGTTTTCGGCGAGAATCTTGCGAATGCGGGCGAGTCCCGCTTCAAGCGCCTCGGGGTCGTCGGTGGCGCAATACATGCCCAGCAGGTACTCGAGGACGAACGTGGGGATGCCCGCACCGCGCTTCATGAGCGCGGTGAGGTCTTTGCGCACGATCTTGCCGGGGAAGTTTCGCACGATCTTTTCGTCGAGCGCGTCCTTCTTGTAGGTGGGGGTCTGAGCGGCGGTACCTTCCATGGGGGCGCTGGCAGTTGTAGTGTTGGTTGCAACGGTGCTGGTCGCCGAATTATCGATGCGTTCCTGTTCCATAGTTCCTACCATCCAAAATCAATCGAAGGGGCGAACGAAATGCGAATGCGTACCTCACGCAGGCTTTGCGCGATGCCGGATTCCGTGTTGCGCGCATACAGGAAGTAGCGCTGGCTCTCAGAGGTCTGCACGCCGGGTTTCAAGCTCAGCTGCACGTGCGTCACACGGCGCGTGGCGTCTTCATCGGCGCGGTCGGCCACCACAAGGGCAGTATCCGTCACCGGTGCGTGCGCCGCGTCGCCTACGAAGAGCTCGTATGTGGCGGGAAGCACCTTGCCTCCCACCGGGCTTTCCTGTAGCACCTCGAGGGTGAAGATGCTGTTCGAGATGGTGTCGATTTGCGTGACGAGCGAGATTCCTGCTGGTGCGTTCGCCACGTAGCCCTTCGAGCCGGCGCGCTTGTTGGTGAAGCGCAGCACGGGAACACACAGCTCTTGCAGCGAGATGCCGCCGTGCACGTAGTTCTCACCGCCACCTGGCCTGCGCAGGCGCACGCACTCTCGCGGTGTGAATCCCACAAGCGGCGTGGTGCCGTTTTTGCCAGAGGCGGGGAGCGCCATCTGAACAAGCGCCTCGGAAGAGGCTCCCTCGCGGGCGATGACATAGCGCCTGCCTGCCTCTACGACATCGCCGGAGACATCGCTTATCACGGCGTGCTCGGACTCTAGGAGCGGGTCGGCGGTATAGAGGAAACCATGGTCTGCCGTCACGATGATACTCGATGCGCTGAATTCGCGGACGATGATCTGCACGCAGGTGACGATCTCGTTGATCGCGTCTTCGCAAGCGGCGAAGACCTTGCGCTCGGTGGCAGGCTTATCGCCCACGGCATCGATGGAGTCGTGGTAGATGTAGACCACGTTTGCCTCGCCAACGCGTTCGCGGCGTTCCGTGCGCGTCATGGAATTGACGAAGTCAACGTAGCGCACGGCGATGCCGGTGGGATGGTGCGTGCGAATAGCCTGCTCGCGCGCCTCGCATGTGGGGGTTTCCTTGTCGTCTGCCATGATCACGAGGCCGGTCTTAGGTGCGGAAGCCTCGACCATGGCAAACGACCCCTTGGGCAGGAGCGCCGTCATTCCGCACTTCGTGATCGAGGGAAACTCCGCTTGCATCGCGTCGAGCACGCACAAACCCTTGGTCTCGCGCTCTAGGCGTTCGGCGAGTTCGGTGGCGACCTCGTAGCGCAGTGCATCGGAAACAATCACCCACGCACGCTTGCTTGAGCGCGTGAGCGGGTCGACTTCCGCCAGGTCGAAGTCCACTTGGCGCGGGATGCCGTCTGCGTAGCCCTGGGTAAGGAAGTTCTCCTCTGCAGCGCCCGTCCAGCGCCGCGCAAGCTCCTTTAAGAACCATCCCTTGTAGTGGTTTTCCATGGTGTTAGTGCAGGCGCGGAAGTCCTCGGTGAGATTGTAGTCCTCGATGCCGCTTCCGCGCAGGGCGCGGCCGAACGCCATGTGCAGGTCGCGGTACCAGCGATCCATCTGGTAGCCCTGCTCTGTGTAGAAGTGCCACACCTGCTCCGCCGTGCCGGGGGCAAGGGCAGGGCCGTGCTCGCGGTAGAAGCCCTGCATCTTCGCTGCCGCTGTGACGCTGTCATAGAAGGGCGAGAACGTCGCATACCACGCGGAGTTGCGCCGGCTCGCCGCGAGTGCCAGCACCTCGTCGACATACTCGGCCCCTGCGTTCACGATATCGAAGAGGCGCCGTAAGAGCACCGCGTCGATGCAAGGGAAGACATCGGCGGGCGCGAGGGAATCTGTTGCCACCATGCTTAGGAGCTGTTCCATGTTGGTAGCTTGCTCAATCGAGACGCACATGGTGAAGAGACCGTCTTGCTGGTCGCCGCGTACCCATTCGTTGAAGATTGCGTGACAGAACGCGGCATGAGGCGCCGAAAAACAGGTTTGAAGCGTCTCAAGCGCCTGATCGGGCAGGCGAGGGGCGAGGGCGCTCAGCAGCACGTGCTGCGTGAGTGCTGCAGTATCGGAGATATCGCCCGCAAAGCCCGTCCATACGTTCACGGCTGCGATGAATGGTGTTCGCGCGTTCGCTGCATCGAGCGCCTCGAGCAGCTTTTGCGCTCCCTCGTATGCAGCGTTCGCAAGGTAGGTGCGCAGGATCGCCACAGGCTCAGCCTCCGTCGCGCCCAGGGCGACGGCCATGATGACGAGCTCGAGCTCTTGCGGCGTGGTGCACGCCTCCGTGAGCTTCCCGATGCGCTTCATGTTGGTCTTCTTGGCAAGGAAAGCGCGGTGAGCCTGCAGCGCTTCGCGCATCTCCGGGGTATCCGGTGCGCCCAGCTCACGCAGCTGCACGCTCGCGTAATCGGCCGAGAAGCTCTGCGAGCGAGCCTCCACATCCGCGAACCAGTCGCCGTCGAGCCGGCGCAGGCTGCGGCGGTACAGCAGGATGCGCTGGCCGTCTAGGTTCTCGTTCAGGCGGCATTTGAGCGCGAACCGGCTCTCGTCCTCCTCGCGGATGACCTCCACGCCGGGCAGGTCGAGGGTGTCGAGCGCTTCGGTGAAGGAGCCATCGGGATCGTGCCATACCACGATGGCGCCGCCCTGCGCGGAATCCTGCGCGCCGAAGAGGCGTTGCAGCTCGGATTGAATGTCGGTGGTTCTCATAGGATGCGTTCCTTACTTGATCTTCGCGAGCACGTCGCCAAACTTCGGGTAGTTCACCTTCACGCCGTCGTCGAGGTCGATGGCGATCATCTGGTCGGCGAGGGTGTGCACCTTCTCCTCGAAGGTGCGGAGCTCAGTTTGCTGGGCAAGGAGTCGCTTTTCCTCCTTTGCGAGTGCGGCTTTCTGGCGGCCGTTCGCCGCGTCCTCCGCGGCGGAGATGTCGTCTAGCCGGGCGCGCAGGCGCTCCTGCTGCGGGTGCACGTAGGCGGTTCGCAGGTGCGCGAAGAGATTTGGCTGGTAGCGGTGCATATAGAAGAGGGCGCGGAAACTGCCCTTCTTGCCGGCGTCGAGCAGCCAGTAGATGGGGCGCTTCTTGTACGTCTTGCAGTGGTCGGCGAAGAACTCCTTCTGGAAGTACGCGCGCACGGTTTCGCGCGGGGTTCCCTTGGCGGCGGGGGAGAGGGCATCGGCCACGAAGCGCAGGTTTTCCTCGAGCGTCTCCGCGCCATAGGTCGCCACGAGGAAGCGCTCGAAGAGCGCGCAGATGTCGTTCTCGAAGTAGGCATCGTCCGTGATGGGCAGGACGTTGTCTGCCGCGGGCATGAAGCTCACGTGCGCGGGGTCGGGCATCTTGGCGAGGTATTCGTTTACGGTATCGCCCTGGTTGGCGAGCACCAGGCCGTCCACGTCGAGCGAGTAGCGGCCAAACATGCAGCCCACGGCATAGGAGATGAGCGAGACGATCTCGTCGCGCATGGTGCGGACGTAGTTGTTGCCCTTGAAGCTCTCGGGAAACTCGTCGGCCGTGTCGAAGATCCGTGCGACCGAGACGTACTTGTCCTCGACCTCGATGGGCACCTCGCCCACCATGTTGTAGATCTCGGCGAAGATGCGATTGAGCTCTTCCTCGTTGGCCTTGAGCTGGTCGAAGCGCGCGTTGACCTCGGCCTTGTGCGCCTCGTACTTGTCGCGGATGAGGGTTGCCATGCTATGCCGCCTTTCTATGTGTAGAACAGGTGTTCGTGCCTATGATGGAGAACATGTGTTCGTATTTTGGTATGATTGAATTGCCGAGCCGGCGTGTGATATAAAGTAGGTGGTCTTCCCCACAAGGAGGGCCTCCGACAGCCGGGGGTTTTCCCCCGGCATTTTTGTTATTGGGGGCGTGGGGACTATGAGGGATCTTTCCATATTCGTTGATGAATCCGGCGATCCCGGCACCGAATCCAAGTACTACCTTATAGTCCTCGTATTCCATGAACAAAACGAAGGATTTGCTCGATACGAAGCGGACTATCGTAATGCTCTGAATAGAAAAGGGCTTAGGGATATTCCGCTCCATCTTTCGCCGCTGCTTAACGGCAACGACGGATACAAAGGCATGGATGTTGAGGAACGCAAGAAGTACCTCGCTGCGTTCCGCGTCTTTCTGCAGTACCTCCCGTTTCGGTATGCGGCGTTTTCCTATAAGAAGTCCGAGCTCGACGCCAACATGATGGCGCCACGCGGCGCAATCAAGCGCATCAGGCGGGACATCGCGGTCTTCCTGCTTGATCACCTTGATTATCTGCAACAATTCAATGAAGTTAAGGTCTATTACGACAACGGACAGACCTTGGTTACCCAAACGCTGCATGATGCCGTCGAGTTCGCATTGTCCAAGGAGGCCATTGTTTACCGCGATGCGTCTCCTACGCGCTATCGAATTTCTCAGGTTGCCGATTACATCTGCACGCTCGAGCTCGAAGCGCTCAAGTACGCAAACTCCGAGACGGGAAGCACCGACCAACTCTTCTTTGGCATGCGCAAACGTTTCGAAAAGGACTTCCTGAAGAAGCTGCGCAAGCATCGTCTGTGATGTTTGAACCTGCGAGTCCCGGTTTTCAAGTTCCTGGACGCAACAATCAAGCTTATAACCATCGCTTGAAGCTACGTGCGTGAGGGGAGGAAGAAGGGCCGCCGTCGCTAAGCGGTAGGCAGCCCCCACCCAAATTAAGCGGCGCTGTCTGAGATCCCCATCGCAGGCAGCAGCCGACCTTACGGTAGCGTGTTCAGGGTTGCGATTAATCGTATGGCGAACTTGACATGATCGCGCGGGAAAGCCACAAAAGGCTGAAGGGTGGATTGACGAGAGGGCATGCAAGAAAACTGCCTGGACATGCACAAGCATCATGTTAAAGTTTTCTCTCTGCCAAGTTACAGGCCTTTTTATACCATTCTTCAAGCGTGTTGATCGTAAGCATGCCGATTGCAGTCAATTTTTCAGCATCGCCGTCCATGTCTAGGAAAAAGAATCGATCATGAGTGTTGAGTTCAAAGCAGCCGTGTGCAAGAGCGTTTCGAATGTGCCGATACACGGAGTCCACTTCATAATATCTGCGCTTGATGAGTTTTGTAGCCCGTTTGCCGAGCTTGGAGTTCGCTGATGCTGAATACTCATCTAGCTTCTCTACTGATTTGATTAACTGGGTTTTTTCTGATCGGGTGCACAGATAATACTGGTTCGGGCCGAATAAAAGATTGTTACCTTGCAGCTCAATGGCTTTCTCTTCGAGTGAAGCAGCTGATTCATAAAAATGAATGATACTGTGCTCAGGGTCAAGAACCCTGAGCCATTCTTCCGCAAGCGCTGATGTGGTGATGCCAAGATCGCTAATAAAACCAGATGAGCGAGCTGATGCTCCAATTGCTGGACTTGCAAGAAGATACTGTTCATAAAGAGGAACTATTTCAGTTGGTATAGAGCTATTTGAAGAGAAGAGCGCTTTGAAATCAAGCTGCATTTTATACTCCGAAAGGACAAACTAATATGGATTTGCAAGAGAAGGCTTACCCCAGAGCTTCCAGAAGCGGACTTTAGGCTGTTGGATTCGAAGCGATAGTATCTCTCTGCGATATTTCGAGAGATCTTCAGACAGCTTCAATAATTCAGCATATGAATGGCCTTTGCCCGTCAAGCATGCCTGGATTGATCCGAAGCAAAGATCGAGCGAATCAAAGAGTTCGGTGCGTTGATCATTTGGGAACACGAAAGATTGCCGGACGGGTGCATTTTCTAATAGATCTTCGATTGTGTAACG
>ENA-OQCL01000089-OQCL01000089.1-human-gut-metagenome-genome-assembly--contig:-NODE-89-length-49537-cov-11.732645_pt1 | contig 49537 bp, 41 predicted proteins | sample MGYA00242502_ERZ504586 | MGnify/ENA primary metagenome ERZ504586 (study PRJEB26092, sample SAMD00036316) | human gut metagenome | host: Homo sapiens | study: EMG produced TPA metagenomics assembly of... | reverse complement strand
ACGGCGAGCATTGATGACCTTACGGCCGTTCTTGGTGCTCATGCGGGTCAGAAAGCCATGAACTTCCTTGCGCTGACGCTTCTTGGGCTGAAAAGTTCTCTTCATGGTTGTATCCTCCGTAAAAACTTATCCCCGGTATGGGGTCTTGATCGGTCCCAGATTGGGGACAGGCTTGCAATTCAACAGTATATCGCATAGTATGACGTTCTGTCAAGCATTTTTTTCAGTTTTCTGCAAACTTTTTTCTGATTTTTCTGTTAAAAGCTTTTCAACTTTTTCACCATTTTGCTGTGGAAAACTTTTTTCTACCAGATATTGTGGTCTTTTTGGCGTGTTTCCACAAGGGCGCTGCGGGGGCTTATCTTATGTATTATAAATTACATTATAGTAATATAGACGCAGGGAGATTTTTGTGGTATACTAACATGGTATCAGCAGCATTGTTGAAAACTTCGACCGATTCAATGGAGTGGATGTTTTATGGATTCTTTCAAGGACGTTTTAGAAGCGGCCCAGATGTACTGCAAGGCGCAGATGGCCGAGCCAACGTACAATCTCTATATCGACGGGTTGGAGCCCATCAGCTTTGAGGACTCCAGCCATATCACCCTGTCGGTGCGCAACGATTTTATCTGCAAGATCGTCACCGACCGGTATCTTGGCCTGCTCAAGGAGGCCTTCAAGTCCGTGCTGGGCTTTGATGTGGACATCACCCTTGTGGTGCCCAGCACCCCGCCCCACGAAGTAGTGCTGGCCCAGCAGTACGAGGCAAACCCCGCCTCCCCGCAGGGCAACTACGAGTTCACCTTTGAAAACTTCATCAAGGGGCCGTCCAACCAGTTTGCGTTTGCTGCTGCGCAGGCTGTGGCGGCAAATCCCTCCGGGGCCTATAACCCCCTGTTCATCTACGGCGGCTCCGGTCTGGGCAAGACCCATCTGCTGACCGCCATTCAGACCGAGATCAAGCGCACCCACCCCGATTTCGTCATCATGTATGTCACCTGTGAGCAGTTCACCAACGAGCTGATCGCCGCCATCCGCGCCGGCAGCACCGAGGACTTCCGCATGAAGTACCGCGTGGCAGACCTGCTGCTCGTGGACGATATCCAGTTCATCGCGGGCAAGGAGTCCACGCAGGAAGAATTCTTCCACACCTTCAACTCCCTGCACGACGCCCACAAGCAGATCGTCATCGCTTCCGATCGCCCCGCCAAGGAGATCAAGAGCCTGGAGGAGCGTCTGCGCACCCGCTTTGAGTGGGGTCTGACCGCCGATGTGCAGCCGCCGGATTTTGAGACCCGGGTTGCCATCGTGAAGCGCAAGGCAGAGCTGCTGCATCTGGACCTGCCCGAGGACGTGGCAGAGTTCATTGCCAACCACCTGAAAAACAACATCCGCCAGCTGGAGGGCGCAGTGAAAAAGCTGAACGCCTATTATATGCTGGAGGGCATCCAGCCGGTGATCAGCGTGGCGCAGAACGCCATCAAGGATATCCTCAACGAGACCCAGCCGGTGCCGGTGACCATCGAAAAGATCATTGGCGAGGTGTCCCGCACCTTCAACGTGTCCCCTGCCGACATCCGGGGCACCAAGCGCAACGCCAACGTGGCTTCCGCCCGGCGCGTTGCCATCTATATCCTGCGGGAGGTCACCGGCATGAGCATGGAGGAGATCGGGCGGGAATTCTCCGGCCGCGACCACTCTACCATCGTCTACTCCCTCAAGACCATGGAACGGGACATGAAGAACGACCAGCACCTGCGGGAGACCGTAAGCGATATCATCAAAAACGTGAAGGCCTAAACCGGGGAAAACCGGGTAAAAGTCATACTCATTTCAGGGTGTGACCCCAAAATATGGGGAGAAAACGGAACAAAAAGGGGAAAATAAGCCTATATCTTGTGGCAAAAAGGCGAAGCTTTCCACACTTTCCACTTAGTTTTCAACATTTAACATCAGTTCTTCACATCGGCTGTGGAAAGAACCACCGTTCCCCACCTTTCAACATTTCCTTCACGAGCCTTCCACAACCCGGTGGAAAGCCAAAGCCCCGCTTCCCGGCAAGACATTTCCGGGTTTTCAACATCTTCCCCACCCCCTACTACGGTTACTACAACAAGTTCAATATATTACTGCCTTCCGGCAGCAGCCCAAAGGGCAGGGATCAAGCCGGAAGTGTGAAAAAAGGAGAGATACTGTTTTGAACATCGTCTGCGATAAAACACTGCTCAGTGCAGCCATCGACGGCGTTTCCAAAGCTGTCACCATGCGCTCGTCCATCCCGGTGCTGGAGGGCATTCTGCTGAAGGCCGAGGGCTTTCAGCTCACCCTGACCGGCTACGATCTGGAAATGGGCATCGTGACCACCATCGAAGCCAACATCAAAGAACCCGGCGAGATCGTGCTGAATGCAAAACTGCTCAGCAGCATGATCAGCCGGATGCCGGCAGGTCAGATCAGCATCGTGGCTGCCGATAACGGCAAGACCACCATCCAGAGCGGTGTGGCACAGTTCGAGATCCAGTCCATGCCGGCTACCGATTTCCCGGATCTGCCCAACACCGGCGCGGAGCAGACCCTGACCATCAAGACCGGCGTGCTGCGGGACATGATCGACCGCACCCTGTACGCTGTCAGTCAGGACGAGAAAAAACCCGCCCACACCGGCGAACTGTTCGAGATCGAGCTGGACAAGCTGACCATAGTGGCGCTGGACGGCTATCGTCTGGCCATCGTGGAGCGCCCCATCACTGCCGTGAAGGATATCCGCATCATCGTGCCCAGCAAGACCATGACCGAGGTGTCCCATCTGCTGGCCAACGATGACGAGGAGGATGTGCACATCAGTGCCAACCGCCGCTATGTGGTGTTCACCACCGCCGGTTACACCATCATGAGCCGCCTGATCGAGGGCGAGTTTTTGAACTACCGCAACGTCATCCCCGCCGGAAGCCGCACCCGGGTGACCATCGACACCAAGGACTTCATCTCCACCATCGAGCGTGCTTCCCTGATTATTACAGAGCGTTTAAAAAATCCCCTCCGCATCTCCTTTACAGAGGGTAAAGTCGTGGTGCGCTGCCAGACCAATCTCGGCCGCGTGGTGGACGAGTTCAGCGCCGCCTGCGAGGGCGATGAGGTAGAGATCGGCTTCAATAACCGCTATCTGCTGGATGCGCTGCGCAACGCCCGCACCGAGCAGGTGCGCATGGAGATCAGCGGCCCCTTGAGCCCGGTCAAGGTGCTGCCGGTGGAAGGCAACGACTTTTTGTATCTGGTACTGCCGGTACGGTTTAAAAACGACTAAGGAGCGCGTTTTATGCAGAAGATTCTCATTCATACCGAGTTTATCAAGCTGGATGCCCTGCTCAAATTTGCCGGCCTGTGCGAGACCGGCGGCGAAGCAAAAGAGCTGGTGCAGGGCGGTGCCGTGAAGGTGAACGGCGAGGTGTGCACCATGCGTGGCAAAAAGTGCCGCGCCGGGGACGTCATCGAGCTGGACGGGCAGAGCGTAGAGATCGGGCAGGGTCAGTAAATGCGTCTGCTTTCGCTGGAAGTACAGAACTATCGCAATATCCGCGCCGCGCGGCTGGAGCCCGGGCGGGAGCTTACCGTCATCTGCGGCAACAACGGGCAGGGTAAAACGAACCTTCTGGAAGCCATCTGGCTGCTGACCGGCGGCAAAAGCTTCCGGGGCGGCAAGGATGCCGAGCTTGTGCGCCGGGGAGAAGCATTTGCGGTGCTGGAAGCCGACACCCAGCGGGACAGGCCGGAAGGCTGTGAGCCCGCCGAGCCTGCCCATATCCGCATGACCGTGGGCACCCCGGAAGCCGCAAAGCCCGGCCGCTATGCGGCAGTAAACGGCGCAGCGCCCAAGCGGGCGGCGGCGCTGGCGGGCAGCTTTCCGGCGGTGGTGTTCGACCCCGGCCACCTGAGCCTTGTCAAGGGGGCACCGGAGGGGCGGCGCAAGTTTCTGGACGCTGCGCTGTGCCAGCTGTACCCCGGGTATCTGGCCAGTTACCGCCGCTATGTGCGGGTTTTGCAGCAAAAAAATGCGCTGCTGCGCCACTCTGCAAACGGGCAGGAGCGCCCCTATGCGGAAAAGCGCACCCTGTTGGAGGTGCTCAACACCGAGCTTGCCGCGCAGGGCGAAGCTTTGCAGCAGCGGCGGCGGGAGTATCTGAAACTGCTGGCTCCCCGCGCCTGTGCCAACTACGCGGAGCTTTCCCACGGGGCGGAGCGGATGAGCATCCGCTACGCCGCCCAGTTTGCGCCGGGCGGGCTTGCCGACCTGCTGCGTCAGCGGCAGGAGGAGGAGCTGCGCGCCGGGCAGAGCCTGTGCGGCATCCACCGCGAGGACTTGGAGCTGCTGCTGGACGACCAGCCTGCCCGGGTGTATGCCAGTCAGGGACAGCAGCGCAGCGTGGTGCTGTCCCTGAAAATGGCCGAAGCCGCCGCAGCCGCGCAGATCACCGGGGAGCACCCGGTACTGCTGCTGGATGATGTGCTGAGCGAGCTGGACGAAGGGCGCAAGCAGTATCTGCTTACCTGCATGAAGGAAAAGCAGACCTTTGTGACCAGCTGCGATGACACGGACTTTTTAAAGACTGACGGCGAGGTGTACCGCATGGACGGCGGGGTGCTGAACCGGGTCTGACAGCATGGAGAAATGTTGTAAATTGTATTGCATAAAAAGCGCATTTCCATGGACTTTATGCAAACAAAAGACACGGGAGAAAATACAGTATGTATATTCATCTGGGGCGGGACTATGTCCTGAACGACCGTGACATCATCGGTATCTTTGATCTGGAGACCACCACCACCTCCCCCCGGGGGCGGGAGTTTTTGAACTACGCCCAGAAGAACGGGGCGGTGGTCAGCCTTTCGGACGAGCTGCCCCAGTGCTATGTGCTGGCAGACGGAGGGCTGGTGGATGCGGTGTATCTTTCGGAGCTGTCCAGCGCCGCCATGCGCCGCAGAGCGCAAAAGATGGTGGAGTGAAATTGGCGGAAAACGGGCGGAAGATCCACAGAAAAAAGAGGGATGGGAAAGCCCCGGAACTGCCCGGAAAGCCGCACAGTGCCAGCCGGAACGCCCTCTGCGGGCAGCGCGTGAAAACACAACAAAACGGCGAGAAAAAAGTACACCATGGTGTACCGGTTCCCGCTTTGCTATAATTTGAAAAAACAAACGCAAAAATGAACAAAAGGGAGAAAGGATATGGCAGAAGAAATCATTACCAGTACAAATGCCGATACCGTAACCGACCACGAGTATAACGCCAGCGAGATCCAGGTGCTGAAGGGTCTGGAGGCGGTGCGCAAGCGCCCGGGTATGTATATCGGCTCCACCGGTGAGCGCGGTCTGCATCATCTGGTGTACGAGATCGTGGACAACGCCATTGACGAGGCGCTGGCCGGTTACTGCGACCACATCGAGGTCAAGATCCTGAAGGACAACATCATTCAGGTCACCGATAACGGCCGCGGCATTCCCGTGGGCATTCAGGCCGATACCGGTCTGCCCGCCGTCACCGTGGTGTACACCATCCTGCACGCCGGCGGCAAATTCGGCGGCGAGAACTCCGGCTACAAGGTGGCCGGCGGTCTGCACGGCGTGGGTGCTTCGGTGGTCAACGCCTGCTCCGAGTGGCTCACCGTCAATGTGCGCCGCGACGGCAAAGAGTACGAGCAGACCTTCCGGCGCGGCGACCCGGACGGCGCACTGAAGTGCATCGGCACGGTAGCCGAGGGCGTCACCGGCACCCGGGTCACCTTCAAACCCGACCCGGAGATGTTCAAGGACACCACCGTCTACGACTTCGACACGCTGGAAAAGCGCCTGCGGGAGGAAAGCTTCCTGAACGCCGGTGTCAAGATCACCCTGACCGATGAGCGCCAGCTGTACACCCCCGTGCTGGAGGACGGTCAGGAGGGCGACCCCTGCTACCGCTCCGAGGTGATGTGCTACGAGGGCGGCATCAAGAGCTTTGTCACCTATCTGGGCGAAAAGCGCAAGCTGGAAGTGCTGCACCCCAATGTCATCTACCTCAAGGGGCAGACCGACCGCGGCGTGGCAGAGATCGCCCTGCAGTACAATTCCAGCTACAACGAGCTGCTGCTGAGCTTTGCCAACAACGTCAACACCCCGGACGGCGGCACCCATGAAGAGGGCTTCAAAGCCAGCCTGACCCGCGTGTTCAACGATTACGGCCGCAGCCACGGCCTGCTGAAGGACAAGGACGAGAACCTGTCCGGCGCAGACGTGCGCGAGGGTCTGATCTGCGTCATCTCGGTCAAGCTGCAGGAGGCCGAATTTGAAGGCCAGACCAAGGCAAAGCTGGGCAATACGGAGATCCGCACCCTCGTTTCCAACATGGTCTACTCCAAGCTGATGGAGTTCTTTGAGGAGAACCCCGGCGTGGCAAAGGCTATTTTTGAAAAAGCCACGCAGGCCGCCCGCGCCCGCGCCGCCGCCAAAAAAGCCCGTGAGCTGGTGCGCCGCAAGAGCGCGCTGGAGACCAGCCGGATGCCCGGCAAGCTGGCAGACTGCCGCGAAAAAGACCCCAGCCGCACTGAAATTTTCATCGTCGAGGGCGACTCTGCAGGCGGCTCTGCCAAGATGGGACGCGACTCTGCCATTCAGGCCATCCTGCCGCTGTGGGGCAAGATGCTGAACGTGGAAAAGGCCCGCGCCGATAAAATTTACGGCAACGACAAGCTGATGCCGGTGGTGCTGGCGCTGGGCTGCGGCATCGGTGACGAGTTCGATATCTCCAAGCTGCGGTACGACAAGGTGTTCATCATGGCCGATGCGGACGTGGACGGCTCCCACATCTGCACCCTGATGCTGACCTTCTTCTTCCGCTATATGCGCCCGCTGATCGAGCAGGGTCATGTGTATGTGGCACAGCCGCCCCTGTTCAAGGTGCAGAAGGGCAACACCATCAAGTACGCCTACAACGACGCGGAAATGGCCATCCTCTCGCAGGAGATGCCCGGCGCAAAGGTGAACCGCTATAAGGGCCTTGGTGAGATGAACCCTGAGCAGCTGTGGGAGACCACCATGAACCCGGACAACCGGGTCATCGTGCAGATCACCATCGAGGATGCCGAAAAGGCTGACGAAGCTTTTACCATCCTGATGGGCGATCAGGTGGAGCCCCGCCGCCGCTTTATCGAGACCAACGCCCAGTACGCAAAGCTGGACGTGTAAGACACGGAGGAACAAATGGAAGAAGATTATGTGATGATACCGGGCAGCGGAACCAAAAAGATCATCCGCGATGTCAAAAAGGAGATCGAGACGGCCTTCCTGGATTATTCCATGTCGGTCATCGTGTCCCGCGCCCTGCCCGATGTGCGGGACGGCTTGAAACCCGTCCACCGCCGCATCCTGTACACTATGCATGAGCGCGGCAACGACCCCAGCCATGCATACCGCAAATCCGCCGATACCGTCGGTGCGGTGCTGGGCTCTTACCACCCCCACGGCGACGCATCGGTCTACGATGCCATGGTACGTCTGGCACAGGACTTCTCGCTGCGCTATCCGCTGGTGGATGGTCAGGGTAACTTTGGTTCTGTGGACGGCGACCCCCCGGCTGCTTACCGTTACACCGAGGCCCGCATGAGCCGTATGGCGGTGGAAATGCTGACCGATATCGAGAAGGACACCATCGACTGGGACCCCAACTTTGACGAGACCAAAAAGGAGCCCAGCGTGCTGCCCTGCCGCTTCCCGAACCTGCTGGTCAACGGCAGTCAGGGCATCGCGGTCGGTATGGCCACCAACATCCCGCCCCACAACCTGAGCGAGGTCATTGACGGCTGCATCGCCTATATCGATGACCCGGACATCGACCTGCCCGGCCTGATGGAGCACATCAAGGGCCCGGACTTCCCCACTGCCGGCATCATCATGGGACGCAGCGGCATCCGTGCCGCTTACGCCACCGGACGCGGCAAGATCACCCTGCGCGGACGCGCCACCATTGAGGAGACCAAGAACGGCCGCACCCAGATCGTGATCACCGAGATCCCCTATATGGTCAACAAGGCGCGTCTCATCGAGCACATGGCAGACCTTGTCAAGGAAAAGCGCATCGAGGGCATTACCGGCCTGAACGATGAGACCAACCGCAAGGGTATGCGCATCGTAGTGGATATCCGCAAGGACGCCAACGCACAGGTCATCCTGAACCAGCTGTACCAGTACACTCAGCTGCAGGATACCGTGGGCGTCATTATGCTGGCCATCGACCATAAGGTGCCCAAGGTGCTCACCCTGAAACAGATGCTGCAGAAGTATGTGGAGTTTCAGGACGAGGTGGTGCGCCGCCGCACCCAGTACGACCTGAAAAAGGCCAAGGAGCGCGCCCACATTCTGGAAGGTCTGAAAAAGGCTACCGACATCGTGGACGAGCTGATCGCCACCATCCGCGCCTGCAAGGGCGGCATGGCGGAAGCCAAGGCTGCCATCATGGAGCAGTTCGGCTTTGACGACCCGCAGGCAGACGCCATCGTCAAGCTGCAGCTGGGTCGTCTGGCTGGTCTGGAGATCTTGAAGATCGAGGAAGAGCTGGCAAGCCTGCAGGCCAAGATCGAGGACTGGGAAGCCATTCTGGCGGATGACGCCCGGGTGCTTGCCATCGTCAAGGACGAGCTGCTGGAAATGAAGAAGCGCTTCGGCGACGAGCGCCGCACCGAGATCCAGTCCGTGACCGGTGAGGTGGATATCGAGGATCTGATCGCCGAGGAGCAGTGCGTCTACACCCTGACCGAGGCCGGTTATATCAAGCGTCAGCTCAAGGCCACCTATCAGGCACAGCGGCGCGGCGGACGCGGCATCTCCGGCATGACCCGCAAGGAAGAGGATATCGTGCAGGAGATGTTCGTAGGCTCCACCCACGACTATGTGCTCTTTGTCACCGACCGGGGCCGCCTGTTCCGCATCAAGGGCTACACCATCGCCGAGGGCAGCCGCACCAGCAAGGGCATGAACATCGTCAACCTGCTGCAGCTGGCGGAGGGCGAAAAGGTCACCAACATGATCTGCCAGAGCAAGGACGCTGAGCAGTCGGGCGGCTATGTGACCATGGTCACCAAGCAGGGTCTGATCAAGCGCACCCCGCTGGAACAGTACGCCAACATCCGCAAGAGCGGCCTGATCGGCATTGCCCTGAACGAGGGCGATGCCTTGGCTTGGACCCGCCTGACCTCCGGCCACGATATGCTCATCGTTGCCACCCGCAACGGTCAGGCCATCCGCTTCAACGAGGAAAACGCCCGCCCGATGGGTCGTAACGGCCACGGCGTGCGCGCCATCCGTCTGGCGGAGGGCGATGAAGTTGTCGGCGTGTGCATCTGCCGCGAGGGCGGCACGGTGCTGACCGTGACCGAGAACGGCAAGGGACGCCGCTCGGATATCGACACCTACCGCATCACCGCCCGCGGCGGCAAGGGCATCCGCAACTACGATGTGAGCCGCGACAAGGTTGCCGCCGTGAAGATCGTGGACGACGTGGATGACGTGCTGCTGAGCAGTCAGGAGGGCATCATCATCCGCCTGCACGCCAACGAGATCCCGCTGCAGAGCCGCTACGGCTCCGGCGTGCGGGTGATGCGTCTGGGCGAGAACGACAAGGTGATGGTGCTGGCACGCACCGACCACGACGACGAAGCACAGACCGAGAAGATCGACGCTTCCGAAGCCGATGCCGAGCCCACCGCCGAGCAGCTGGCCGAGATGGAAGCCGCCGATGCTGCCGCCGCCACCGAAGCCCCGGAGGCAGACCCCGAAGAGAAGGAATAAGGGACAGTTTTCCTCTACGACCCCTCCTGTGAAAATGGGTTTGGGATAGTCCGCGTTTGCGCAGCAATGAAAGCCCCAGTGGGGCTTTTAAGCGGCAGAGCGGTCTGCGTTAGCAGATGGAGGGGCTTTGCCCCGACAAGCTCCGCAGACTTTCCTGAAACCCGAAATATCAAATGATTTTTCCGCTGAAAATGCCCAAAGCGCACGCGGCGGGCATTCTAAATCGTCTCGCCCGGTGGAAAGCGCATTTTTGGCGCGTTCCTTCCGTCAGGTTTGTCTGGACTTCCCCTTGAAACTGTGCTAAAATGAACAAAATCACAATACCCGTGGGGGAGTAGCAGGCGCTTTGCAGAGCGCAGCAAGTCAACACAATGACCGCTTTCCGGTCTGGCTTGCTTTCATTTGCGAGACTCATGTGTTTTGGTGCGTGTTTGCTGCGCCCGTGCACATGGAGTGGATCTCAAAAAAATCACCCGGTCCCGGACGTACAATGCGCCCGGGGCCGGGTTTTGTTTTGGTTTGGAATACGGTCAACAAACAGGAGGCAGACAGAATGGAATGGAGTTTTGTGTTTTTTCTCAACAGCGTTTTGCTGGGCGTGGGGCTTGCGATGGATGCGTTTTCGGTGTCCATGGCAAACGGCCTGCACGACCCTAAAATGAACAAGGGCACGATGTGCAAAATTGCGGGCACTTTTGGCATTTTTCAGGCCGCAATGCCGATGATCGGCTGGGTGTGCGTGCATACCATCGTGGAGCTGTTTGCGTCCTTTGAGACCCTGATCCCGTGGATCGCGCTGGCACTGCTGGGCTACATCGGCGGCAAGATGCTGCTGGACGGCATCCGGGGCGAGGAAGCCGAGGAGGCGGCGCAGCTCAGCGCCGGGGCGCTGTTCATGCAAGGCATTGCCACCAGCATCGACGCCCTTTCGGTGGGCTTCACCATCTCGGAATACGGCTGGTTGATGGCGCTCACCGCTGCCATCATCATTGCGGTGGTCACCTTCATCCTCTGCATGGCAGGCTTGCGCATCGGCAAAAAGTTCGGCACACAGCTTTCCGGCAAGGCAAATATTCTGGGCGGTGTTATCCTCATCGGCATCGGTCTGGAAATCTTCATCACCGGGGTGTTCTGAATAGCAAAAGCCCGGAGCATCTGCGGACGCTCCGGGCTTTTTAAATCGTCTTTGTTCCCCGTGGAACAATTTGACTTATTTCACGTTTTCCGGCTCAAAAAAGTCGGCGTATTCCTTGGTCAGCTTGCTGCCAAGGCGGCGGATGCCGCCGTACAGGTGGCGCTCCACCAGCGGCTCAAAGGCGGCAAGGTCGCACCGCTCGATGGCGTTCAGCAGGTTGCGGTGGTCGGCAATCACCTCGTCCAGCCCGCCGGTGGTCATGGTGTCCAGCATACGGAACCGGCTGTAATCGGCGTGGGCGTTCTGTAAGGTGCTCCACAGGTACATCTTGTCCATGGCGGCAAACCATGTCTCGTGCAGGCGGCAGTCCATCTCGTACAGCTTGTTGAAGTCCGGGTTCTCGGCGCGGGCAAGGGCTTCGTAGGCGTCCACCCGCGCACGAATCTGCGCCCGCTGCGCCGGGGTGGCGTTGGGGGCAAAGTCCCGCAGAATGCGTCCCTCCACGGCGGTGCGCTCGTAGATCAGCTCGTCCACGATGCGCCGGTTCAGCCGGGTGACGGTGGTGCCCTTGTAGGGCACGATGCGCACCAGCCCGTTTTCCTGCAATTTTTGCAGCACCACCCGAATCAGGGAGCGCGGCGCACCGAACCGGGCACACAGTGGGTTCTCGCTCAGCGAAGAGCCGGGACGGATGGTCAGGTCGATGATCTCCCGTTCCAGCACGGCGTAAATTTCGGCATCAGTCTTGTATTGCTGTTCCATATCACTCACCTAATTCCAAAAACTCCTTCCACGGTGCGGCGGCGGGCAGGGGCAGAGAAAAGGCCATGGGCTTGCCGGTGTCCGGATGCACAAAGCGCAGGCCGCAGCTTTGCAGGGCAATGCTGCCCTTCTGGCGGCTGCCGTATTTGCCATCGCCGTACAGCGGGTGCCTGCGGCTGGCAAACTGTACCCGGATCTGATGGGTGCGCCCGGTGTGCAGGGTGATCTCGGCAAGGCTGCTCTCCCCTGCCGTGGCAAGGATGCGGTATTCCAGCACCGCTTCCCGCACCCCTTTGCGGGGACGGCTGACCGGGAACACCCTGCCCTTGCGGCTGTCCTTGAACAGGTAATCCCGCAGCACCCCGGCGGCGGGCAGCTGCGCGTCCGGCACACCGGCGAGGACCGCGCGGTACTGCTTGACGAACTGCGGCGCGGCGGCTTTGCCCTCGGCGCGGCCATCCTGCACGGCGTAGGCGTCCTGACTTTGGGTCACCTGACGGCTCAGTGCGGCGGCAGCTGCCGGGGTGCGGGCATAGACCATCAACCCGGACACTCCGGTGTCCAACCGGTGCACCACCCCCACAAAGGCGTCAGGTGCGTTCCAGTGCGCCCGCAGCGCGGCGGGCACGCCCTCCTCGCTGGAAAGCCCGGCAGGCTTGTCCAGCACCACAAGGGCGGCGTCCTCGTATAAGATCACAGCTTGCCCTCGGCCAGCAGAGCCTTCAGCTTCAGGATGCCCGCAATGGTCTTGCCGTCTTTAATTTCGCCGCTCATGACCATCTGATACGCCTTTTCCAGCGGCACACGGTCGGGGGTCAGGAACTCGTCCGCATCAAGGTGCATCTTGGTCTCGTGCAGACCGGTGGCTACCCAAGTATAGATGACCTCGGTATCGTAGCCCACGGTGGGGTAGAATTCGCCCAGCGAGATGTAGTTGTCGGCGGTCAGGCCGCACTCTTCCTCCAGTTCCCGCTTGGCGGCTGCAAAGGGGTCCTCGCCCTTTTCCAGCTTACCGGCGGGCAGCTCCCACAGCTGCTGCTGCATGGCATAGCGGAACTGCCGCACCATGCAGATGGTACCGTCTGCAAAATAAGGCAGGATGCAGGCGCCGCCGTGGTGATGCACCACCTCGCGGGTAGCGGTCTTGCCGTTTTCCAGCAGCGCGGTGTCCTTGGTCAGGGTAATGACCCGCCCCTCGAACAGGGTCTCGCTGGAGAGAGTTTTTTCAAAGTGTACTGTATCGTTCATTTACCTTACGCCCCTTTTCCGGCGCAGCGCCGGTTTTATGCTCTCAGTTTACGGCAAAGTGCGGTTTGTTGTCAATAAAGATATGATAAATACAAGAGGAGAGGAAACCCCTCTTGCGAAAAAATCACAATTTCTGGAAGAGCCCGCCCCCCAAAACTGAAAATCTGCATCACTGCTTGCTTTAGCGCACTAAAGAAAGTACAAAACCGCTAAAAAATTTCTTAATTTTTGGTGCGTTTGTCGGGCGGTTTGCGTTTACTTTATTGCCGGAATCTGCTATTATAGTATACAAGCAATAGTGCCTTTTATGGGGTTCTCCGGTCCCAGCGGGCATATTGCCCCGCGCAAAAGGTACCAAATTCTGAATAATGGAGGAAGAAAAATGCCTAGAGCAAAGCAAACTATGGATGGCAATACCGCTGCCGCCCATGTAGCGTATGCCTACACGGACGTGGCTGCCATCTACCCCATTACCCCGTCTTCTCCGATGGCTGACTCTGTGGACCAGTGGTCTGCAGCCGGCCAGAAGAACATCTTCGGCAACCAGGTCAAGGTCGTTGAGATGGAGTCCGAGGCCGGCGCCGCTGGTGCTGTCCACGGCTCTCTGGGTGCAGGTGCTGTTACCACCACCTTCACCGCTTCTCAGGGCCTGCTGCTGATGATCCCCAACATGTACAAGATCGCTGCTGAGCAGCTGCCCTGCGTGTTCGATGTTTCTGCACGTACCGTTGCTACCCAGTCCCTGAACATCTTCGGTGATCACAGCGACGTTATGGCTTGCCGCCAGACCGGCTTTGCAATGCTGGTCGAGAGCAGCGTGCAGGAAGTTATGGATCTGTCCCCTGTCGCACATCTGTGCGCCATCGAGGGCAAGGTTCCCTTCCTGAACTTCTTCGATGGCTTCCGTACCTCTCACGAGTACCAGAAGATCGAGAAGTGGGACTACGCTGATCTGAAGGAAATGTGCAACATGGAGGCTGTTGAGGAGTTCCGCAAGAAGGCTCTGAACCCCGAAAGCCCCAAGATGCGCGGTTCCCACGAGAACGGCGACGTGTTCTTCCAGCACCGCGAGGCCTGCAACAGCGTTTACAACGCTCTGCCGGCTGTTGTTGAGAAGTACATGGCTAAGATCAACGCAAAGCTGGGCACCAACTACGATCTGTTCAACTACTACGGCGCAGCCGATGCTGACCGTGTGATCGTGGCTATGGGTTCCATCTGCGACGTTGCTGACGAGGTCATCGACTACCTGAACGCCAAGGGCGAGAAGGTCGGTATCATCAAGGTTCGCCTGTACCGTCCTTGGGTGTCCTCCGCTCTGCTGAAGGTCCTGCCCAAGACCGCCAAGAAGGTGGCTGTGCTGGACCGCACCAAGGAGCCCGGCTCTCTGGGCGAGCCCCTGTATCTGGATGTTGCCGCTACCCTGCGTGAGGCTGGCCTGAACGATATCGTTCTGACCGGCGGCCGCTACGGTCTGGGCAGCAAGGACACTCCCCCGTCCTCCATCTTCGCTCTGTACAAGGAGCTGGAGAAGGATCAGCCGAAGGAGCGTTTCACTCTGGGTATCACCGATGACGTCACCTTCCTGTCCCTGCCCGAGGTCAAGCCCGCTCCCATCACCGCAGCTGCTGGCACCAAGGAGTGCAAGTTCTGGGGTCTGGGCGGCGACGGCACCGTCGGCGCAAACAAGAACTCCGTCAAGATCATTGGCGACCATACCGACAAGTATGTTCAGGCATACTTCCAGTATGACTCCAAGAAGACCGGCGGCGTGACCATCAGCCACCTGCGTTTCGGCGACAAGCCCATTCGCAGCCCCTACTACATCAACCAGGCTGACTTCGTGGCCTGCCACAACCCCGCTTACATCCACATGGGCATGAAGATGGTCCAGGATGTCAAGCCCGGCGGCGTGTTCATGATCAACTGCCAGTGGTCCGATGAGGAGCTGGGCCAGCACCTGAACGCCGAGGCAAAGAAGTATATCGCTGACAACAACATCCAGCTGTATACCATCAATGCTATCGATAAGGCTATCGAGATCGGCATGGGCAAGCGCACCAACACCATCCTGCAGTCTGCATTCTTCAAGCTGGCTGACGTCATGCCTATCGATGACGCCATCAACTTCATGAAGCAGGCCGCTCAGAAGAGCTACGGCAAGAAGGGCCAGGACGTCGTTGAGATGAACTGGAAGGCCATTGACGCAGGCGTTGACGCTATCCACAAGGTAGACGTGCCCGCATCCTGGTCCAACCCCGAGGCTGATCCCGCACCCAAGGCTCTGGCTGGCCGTCCGGAACTGGTCAAGCAGATCCGCGACGTCATGGAGCCCATTGCCCGTATGGACGGCGACAGCCTGCCTGTCTCCTCCTTCGTGGCAAATGCAAACGGCGAGTGGGAGCAGGGCGCTTCTGCATACGAGAAGCGCGGCACCGCTGTCAACGTCCCCGAGTGGGATGCTGCAAAGTGCGTTGGCTGCAACCAGTGCGCATTCGTGTGCTCTCATGCAACCATCCGTCCCTTCCTGCTGACCGCTGACGAGCTGGCAGCTGCTCCTGCCCAGACCAAGAGCCGCGATAACAAGCTGACCCCCGAGTACAAGTTTGTTATGGCTGTTTCTCCGCTGGACTGCATGGGCTGCGGCGAGTGCGTCACCGTCTGCCCCACCAAGGCTATCACCATGGTTCCTCAGGACAGCCAGGCCGATCAGCAGGCAGTCTTTGACTACTGCGTGGCCAACATCTCCAAGAAGGCTACCAAGATGGCCGATGACACCGTTATGGGCTCTCAGTTCAACCAGCCCCTGCTGGAGTTCTCTGGCTCCTGCGCAGGCTGTGCCGAGACCTCTTACGCTCGCCTGATCACTCAGCTGTTCGGCGAGAAGATGTACATCTCCAACGCTACCGGCTGCTCCTCCATCTGGGGCGGCACCGCTTCCATCTCTCCGTACACCGTCAACAAGGACAGCGGCCATGGTCCTGCATGGTGCAACTCCCTGTTCGAGGATAACGCAGAGCATGGTCTGGGCCTGTACATCGGCCAGAAGACCATCCGCGAGAACCTGATCAAGGAGATCGCAGAGGTTGCTGGTTCCGACAAGGCTTCTGCTGAGCTGAAGGCTGCTTACGAGAAGTTCATCGCAACCAAGAACAACACCAAGGCCAACGACGAGCCCGCAAAGGCCCTGATCGCTGAGCTGGAGAAGGCTGCTGCTGCCGGCTGCGAGAAGTCTGCAGAGATCCTGAAGAGCAAGCAGTACATCGCCAAGAAGTCCGTCTGGATCTTCGGCGGCGACGGCTGGGCATACGACATCGGCTTCGGCGGTCTGGATCACGTTCTGGCTTCCGGCGAGGATGTCAACGTGATGGTCTTCGATACTGAGATGTACTCCAACACCGGTGGACAGGCTTCCAAGGCCTCCAACATCGGCGAGGTCTGCCAGTTCGCTGCTGCAGGTAAGGAGATCAGCAAGAAGAGCCTGTCCGAGATCGCAATGACCTACGGTTACATCTATGTTGCTCAGATCGCTCTGGGCGCTAACATGAACCAGGCTGTCAAGGCTATTGCCGAGGCTGAGGCTTACCCCGGCCCCTCTCTGATCATCGGCTACGCTCCCTGCGAGCTGCACGGTGTCAAGGGCGGCATGACCAACTGCCAGAACGAGATGAAGAAGGCAGTCGAGGCTGGCTACTGGAACCTGTTCACCTTCAACCCCGCCAACAAGGCACAGGGCAAGAACCCCTTCACCCTGACCTCCAAGGCTGTGGACAACGAGAAGTATCAGGCTCTGCTGGCAAACGAGACCCGTTACAGCCGTCTGACCCGCGCCTTCCCCGAGCGTGCTAAGGAGCTGTTCGCTCGCAACCAGGAGGTTGCAAACGACCGCTACGAGCACCTGACCCGTCTGGTCGAGCTGTACAAGTAAGCTGTTTTTAAGCAGCGGCAGAGACACCAAATGAACCAGCGGCCCCTGCTCTTTCCCGTGTGAAGAGCGGCAGCCCCGCATCGGCGGTTACTGCGCAATGCAGCGGTGCGGAACTGTGGAATTTGCCTTTGCCGTGCACAGAACAGGCTGAACGTTTTGCCCTGTACCTGACAGAACGGTCTAAAAACCTGATTTCATTCCCCTCCTTTTGCGCAGGGGCTTGAGATACCAAAGCGCCCGCGAGGGCCCTTGAGAGCACACCCCGCGTGTGTCAGGAGCATAAGGTCTGCGTGCAGATACCTTGCTCCGCCTGCGGCATAAGACCTGCTTTGCAGGGATCTTGCCTCAGTGAAAAAACTGCATCAGTTTTTAGCGCCCCGCTCACCGCAAGGTGACCGGGGCGTATTTTTGTGTAAATGAAACTATAAGCCGCGCGTCTGCGGACGCTCCGGGCTTCATAGTTATTGACGAAAAAAATGTTCAAAATTTGTTTCGATTCTACAAATTCAAATTTTCATTGACATTCATCCCCATCCCTGCGGCAAGGCGCTGCAAGGTGCGCAGAGAAGGGTTTGCATTCCCTCGTTCCAGTTTGCTGATATCGGCCTGTGCAATGCCGGTGCGCTCTGAAAGCTGTTTCTGGGTCAGACCGCTTTCCTTCCGGGCATCGATCATAGCTTGCGCAATGGTAAGCTCCGGCTGAAGAGCATCCCATTCGGCCTTAAAAGAAGGCCGCTGTAATTGTTCATTCAAATAATTCCGAAAATCACTCATGAGGAACTCTCCTTTCGATAAAAATAGTCCGCACGATATTTTTGCGCCAGTGCAATTTCCTCCGGCGGTGTTTTTGTGTCTTTTTGACAAAGCCATTTGTCAGGATGATCTGATGCCCGACTACGAAGAAATATAAAATGCGCGTTATGTTGCTGCTTTGCTTGGCACGCAATTCAAAAATGCCATCTCCCAATGATTTGGAATAAGGCTCCCGCAGTTGTGTGCCATTGGTTTCCAATAGGGAGATCGTGCCTAAAAGCTTTGCCAGCATTTTGTCGTCCAGTGTATCCAGAAAATCACGAACCGGGCAGCTGCCGTCTGCTTTATAATAAAAATTTACTTCAAAAGCAGACATTTTCAGCATCCTTTCCGTTTGGTGGTATCCTACTATTATAATATAGGATAAAACAAATATTGTCAAGAAGATTTTTTATCACAAAATCTTCCAGAATTTTCCGCTTCCTTTTTACAGTTTCTTCATAGCTTCTTAACGAAATGAATTGTGAAAGCTGTTATACTTTTGCCATGGGAAGCGGGGCCGCAACCACTTCCCAAGTAACATGATTCCTCCTCACACCAAGGCAATATCCAAGCAAAACACCCTTCTCTGTGCGCCGCAACACGGAGAAGGGTGTTTTGTTTCTGTAAGACACCGTAAAAATCTTTGCAAAACTTCGCTTTAGGGTTGACCCCATTTTTTTGCGGCGCTATAATAAAAAAGGATATAGCCAGTGCAGCGCCCGGCGCGGGTGCTGCGGCTGCGGAATTTACGAAAACCGGGAGGTGAACGCAGGACAATGGACCCTGATCATAGTCGAAGTAGATCCACCGATGCGGTAGATCGGACAACAAAAAGTACTGCGTTCGCCTTTTTGCCCCCGGCGGCTTAAAAAGCCCCGGTATAGGAAAGGCGCGGCTTTGCGTGCGCGGAAACGGCTGCATTTGCAGCATTCCGGCACCGGGCGGCGCGTTTTTTGTTTCCCGACCTGCTGCATCCTCCGGCGCGGAGAAAGCCCTCCGTGCCGTATAGTGCCCAGAGGAGGTAGCCCATGGATATGGAAGAAAAGAAGCTGGAAACCAACACAGAACAGAACTTGCCGGTGCAGGAACTGCCCGCCGATATCCCCGCCGAGGTGCGTCAGAAGCTGGTGGAGGATCTGAACGAGGAAGCCACCGAGGACCTGAAGCAGGATATGCGGGAGGCAGAGCGGGAGGAAGCCAATGACGAAGAGGTCAAGGCAAACCCCGAGATGCTGACCAAGAGCCGTCTGCTGAAGCTGCTGATCAAAAAGCAGTACGTCAAGTTGCGTGAGGTGACCGAGGAAGAGCAGCCCGCCGACCTTGCCGAGCTGCTGGAAGAGCTGGACGAGAACAACCGTCTGGTGGTGTTCCGTCTGCTGAAAAAGGAAGTTGCCACCGAAGCCTTTGCCTATATGTCCGACGAAGCCCGGGACGATCTGGTGAACGCCTTCTCGGACGTGGAGCTCGTGAGCGCCATCGAGGAGATGAGCCTGGACGATGCCGCCGATCTGCTGGAAGATATGCCCGCGGGCGTGGTCAAGCGGGTGCTGGAAAAATCCTCCCGGGAGACCCGCGAGAGCCTGAACAAGCTGCTGAACTACCCGGAAAGCTCTGCCGGCAGCCTGATGACCCCGGAATATGTGCGTCTGCGCATGGATATGACGGTGGAACAGGCCTTTGCCGCCATCCGCAAGCAGGGCGAGAACGCCGAGACCGTCTACACCTGCTATGTGGTGGAGAGCAACCGGCTGCAGGGCGTTGTCTCGGCCCGCAATCTGCTGCTGGCCGACCCCAAGACTCCCATCACGGAGATCATGGAGGACAATCTGGTCACCGTGAAGGTCACCGATGATCAGGAGTTCGTGGCCCGTGAGATGCAGCGCTACGACTTTACCGCCATGCCCGTTTTGGACAACGAGGGGATGTTCGTGGGTATCATCACCATCGACGATGCCATTGACGTTCTGACCGACGAGAGCACCGAGGATATGCAGAAGATGGCCGCCATTCTCCCGGATGACGACGCCACCACCTACTTTGGCACCAGCGTGTGGACCCACGCCAAGCAGCGCATCCCCTGGCTGCTGATTTTGATGCTGTCCGCTACCTTTACCGGCATGGTCACCACCCACTACGAGGAAGCCTTTGTCAGCCTGCCGCTGCTGGTCTCCTTCATGCCCATGCTGATGGATACCGCCGGTAACTGCGGCAACCAGATCAGCACCCTGATGGTGCGCGGTCTGGCACTGGGCGAGGTAGAACCCGCCGACTTTATGCGGGTGCTGGCCAAGGAGCTGCGGGTGTCTGCCATCGTGGGCGCAGTGCTGGGCATCGTGAATGGCCTGCGCATCTACCTGATGTACACCTTCCTCTTCCCCGGTCAGTACGCCAACGTGATGGGCTACGCCATCGTGGTCAGCGTGTCGCTGTTCTTCAGCGTCATTCTGGCAAAGCTGGTGGGCGGTATGCTGCCGCTTGCCGCCAAAAAGCTGGGTGCCGACCCCGCTATCATGGCTACCCCCTTCATCACCACCATCGTGGACGCTTGCAGCCTGATCCTCTATTTCCAGATCGCACAGCTGGTGTTCCGCAATATGATGTAAAGAAAAAGGCAATGCCGGACGGTCTGTGGACCGCCCGGCATTTTTTGCATCCAACCCTTTGGCGCATTTGCCCAAAAGGACGGCGATATTTTATATGCTCTGTCAATTGACACACCACGGATGTGATGGTGTAAAATAATAAAAGAGGTCGTTTGAGTTCCAGTACGTTGGATAGAACCTGTATTTTTGTTACCGGAGATGTATCATGAAAAAGACAAGACGCTTTGTAGCACTTTTACTGGCCGCGGTGCTGGCCTTGGCATTGTTCACCGCCTGCGGCGCAGCAGAACAACCTCAGTCTGCCATTGGCAAGGTATACGAAGATTGGTTTGTAGAGCAAATCAACAGCAAGCGGCCGGCGGACAAACCGGTACAAAAAGTTGACGTCAAACACTCGGATATGATGGTTGCTCTGGCGAAAATCAGCGAGGACGGGAAGTTCAAAGCCAGAGACGGCGGGGATCATGAGGCGAACGGGTGCGGATTTGGGGAGAGCTGGTATTGGATGATCCTCTCAGACCCGATAGCATTGAATGTTTCGGGCGAAAGTACCGTTGAGGCAGTTAAGCTGACTCTGGAAAATCTGACGCAGTACGGACCTGCTTACTTTGTTGATAAAAAGCAGCTGTCCCGGATCGATGAGTATGATATTGTCACCCATGTTATGGATGACAAGACCTACGTTGCGGTGTATCTCCACTTAGAGGAAGCGAAAAGCTGACCCCTGCGCCGCTGCATACCCTAGTGTGCGCCGCTGCTAAGGCATAAAATATGGTTTTATAAGCCCTCTCAGGCACTTTGTCTGCCCGAGAGGGCTTATTTTTGCATCCAACCCTCTCAGTCTGCTCCCGATGGTCGCCGCAGGCGACTGAGAGGGTTCAGCCGGGGCAAAAACAGTGTGGAAAATCACCGTTTGTGTCCGTTTTCCACACCGGGTTTTTCTCCCCGGCGGTTTGTGGAAAACTGCCCGGGGCAAAATTCCAGATTGGAGAAAAGCAAACCCGTAAGCCGGAGTGAACTGTAAAAACAAAAGAAAAAACCTTCGACTTTCTTTTTTATAAAAAGGCAGATTGCCCACATTTTAGCCCACAAATTTCCAGAATGCGGCGGCATCCATTACGGCTTGTATAGGGCTTTCCTCCACTGGATGTGGAAAACTATGTGGAAAAGGTGGAAAACATCGTTGGAAACTGCGCTTCTTTTTCACAAAAACGGTGGAAAACCCGGTGGAAAAAGTGAAAAGTTCATTCCAGAACGGATAGTCCATACAATTTTCGGTTGTCGTTTTGGGACTTAAAACCCGCATGAATGCTGTGCTTTTCCCGCCTTTTCCACATCCCGGCGGCTACGGTGTGAAAAAACTGCGCGTGCAGCCTGTCTGCCGGGAAAGAAAGTGCAGTTTCAACGCCTTCCGCGTGGATTTTCTTGAATGCGGGGGCCTGTCATGGTAAAATAGGGGTAACATGAAACTGGCGGGGCATCCCGCAACGGAGGCGAAACACATGAACAACTGGCTGAACAGGCTGGAGCGCAAGTATGGCCGCTACGGCATCCCGAACCTGACCAATATTCTGGTGGCGGGGCAGATCTTAGTGCTGGCCATCGAGCTGTTTGTTGACCGCACCATTTCCTTCTGGCTGGGGCTCAGCCGCAGCCTGCTGCTGCAAGGGCAGGTCTGGCGGGTGATCAGCTTTATATTCATCCCCTTTTCCGGCGGCAGCATCCTCAGCGTGGTGCTGGGCATCTACTTCACATGGTTCATCGGCACGGCGCTGGAACGGGAGTGGGGCGATTTCCGCTACACGGTGTATCTGCTGTCCGGCGTGCTGGGCACGGTGCTGGGCTGCCTGCTCACCGGCGTGACCGCCAGCACCTACTGCCTGTCCCTCTCGCTGCTGCTGGCTTTTGCCATGCTGTACCCGGAGGTGCAGCTGCTGCTCTTCTTCGTCATCCCCATCCGTGTGAAGTACTTCGGCGTTTTCGCGGCGGTGCTGTGGGTGTTCAGCTTTCTGGGCGCATCCCTGCCCGGCAAGCTGGACTACCTGTTGTCCATGCTCAACGTCTGGCTCTTCTTTGCCCCCATGGCCTACCGCTCCCTCCGCGCATGGGTGCGCCGGGAGCAGTGGAAACGGAAGAACAGGAGATAAACCCTCCCGTGAAAATGCGTTTGGAGCGCTCCGCAGAGCGCGACAAACGCGAAATTATAAATAATCTTTCCTTGAATCATGCCCAGAGCAACGCGGAGGGCATTTTAAATCGTTTTACCGTTTCACAAAAGGAGTACTCCCATCATGATGCTGGACCGCATGGAAGGCAACGCAGAACTGAAAACCAGCGTGCAGCAGATGCTGGCCACCCGGCGTCTGACCCATAGCGTTTTGCTGGTGGGCGAAGCCGGTCTTGGCACCGGTTTTGCCGCCCGCTGCATCGCCGCCGACTACCTCTACCCCGCCGGCGGTGCCGCCGCCGAGGCGCTGCTGCGGGGCGAGTGCTGCCGCGCCGTGGCAAAGGCCGGTAAGCGCGACAGCGGCACGGTGGAGACTGGCATCGTGCGGGAGGCCATCTCGGTGTCCGGTATGGGCAGCGGCGGAAAGTATCTGGTGGGTCAGGTCACCGCCATGCGCAGCGAAATTTTCAACACCAGCCTTTCCGCCGAGGGGCGCGCGGTGCTTTTGTACCATGTGGAGCGCATGAACGAGGAATCCGCCAACGCCCTGCTGAAGGTCATGGAGGAGCCGCCGGAAGGGGTGCTGTTCCTGCTTACGGCGGATTCGCTGGCCAGCGTGCTGCCCACCATCCGCAGCCGCTGCGTCAGCTTTGCGGTGGCACCGGTGTCCCCTGCCGACTGCACCCGCTACTGCGCGGCGCAGGGGGTGGACAAAAAAACAGCTGCACTGTACAGTGAGCTGTTCGATGGTCATATTGGCACGGTGCTGGCGGTCGCCCGGGACGAAGCCCGCGCCGCACAGGTGGAAAAGGCGCTGGAGCTTGCCCGCGCCGCTGCCGCCCGCGATAGCTACACCGCCGCTGTGCTGCTTGCCGCCTACGAAAAGGACAAGGCGGCGGCCGCTGCCCTGCTGACCGATTTCCGCGCCGTGGCAGCGGCAGGTCTGCGCAGCAGCCCCCGCGCCCCGGTGCAGGGCACACAGGCGCGGCAGGCGGTACGTCTGGCAGACGCCGCATTGCAGCGGCTGGGCGCACAGGTGAACCCCAAGGTGGTGCTTTCAGTGTTCGACGGCAAAGCTGCGATACCCTTTAAAAATAACAGAACAACAGAAACCCTCCGGCGCTTGCGGTACACCGGAGGGGTTTCTTGTTTGGGGTATTGCTTTGGTGTGAGGAGGAATCATGTGCGGGGAAGTGGTTGCGGCCCCACTGTCCCTGCAAGATACAGTATACCCGATTTTACGAAAAAAGTCATTACATTTCTGTGAAAAATCAAAAAAGTTCTTGAAACTTTGTACCGCACTGCGAAAAAAATACAAAATGAAACGTTTGAGGAAGCCCTCACCCGTTTTTCATCTGCTCTGCGTGCAGCTTTCCGTGCTCTACATAATGCGCGGCGTTGTGCAGGTTGGCTTCCACCTGCGCGGCACTCACCTGCTTGATGACCCGGGCGGGCACGCCCACCGCCACGGAATTGTCCGGGATGACCATACCCTCCGGCACAAGCGCCCCTGCCCCGATGATGCAGTTTTTGCCTACCACGCAGTGGTTCAGCAATGTGGCGTGCATCCCGATTAAACTGCCGTCCCCTACGGTGCAGCCGTGCACCAGTGCGCAGTGCCCTACCGTGACGTTTTCGCCAAGGGTCACGCAGCCGCCGATGTCGCAGTGCAGCACAGCGTTGTCCTGTACGTTGCTGTTTTTGCCGATGGTCAACGTGCCGTCGTCGCCGCGCAGCACCGCGCCGTACCAGACGGTGGAGCCGGGCTTTAAAACCACATCTCCCTGCACGGTAGCGCTGGGGGCTACAAAAGCTGCGCCCTCATCGCGGGGCGTTTTTCCACAAAAGGATAAGAACATTGTTAAAAACCACCTTTCTCTTTTGGTTCTTTTATGGTATTCTTATAAGTAAGGAACAAAAATGTGCGCGCCGGTTTTGCCGGAGCGGGATTCAAGGGGGTACCTTCATGCTTCACAACACGTTCTGCCGCCGTCTGGCGGCGCTGGTGCTCACGCTGGCGGTCGCCGTCAGCGCAGTGCTGCCGGTATTTGCAGTATACCCCATGCCCGTCCAGACTGCAACAGAGACTGAGGCAGTGTATCTGTTCAACGCGGACACCGGCAAGACCATCCTGAGCCAGAACGCCGACCAGCAGAAATATGTGGCAAGCCTGACCAAGCTGATGACCGCCCTGCTGCTGGTGGAAAGCGGCAAGGATCTGAACGGTGAAGTGACCGTGCCCACCGACCTGACGCAGGAGTTCAAGGATATCCAGAACGCCAACGGCACCACCATGGGGCTGCGCATCGGCGAGACCGTGCGCCGCATCGACCTGCTGAACGCCATGCTCATCATCAGCGCCAACGACGCCGCCAGCGTCATTGCGTGGGACGGTGGGCGGCAGCGAGCCTGCCTTTGTGCAGCAGATGAACGCCCGGGCGGCGGAGCTGGGCTGCACCGGCACGAACTTTACCTGCGCCCACGGCCTGTTTGACTACGGCAATGTGTCCACCGCACAGGATCTGGCAAAGATCGCCGCCGCCTGCGCGGAGAACCAGACCTTTGCACAGGTGGCGGGCACCGCCAGCTATGTGCTGCCTGCCACCAATCTGCGCAAGGCCGAGTACACCATCAGCAGCTCCAACAGCCTGATGAACAGCGAAAGCGCCAACTACCGGGAGTACGTCAAGTGGGTCAAGGGCGGTTTTACCACGCTGGCAGGCCGCTGCATCGTGGCCTTTGCCCAGCAGGACGGCCACAACTATGGGCTGGTGATCCTTGGCTGCGACACGCCGGATCACCTGTTTACCGCGTGTGACGACCTTTTTGACTGGGCCTTTGCCAGCTTTGCCGATCGGCCGCTGGTGGATACCAAGACCGTGCTGACCACCGTAGACCTGAACAAGTGCCGCACCGAGCCGGCTGTGGAGCTGTACGCCGCCGCGCCGGTCAGCGGCTACGGCCACAGCGACGATAAGGTGAGTTATTCCTTCGACCTGCCCGAGAGCGTCTCCGCTACCGTCAAGGAAGGCCAGAAGCTGGGCACCGCCACCGTCTATCTGGATGGCTACGAGGTGGGACAGGTAGACCTTGTGACCCACCGGGAGTATGTGTCGGACTTCCGCACCGATATCAAGGCCACCCTGCTGCTGCTCTGCGCCCTGATTTTGATTTTGTGCGCACTGGGCTTTGTCACCCTGCGCTGCGGCGGCGGGATGACCCTTAACCAGCGCCGCCGCCAGATGAAAAAGAGAAGATAACCCCTCTCGTGAAAAGGCGTTTGGAGCGCTCCGCAGAGCGCGACAAACGCGAAATTAAAAATAATTTTTCCGCTGATTATGCGCAAAGCGAACGCGGCGCGCATTCCAAATCGTCAAAGATAAAAGGGGCTGGTGCACGGTTGTGCATCTGCCCCTTTTATAATTATACTGCCCCGTAGATGCCGTGCACCGACACTTCCCCGGTGAAAACGTGCTGCTCCCCGGCATCGGTGCGCACCACTAAACGCCCCTCGGCGTCCACATCCACGGCTTCGCCTGCGCCCTGACTGCCGTCCGGCAGGTCAAAGGTGACCCGGCGTCCCAGATTGATGCAGGCGGCCTTGTACTCCTCCCGGAAGGGCGCAAAGCCGTCCCGGGCAAAGGTGTACAGGCTGCGGTCAAAGCCAAAGTCGGTCAGCCCCTCCGCCAGCCATGCGGGGTCGGTAGAAAGATCCACCGCAGCGCCCTGCAAGGCCAGCGAGGTGCCGTGGGGCAGATCGGCGGCGTCAAAATAGCTCTGGGGCTGGGCAAGATTGATGCCGATGCCGCACAAAATGCCCCGCCCCTGCTGCTGGTAGCCGTAGCTTACGCTTTCGCACAGGATGCCCACGATTTTTTTACCGTTCAGCAAAAGGTCGTTGGGCCACTTGATCTGGCAGTCCACGCCGTAGCGCAGCTGCAACTGGCGGCGCACCGCAAGGCTTGCCAGCAGCGGCAGGGTGGCGGGCTGCGCCAGCGGCTCCTTGATGGCCACCGTGTAGTACAGCGCCTTGCCCTCGGCGTTTACCCAGCTGCGGCCAAGCCGCCCGCGCCCGGCGGTCTGGTTTTCGGTATATACCGCCGCCACCGGGCCGAACTCCTCAAAATGCTCTTTTACATAGGCGTTGGTGCTGCCGCATTCCGGCAGATAGCGCACCTCGTTGATGCTCATTGCTTGGGTACCTCTTTGTGCTCATAGGCGGTCACTGCGCCGTTTTCCAGCGTCAGCAGGCCGTAGGTGTCCGGGCCGGTGTAGCAGCGCCCGCAGGAGCCGGGGTTGAACAAAAATACATTGCCCCGCTGCTCCGCGTGGGGGATGTGGGAGTGGCCGAACAGCGCCACCTCTGCGCCCCGGGCGGCGGCAGCGTCTGCCAGCGTGTCCAGATCGTATTTTACACCGTACATATGGCCATGTGTATAGAAAACCACCGTCTGATCGAAGCCCGCCAAGCCGTCCAGCGGCTCCAGCGCACCGTAATCACAGTTGCCGGCCACGGAGTACACCCGCAGATGCGGGAAAAAGGCCAGCGCCTGCTCCAGATCCCGCAGGCCGTCCCCCAAAAAGATCACAGCATCCACGTTGTTCTGCTCTTTGTTCAAAATGCGCTTAATGGCGTCACGCGCGCCGTGGCTGTCGCTCAGGACCAGTAGTTTTGTCACGGAAAGATATCCTCCTCTATACTCATTCGGTAGTCTGCTGCAACAACAGCAGCTGCTTGTAAACTTCGCTCTTGGAATAGGCTGTGCCCTGTGCAGCAGCCTTGGCGGCGGCAGAAGCGCTGAAACCCTCAATGGTCAGCGCAAAAGCGCGCTGCGCCGCCTGTTCCAGGGTCAGCTCCTCCTCCTCGGCGGCACCGGCGGGCGCACCCGCCATCACCAGCACATACTCGCCCCGGGGCTCGGCGGCGCGGTAGTGCTCCACGGCTTCGCCCAGAGTGGTTTTCCAGATCTCCTCGTGGAGCTTGGTCAGCTCCCGGCACAGGGTAATGCTGCGGTCTGCGCCAAAGGCGGCGGTCAGATCGTCCAGCGTGGTGCGCAGCTTGTGGGGCGCTTCGTAAAAGATGACGGTGCGCTTTTCCTGCAAAAGCTCGGCCAGACGCTCTTTTTTCTGCTTGCGGTTCACCGGCAGAAAGCCCTCGAACACCCAGCGGGAGGTGTCCTGCCCGGAGACTGCCAGTGCGGTGACGCAGGCAGAAGCGGCCGGGATGGGCACTACTTTGATGCCCCGCGCCAGTGCGTCCCGCACGATGACCTCGCCCGGGTCGGACACGCAGGGCATGCCGGCGTCACTGCACAAGGCGCAGCTCTCCCCTGCCTCGATGCGCTGCAAAATGGCTTCGCCCTTCTGCAAGGCGTGCTCGTAGTAGCTGACCATGGGCTTTTTCAGCCCCAGATAATTCAGCAGCTTCATGGTCACACGGGTGTCCTCGGCGGCAATAAAGTCGGCCGCGCCAAAGGTGGCAGCCACCCGGGGCGGCATATCCTCCAGATTGCCGATGGGGGTCGCCACGATGTAGAGAGTTCCTGCCATAATTACCTCCTGAATTTATCGTCCGTACAGCGCCGCACCGGCGCGGATGAGCACGTCCGGCTCCACCCGCAGGCCGGTCCTGCGGTTCTTCTGGGCTTCCACAAGGAACAGCCACGGAGCGTTTTCCGGGGCGTTCTTCACAAAGGCCAGCCGCTTGGGTTCCAGCCGATGGGCGCGCAGCACGGCAAGCACCTCGGCCAGCCGCTCGGGGCGGTGGCACAGCGCCAGCCGCCCGCCGTCCTTCAAAAGCCGGAAGCCGCAGGCACAGACATCCTCAAGCGCACAGGTGTTTTCGTGCCGGGCAAGGGCGTGGGCGGCGTTTTTACTTTGCGGCCCCTCGGTAAAATAAGGGGGATTGCACGCGCACACGTCAAATTGCCCCTCGTCCTGCCGCCATGTGCGCAGGTCGGCACAGACGGGGATAATGTGGGTAAGCTGCTGCTCTTCCACCGCTGCTGCCAGCAGAGCGCTGCCCTCGGGCTGCAATTCCAGCGCGGTGCAGGGGCCGCGGTGCCCCCGGTCGTGCCATTCCAGTGCCACGATGCCACAGCCGGAGCACAAGTCTGCGGCTTTCTGGCTGCGCTTCGGCTCACAGAAGCGTGCCAGCAGCAGCGCATCCGAGCCGAACCGGTGCTCCGGGGTGCAATAGACCATAGTTCTATTATACAAAACTTCCGTAGAATGTTCCATAGACAGTGTGTCGTTTCCCTTCCAAAAAATGCAGGGTATTTTCCTGCGGAATTTGTGCATGAAACAAAAAGGGGGCGGCTGCGCAGCATTTTGTGCAGTGCCTCTTTTGCGGTGGACGATCAGGAATGGCCGCCGCGTGTGCTTTGGCCATGCTCAGCGGAAAAATGTTTTTGATTCAGCAGTTCGGCGCGTCTGTGGACGCGCCGAACTGCGTTTTTCATGAATTTACTTTATGATACCACAAAAAAGGACTGCTGCACAGATGTGCAACAGTCCTTTTTGATGCGTTTTCAGCAAAAACTACTGATTATTCAGCAGCGATTGCACCAGTGGGGCAAGCACCCTCGCAAGCACCGCAATCGATGCAGGAATCAGCGTTCACAACTGCAGCGCCGTTCTCGATGGTGATAGCGCCAACCGGGCAAGCGCCCTCGCAAGCGCCGCAGCCAACACATGCGTCAGAAACCTTGTGTGCCATAATAAACTCTCCTTTTTTATCCCGTGCCGATGTAATTATGAAGAAACGTACCTTGGCACGGCCACGCACGCCCCCCGGAATTTGTATCCTTGTCTGCATTCTAACAAAGCAGGCCGGAAAAGGCAAGACTAACCGTGCTGCCACAACAACAAAATAAAATATTTTGTGGGGTTGCACAAAAGCACGGCCTAACTTATAGCCAAAATTGCCGGAGATTTTTAGCGAAAATCACGAAGTCTGGTTAGTTTTGTGATACTAACTACCCGGACGCTCATTCTTTCTCATTCGTGCGGCGGCGGGGGCAGGCGGGGCGCTTTTCGTCGTCGGAGCTTGCCACCACCGGGGCGGGGTTGCGCACGCCGGAGTAATCATCGTCCGGGTCGGGACGGCGGGGCGGGCGCTTGCCGCCGCTTACATACTCGCACACGCCCACCTTGTAGTACCGGGGGGCAAGGCTCTCGGTGCCGCAGCGCACCCGCAGGTAGCCGGATACCGGGTTCACCTCCAGCACAGTGCCCAGACCGTCCGGGGTGCGCACCGTGCTGCCCACCATGGGCATGATGCTGTTCAGGTACTCGTAGGCGCTCTCCTCGTAGGCAAGGCAGCACATCAGACGGCCGCAGGCACCGCTGATCTTGGTGGGGTTCAGCGAAAGCCCCTGCTCCTTGGCCATCTTGATGGAAACGGGCTGGAAATCCTTCAAAAAGCGGCTGCAGCAGAAGGGCTGACCGCAGATGCCCAGACCACCGATCATCTTGCTTTCGTCGCGCACGCCGATCTGGCGCAGTTCGATGCGGGTGTGGAAGATGCCGGCCAGATCCTTGACCAGTTCCCGGAAGTCCACCCGCCCGTCGGCGGTGAAGTAGAACATGATCTTGGAGCGGTCCAGCGTGTACTCGGCTTCCACCAGCTTCATCTCCAGCCCGTGGCGGGCGATGCACTCCTGACAGGTGCGGTAGGCGCGCTTTTCGTCCTCGCGGTTCTGGCGCATCCGGCGGATATCCACGCTGTCGGCCATGCGGGTGATGGGCTTCAGCGCCTTGGGTACGGCGGCATCCGCCAGCTCCAGCACGCCCTGCACCACCTCGCCGCACTCCACGCCGCGGGCAGTCTCCACGATCACATACTCCCCGGCATGGATGACAGCGTCACCGGGATCAAAATAATAGCTTTTGCCGTTTTCCTTGAAACGGACCGAAATGACTTTTTTCATAGTGTTCCTCGTTTTTGTATCGGATAAGCCCCGCAAGGGGCAGCTTTTTCAGTCTGCTGTTAGTATACCATAATCAAAAGCACATTTCTATGCAAAAAGAAAAGTCTTTATATCCCCTAAATTTTTCCCTCCCCTGCAATGATCCGCCCCGCTCAACCGTATGCAGTACGGAAAAGGTGTCGAAATTTTGTCCGGCGGCAGAGGGGAGGATGGCAGGCAGAATGCCGGTTTTGGGACGGAAAAGTTGTGCGTTTTGCAGATTTTGACAAAACTTTCGCAAAAAGATTCGCCGCACCTCTATTGAAAGCGCGCGCCTTGCGTGTATAATAGGAATGTTAGGAACCCATTGCCCCCAAAGAGGGAGGAACTGTTGCGCCGGGCGGTGCGGCAGAGAAACGGTAGGATAAGATGGAAAAATTCAGTGTCAAAAAACCATTTACGGTGCTGGTTGCGGTCATCATGGTGCTGATGCTCGGCTTTGTGTCGATCACCAAGATGAAAACCAACCTGCTGCCGAATGTCAGCACACCGTATCTGATGGTGGTCACCGTGTATCCCGGTGCCAGCCCGGAGCGTGTGGAGACCGAGGTCTCGGACGTGCTGCAAAACGCGCTTACGGTGCCGGGTGTTTCAAAGATCACCGCCACCTCGGCTGAAAACTACAGCCTGCTGCTGATGCAGTTCGTGGATGACACGGATATGGACAGCGCACTGGTGCAGGTGTCCAACAAGCTGGATCAGGCCAAGAGCGACCTGCCGGAGACGGCGCTGACTCCCTCTGTGATACAGTACAGCATGAACATGAACGCCTTTATGACCGTGGCTGTCAGCCGCGAGGGCAGTTCGGTGTACGACCTTTCTGATTTTATCAAGAACACCATGACTCCCTACGTCCAGCGCAAGGGCGGCGTGTCCAGCGTATCCTCCAGCGGCCTTGTGGAGCAGCTGGTGCAGGTGCAGCTGAATCAGGAAAAGGTGGACGCCATCAACGAAAAGCTGATGGAGCTTATCGACACTCAGCTGGAAGTGGCGCACACACAGTTGGAGGAGGCCGAGGCCAAGATCAAGGCCGGCCGCGCAGAATACGATAAGCAGTTCAAAAACTTCGGCAATACCGTGTCCAACACGGTCATGGGCACCCTCAGCTCCGAGGTCGGCGAAGCCGTAGAAGTAGTGCGCAAGCAGGCGGAGGCGCTGCTGCAAAGCGTCAACAACCTGATCGCCGTGGTCAAGGAGCCTGAGGTGCAGCAGGCACTCATCGAGGTGCAGGCCGGTTTGCAGCGGGTCATGGACAAGTTCAACAACACCGGTATGCGGGATATCGACTCCCTGATCGAGATCGTGTCCGAGCTGCGGGATATCACCGATAAGCTCTCCTCTGCTTTGCAGACCCTGCAAAACCGCATCAACACCGAGACCGGTACGCAGGGCGAGGGCGCTGCGGATCTGGCAGACGAGCTGCAATTGCAGGACAGCCTGAACGTCATCTATAAGACGCTGGAAGATACCATCAAGGCCATGGACAACGTGCCCGGCATGATGAGCGAGTTCTCCAAAGCGCTGGGCAACTTTACCCAGCAGCAGATGGTCGCCTATATGCAGTTTACCGAAGCCCGCGAGCAGCTGAATGAGTACGAAAAGCAGCTCAGCGAGGCCAAGACCCAGTACGAGGCCGCCAAGGAAAAGGCGCTTGCCAGCGCCGATGTGACCAAGCAGCTGGATATCAAGACCCTTGCCACCCTCATCTACGCCCAGAACTTCTCCATGCCCGCCGGTTACGTCAAGGACGAAAGCGGCGAGTCGTGGCTGCTGAAGGTGGGCGAGGAATACGACAGCGTGGACGATATCCGCGGTGCACTGCTGCTCCATGTGGAGGGCTACGGCGACGTGCGCCTTTCCGATGTGGCAGACGTGGAGATCATCGACAACGCCGCCGACAGCTACACCCGCCTGAACGGCGAGCAGGCCTCGGTGCTGAAAATTTACAAGGACGACAGTTCCAGCGCAGGTGATGTATCTGCCAACTGTCTGGATGCTTTCAAGGAGCTGGAAGCCCAGTACGAGGGTCTGCACGTTGTGGTGCTGTCCAATCAGGGCAACTACATCAGCATCCTCATCAAGAGCATCCTCACCAGTATGCTGGTGGGTGCCGCACTGGCCATCGTCGTGCTGGCCATCTTCCTGAAGGACGTCAAGCCCACGCTGGTGGTCGGCGTCAGTATCCCCCTGTCGGTGCTGTTTGCCGTGGTGCTGATGTACTTCACGGGTCTTGACCTGAACGTCATGACGCTGGCCGGCCTGTCGCTGGGCATCGGTATGCTGGTGGATAACTCTGTCGTTGTCATCGAGAACATCTACCGTCTGCGCGGCCGCGGCGTGCCCGCCGCCCGCGCTGCGGTGCAGGGTGCACGTCAGGTGGGTATGTCGGTCGTGGCCTCTACCCTTACCTCGGTGTGCGTGTTCCTGCCGGCAGTGTTCTCTGCCAGCCTCATCCGCAACCTGATGGGTCCCATGTCCCTGTGCATCGGCTACTGCCTGATGGCTTCTCTCATCGTGGCACTGACTGTGGTGCCCGCCGCCTCGGCTACCGTGCTGAAGAATGCCCAGCCCAAAAAGCTGGCATGGTTCGATAAGATCCAGAACGCCTATGGCCGCAGTCTGGAAAAGGCTTTGCAGAAGCGCTTTGTGCCGCTGGCAGCCGCCGTGCTGCTGCTGGTGTTCTGCTGCTGGCGGGTGGTCTCCATGGGCATCGTGCTGCTGCCCACCAGCACCAGCAACGAGGCCCTGATCACCCTTTCCACCACCGACACCCTCTCGAAGGAGGAGTCCTACGATGTAGCCGGTAAGGTGGTGCAGGCTGTGATGGCTGTGGACGGCGTGGAGGAGGTAGGCATTACCCCCGACAACACTGTGGCGGGCATGGATGTCTCCAACCTTGGCCTGCCCTCCACCATCACCGACCTGCTGAACGCCGCCAACGGCTACGGCAAGTATAAGATCAACGTCAAGCTCAACGAGGAGCTTTCCTCTTCCAAGATCGACGCCGCCTGCAAGGCCATGGAGGAAGCCGTTGCCGGCGTTGCGGATTGCACCGCCACCGTCCAGCAATATGGCATGACGGATGACCTGACCAGTCAGCTGTCCACCGGCCTGACCATCAAGATCTACGGCACTGACGCCGAGACCCTGACCGCCCTGTCCGAGAAGGTGGTAGACATCGTGAACAACACCGAGGGCTTCCAGAACGCCACCAACGGTCTGGGCGCGGGCGATTCCACCATCATCCTGCAGGTGGACCGCGACAAGGTGCGCGCCAACGGCCTGACCGTTGCGCAGGTGTACCAGCAGATCGCTGCAAAGCTGACCACCACCACCACGGCACAGACCCCTGTTACCGTGGACGGCACCACCATGGATGTGCAGATCAGCAACAATCTGGACCCGCTGACCAAGGAAAACATGATGGACATGACCTTTGAGACCACCGTCATGTCCGCCGACGGCACCACCGCCACCGGAACCTGCAAGCTGTCGGATATCGCCAGCTGGACCACCGGCACCGCACCGGACTCCATCACCAGCGAGAACCGGAACCAGTTCGTCACCGTCACTGCCGAGACTGCCCCGGGCTACAACACCACGGTGCAGGCCCGTGCCGTGAAAAAGGCGCTGGATGCCTTTGCCCTCACTGATGAGATGCCGGAGGGCTGCTCCTTCTCCATGGGCGGCGAGAGCGACAGCGTCAACTATATGACCGACGAGATGATCCAGTGGATGGCACTGGCCCTGCCCTTTGTCTACCTTGTCATGGTGGCACAGTTCCAGAGCCTGCTGTCCCCCTTCATCGTGCTGTTCACCGTGCCGCTGGCCTTTACCGGCGGTCTGCTGGGTCTGCTGCTCACCGGCCAGCAGCTGACCATGATCTCCATGATGGGCTTCATCGTGCTGATGGGTACGGTCGTCAACAACGGCATCGTGTTCGTGGACTACGCCAACCAGCTGCGCATGGGCGGCATGGAGCGCCGCGCCGCACTGGTGGCTACCGGCAAGACCCGTATGCGCCCCATCCTGATGACCACCCTGACCACTGTGCTGGCCATGCTGCAAATGGTGTTCAGCAACGATATGGCAAGCCAGCTGATGAGCGGCATGGCCATCGTTATCATCTGCGGCCTGAGCTACGCCACCCTGATGACCCTGTATATCGTGCCGATCCTGTACGATATCCTGTTCAAGAAGCCGCCGCTCAACGTGGACATCGGCAGCGACAAGGACTTGGACGACATCCCGGACGATGCCGCCGAGTTCATTGCCGCCCAGTCCTCTGCGGCACAGCCTCAGCCGGAGGCATAAGGCTTACAGCCCGTATCACCAAAGCGCCCCGCATTTCCACCGGAAGTGCGGGGCGCTTTTTGCTATTGTAGGCACTTTCGATGATTCCAACAAAAAATCGCCGCAAAAATTGGATGGTAATTCTAAAAGGAATCCAACACAAAACTGTAAAACTGTGATATAATCATAAATACAGACAAGATGCAAAAGGGGGCAGTCTGCCCCTTTTGCATTTCCGAAAAAAGCTTTAGGAGGCGAGGCCCAATGGCACAGATCCGTTCCAAGCCCTTCGGTGTGACCAAAGAGGGCGCTAATGTTACCGAGTACATCCTCTCGAATCCCGGCGGTATGTCCGTCAGTGTGCTGGATTACGGCTGCGTGATCAAAAATATCATCGTCCCGGCCAAAAACGGCCCGGTGGATGTGGTGCTGGGTCACGACACCATGGCAGATTACGAGAACGACTTCACCTCGTCCGGCAGCACCTGCTGCGGTGCTTTTGTGGGACGCTACGCCAACCGTATCGAGAATGCTGTCTTTACCTTGGGCGGCAAGACCTACCAGCTGGAAAAAAACAACGGCGAAAACCACCTGCACGGCTGTTTTTCCCGGAAAATTTATGAGGTGAAGTACTTCGGCGACACCCTGCTGATGGAGGCTGTAAGCCCTGACGGCGAGGACGGCTTTCCCGGTACCCTGAAGATCGCGGTGCGCTATACCCTCACCGACGACAATACCTTCCGCATGGACTACCGTGTGTCCTCGGACGCTGATACGATCGTAAACCTGACCAACCACAGCTACTTCAATCTGGACGGCGGCGGCGACGTGCTGAACCAGAAGCTGCGCATCTACGCTTCCCGCTATCTGGAAGGCAACAACGCCACCTGCCCCACCGGCAACATCCTGCCCGTGGCAAACACCCCCATGGACTTTACTGCCGGTAAGACCATCGGCAAGGAGATCGACACCGGCTTCTCCCAGACCACCATGGTGGGCGGCGGCTACGACCACTGCTACGTCATCGACCGCGCACGCGGCTCCAGCCAGAGCATCTGCGCATGGGCTACCAGCGATAAGACCGGCATCAGCATGAAGCTGTACACCACCCAGCCGGGCATCCAGCTGTACACCGGCAACTTTTTGCAGGACTGCCCCGCCCCGGGCAAGGGCGGCGAGCCCATGCGGAAGTACGGCGGCTTTGCCTTGGAGACACAGCACTTCCCCTGCAGCCCCTCTCACCCGGAGTTCCCCTCCACGGTGCTGCGGGCAGGCAAGGTGTTCCGCGCCACCACCACCCTGCGGTTCTTCACCGGCAAGCAGTGCGGAAAACTTTAAAAAAGATATATCACGCAAAAAACGTCTGCTCCGGCAGACTGTTTTTGCGTGACTGAGAGGGTTTGCCGTCCCCTTGGGGAAGGTGGCATCGCGCAGCGATGACAGAAGGGTATCCTCCCTCTCCATTTCTATGTTTTGCACAAACGGCGCATTCTCTCCATGTGAAAAGTGCGAAAAATCTCTGTCAATCAAAAGTGCGTTGCGCGAAGATGCAACAAAATTACATCCGAATAAAGAAAGCGCCCCTTGCAGTCGGCGGCAAAAAGCGGTATGCTTTAAGCAGACCGGGCAGCGCCCGGCGCAAAGAGATAAAAGTGATAATACGATATGAGAGAGGTACTCGGCTATGGCAATTTTGGTTTCCGGCGGTGCCGGCTACATCGGCAGCCACACCTGCATCGAACTGTTGAACGCTGGCTACGATATCGTGGTGGCAGATAACTATTATAATGCTTCTCCTGTGGTTCTGGACCGGGTCAAGCAGATCACCGGCAAGGATTTCCGCTTCTACAAGGCAGACATGACCCGCCGCGAGGATGTGGAGAAGATCTTCTCCGAGTGCCCGGACATCACCGCCGTCATCCAGTTTGCAGCCTACAAGGCTGTGGGCGAGAGCGTGTCCAAGCCCATCGAGTACTACTACAATAACCTCAACTGCACGCTGGTCATTCTGGACGTGATGCGCCATCATGATTGCCACAACTTCGTGTTCAGCTCCTCCGCTACCGTCTACGGCGACCCCGCCAGTGTGCCCATCACTGAGGACTTCCCCGTGGGTGCTACCACCAACCCCTACGGCACCACCAAGGCCTTCACCGAGCGCATCCTGCAGGACGTCTGCAAGGCTGACCCCAGCCTGAATGTGGCGCTGCTGCGCTACTTCAACCCCATCGGCGCCCACAAGAGCGGCCTGATCGGCGAGGACCCCAACGGCATCCCCAACAACCTGATGCCCTACATTGCCAAGGTGGCTGTGGGCAAGCTGGAAAAGGTGCACGTCTTTGGCAACGACTACCCCACCCCGGACGGCACCGGTGTGCGTGACTACATCCACGTTGTGGATCTGGCCCGGGGCCATGTGTGCGCCATCCGCAAGCTGGAGACCGGCTGTGGTCTCTTCATCTGCAATCTGGGCACCGGCAAGGGTTACAGCGTGCTGGATGTCATCCACGCCTTCTCCAAGGCCTGCGGCAAGGAGATCCCCTACGTCATCGACCCGCGCCGCCCCGGCGATATCGCCGAGTGCTACGCCGACCCCACCAAGGCCAAGAACGAGCTGGGCTGGGTGGCTGAGTACGGCATCGAGGAGATGTGCGCCGACAGCTGGAACTGGCAGAAGAATAACCCCGATGGCTACCACACCGTGAAGTAACAATGATTTGAACCGGAGCACCGCATATTCTCGCCTGAGAGTGTGCGGTGCTTTTTTTTGTGTCTATATTCTCTCTTGACATCCGCTGTCAGTTAGCCTATACTACATTTGTTAACACAGACTAACACACAAGAACAGTACATATAAAAGAAGGCAACAGATATGACGTTAAAAGAGTTACAGATCGGCAAAAGCGCCATAGTGGATGCTGTGGGCGGTGCAGGCGCACTGCGGCAGCATTTTCTGGATATGGGTCTGATCCCCGGGGCGGAGGTCACGCTGGTAAAGCTGGCACCCATGGGCGACCCCATGGAGCTGCGCATCCACGGCTATGAGCTGACCCTGCGTCTGGACGACGCGGCACAGATCACCGTGACCCCCACCGAAAAGACCCCGGCGGTGCACGCCCCGGTGGCGGAGAAGATGGTGGAGCACCCGGGTCTTGGCGAGGGCGGCAAGTACCACACCAAGGAGGGGGAGCATCCCCTGCCGGAGGATAAGACCCTGACCTTTGCGCTGGCGGGCAACCAGAACTGCGGCAAGACTACCCTGTTCAACCAGCTCACCGGCTCCAACCAGCACGTCGGCAACTTTCCGGGTGTGACGGTGGACCGCAAGAGCGGTGCCATCAAGGGGCACCCGGAGACTGAGGTCACCGACCTGCCGGGCATCTACTCCATGTCCCCCTATTCCAGCGAGGAGATCGTCACCCGGCAGTTCATCATCGGCGAAAAGCCCACCGGCATCATCAACATCGTGGACGCCACCAACATCGAGCGCAACCTCTACCTGACCATGCAGCTGATGGAGCTGGATATCCCCATGGTGCTGGCGCTGAACATGATGGACGAAATGCGCGGCAACGGCGGCACGGTGCGCATCAACAAGATGGAAGCCATGCTGGGCATCCCGGTCATCCCCATCTCCGCCGCCAAGAACGAGGGCGTGGACGAGCTGGTAGACCACGCCGTCCATGTGGCAAAGTATCAGGAGCGCCCCGGGCGGATGGATTTTTGCAGCGAGGATGACCACGGCGGCGCGGTGCACCGCTGCATCCACGGCATCCTGCACCTCATTGAGGATCACGCCAAGGCGGCGGGCATTCCGGTGCGTTTCGCCGCCACCAAGCTGGTGGAGGGCGACCCCCGCATTGAGGAAGCTCTGAAGCTGGACCCCAACGAAAAAGAAATGATCGAACATATCATCGTGCAGATGGAGCAGGAGCGCGGGCTGGACCGCGCCGCCGCCATTGCGGATATGCGGTTCTCCTTTATTCAGGAGCTGGTGGCGCAGACGGTGGTCAAGCCCCACGAAAGCAAGGAGCAGCTGCGCTCCAACCGCATCGACAAGTTCCTTACCGGCAAGTACACCGCCATCCCGGCCTTTATCGCCATCATGGGTCTGGTGTTCTTCCTCACCTTCAACGTCATCGGCCTGTTTTTCCAGAACCTCATGGAGATGGGCATCGACGCCCTGACCGGCATTGTGGACACCGCCCTGACCAACTGGAACGTCAACGCGGCGGTGCACTCGCTGGTCATCGACGGCATCTTTACCGGCGTGGGCAGCGTGCTGAGCTTTCTGCCCATCATCGTGGTGCTGTTCTTCTTCCTCTCCATGCTGGAGGATACCGGCTACATGGCGCGTGTGGCCTTTGTGATGGATAAGCTGCTGCGCCGCATCGGTCTGTCCGGCCGCAGCATCGTGCCCATGCTCATCGGCTTTGGCTGCACCGTGCCCGGCGTGATGGCAAGCCGCACCCTGCCCTCGGAGCGCGACCGCAAAATGACCATTCTGCTCACCCCGTTCATGAGCTGCTCCGCAAAGCTGCCTATTTACAGCCTGTTTGCGGCGGCGTTCTTTCCCCAATATGCAGGGCTTGTGATGGTGCTGCTGTACTTCACCGGCATCTTGGTGGGCGTACTGGCGGCGCTGCTGCTCAAGAGCACCGTGTTCAAGGGCGAGGCTGTGCCCTTTGTCATGGAGCTGCCCAACTACCGCCTGCCCGGCCTGAAGAACGTGGCGCAGCTGCTGTGGGAAAAGGCGCGGGACTTCCTGCAGAGAGCCTTTACAATCATCTTTGGTGCCACCATCGTCATCTGGTTCTTGCAGAACTTTGACCTGCATCTGTCGCTGACTGCTGACCCGCAGACCAGCATTCTGGCGCGCATTGCGGGCGATATCGCCCCACTGTTTGCCCCGCTGGGCTTTGCGGACTGGCGCATCTCCACCGCCCTCATCTCCGGCTTTATGGCCAAGGAGAGCGTGGTGTCCTCGCTGCTCATCCTCTTCGGCTCTACCGCTGCCCTGACCGCAGCCCTCACCCCGGCACAGGCCGCACCGCTGCTGGTGTTCTGCCTGCTGTACACCCCCTGCATCGCGGCGGTGGCCTCGGTCAAGCGGGAGCTTGGCGGCAAGTGGGCAACCATCATGGTGGTGAACCAGTGCGCCGTGGCATGGCTGTGCGCCCTGTTGGTGCGTCTGGTCGCCGTGGCGGTGTTCTGAACGCAATCATCATATTGAAAAAGAGAACCGGCGCGTCCGCAGGACGTGCTGGTTCTCTTTTTCTCTTGACATCTCCCCTTATCTGCATTATAATACTTCAAAAATGAACTATCCATAAAAAGACAAAAAGGAGCATTCGATGAACCCTACCATAGAGATCAGCTTCAAGACCGCGCAGGCGTACAGCGCCATGTGCAAGCCGCTGTGTCAGGAACTCAAGCTGCCCCAGACCGCCTTTGACATCCTGATGTTTCTGGCCAACAACCCGGACTGCACCACTGCCCGGGATATCGTGGAGATCCGCAAGATCAAAGCGAACCTTGTGTCGGTAAACGTGGATCGTCTGGTGCAGGAGGGGTATCTGGAACGCCGCGCCGTGGCGGGCGACCGCCGCAAGACCCAGCTGCTGTGCACTGAAAAGGCGCAGCCGGTCATTGCACGGGGGCGCGAGGTGCAGGAGCGCTTTTTTGCCCGTCTGCTGCAAAACACCGATGCCGCCACCCGGGAGGCGTTTTTCCGCACCATGGAGGTCATCGGGAAAAATCTGGACGAGATCTTAAAGGAGAATGGATAAAATGCACTTGCTGTTTACGGTGCTTGTCACCTTTTTTGCCGGCATGGGTGCCGGCCTTGGCACCGGCTTTGCCGGTATGAGCGCGGCGGCGGTCATCAGCCCCATGCTGATCACCTTCCTGCACATGGACCCCTACATGGCCGTGGGCATTGCCCTTTCCTCGGATGTGCTGGCCAGTGCGGTGTCTGCCTATACCTACCATAAAAACAAGAATCTGGACATCAAAAACGGCCTGATCATGATGGCAAGCGTGCTTGCCTTTACGGTGGTGGGCAGCTGGGTGGCCAGCAAGATGCCCTCCGCCACCATGGGCGGCTTCTCGGTGTTCATGACTTTCTTGTTGGGTGTCAAGTTCATCCTGCGCCCGGTCATGACCACCAAGGAAGCCATGCAGGGGGTCAGCGCGCAAAAGCGTGCGGTGCAGTCGGTGGTGTGCGGCGTGCTTATCGGCTTCATCTGCGGCTTTATCGGCGCGGGCGGCGGCATGATGATGCTGCTCATCCTCACCAGCGTGCTGGGGTACGAACTGAAAACTGCCGTGGGCACCAGCGTGTTCATCATGACCTTTACCGCCCTGACCGGTGCGGTGTCCCACTTTATGATCGGCGGCACGCCCGATTGGCTGGTGTGGGGCTTGTGCGTGGTGTTCACCCTGCTGTGGGCGCGCATTGCCGCCGTGTTTGCCAACAAGGCAACCCCCAAGACCCTGAACCGCGCCACCGGCGTAGTGCTGGTGGTGCTGGGCGTGGTCATTATGGGCTTCAATCTCTTGACCTGAAGATAGAATAAAACGAAGGGCTCGTGCACTGCACGAGCCCTTCGTTCTATTCTGAAGCTGAAATTACTTGCTCTCTACCTTTTCCTCGATGGTGGAGTGGTCGATGACCCAATCGGCAGCCTTGCGGATGCCCTCGTTGCGGCGCAGGGCGGCAACGTCGGTGCTGGCCTTGATCTCCTCGACCGTCTTTTTGGTCTTTTCGGCGCGCTCAGCCAGCTGCTTGTCGATCTCCTCGTCAGTGGGCAGCAGGTTCTCCTGCTGTGCGATCTGCAGCAGTGCCATGCGGGCGCGGGTGTTCTTCTCTGCGGCGGCACGCACCTTGGCAGTAAAGCTCTCGCGGGTCTCATGGATCTGGCTCAGGTAGGTGTTCAGGCTCATGCGCTGCATCTGCAGCTGCTGCTGGATGACCTGCATCTGCTGCTGGTAGGCGTTTTCCACCAGAATGCTGGGGATCTCGCCCTCGGCGGCATCCGCCAGCTGACCAAGGATCATGTCCTTGGCGTGGTTCAGCGCACCGCCGTGGCGGCCATCGAACAGCTGCTGCTTCACGAAGGCGCGGTACTCTTCCATGGTCTCCTTGCCCATCTTCTTGGCGAAATCGCTGTTCAGGGCAGGCAGCTGACGCACGCACACGTCATGCAGCTTGATCTTGAACACGACAGGCTTGCCCGCCAGCTCCTTGTTGGGGTAGTTTTTGGGGAAGGTGACGTTGATCTCGAACTCGTCCCCTGCCTTGTGGCCCAGAATGCCGTCCTCGAAACCGGGGATCATGCGGCCGCTGCCCAGCTGCACGGACTGGTCCTTTGCCGTGCCGCCCTTAAAGGCCACACCGTCCAGAAGGCCCTCAAAGTCCATGTGCACCACATTGCCCTTTACAGCGGGGCCCTTGTGGGGCACCAGCTCTGCGGCATAGTTGCGGCGGCGCTCCAGCACCGTGTCAATCTCCTTGTCGGTCACCTCCGGGGTGACGCACTGGGAGGTAAAGCCGGTGGTCTTGGTCAGCTTCAGCTCGGGCTGCAGCGCCACGGTGGCGGTAGCCACAAAGCCCTCGTCCTTCTTCACGCTTACCAGATCGTAGCTGGGGTCATCCACCGGCGTAAAGCCGTGTTCCTTTAAAGCAGCCTCGTACAAAGCAGGCACATCCTGATCCATCAGGTCGTTGATGGCATCGTACCAGAAGGTGTGTTCGCCGCGGTCAGCTTCGATCTGTGCGCGGTCGGCCTCGCCCTTCTGGAAGCCCTTGATGGTATAAGTGGCGCGGGTGCGCTCATAGACCGCATTGGAGGCGGCCTCCAGTTCCTCAGCCGTAGCGCTGAAGGTCATTTTGCAGACACTCTTTTCAGGAGTTTCCACGCTTACCAGTTTCATAGGATCTACCCTCCGTGTTGTTCCCTTGGCAGCGGGGCGGCGCTGCCAAGGCAGCAGCCGGAACGCCATTTTGGGGACATTTTCAAACATTAATAAAGTTATTATAGCACAAGTGCAGCAAAAGCGGTATAATAAACTTGATAAAAATGTGCCGTTTTGGCAATTTTAGTCCATTTAAGCGGGAAAAAAGCACGTTTTGCGGCAGCAGCTGCCGCGCAAAAGTGGGAAAACCCTCAGGAAAGGAAGGCTGTCCCCTATGCGATTATTTGATGTTTTGGGCCCGGTGATGATCGGGCCTTCCTCCAGCCACACCGCCGGTGCGGCAAAGATCGGCTATACCGCACAAAAGCTTCTGGGCGAGGTGCCGGCGCAGGCAGACATCGGCCTGTATGGCAGCTTTGCCACCACCGGAAAGGGGCACGGCACCGACCGCGCATTGGTGGCGGGGCTGCTGGGTCTGCGCCCGGACGACCCCCGCCTGCCGGACAGCTTTGTACTGGCCGCGCAGCAGGGGATGCAGTTCAGCATCCACCCGGTAGAGCTGCGCTCTGCCCACCCCAACACCGCCGTGCTCACCCTGACCAGCCGCACCGGGCGGCAGCTTTCGCTCAAGGCGGCGTCGGTGGGCGGCGGACGCATCCGCGTCACGGAAATTGACGGCGTACCGGCGGATTTTGGTGGGGAAAGCAACACCCTCATCATCCACAACGAGGACACCCCCGGCTGCATTGCCGAGGTGACCATGGCGCTGGCACTGCGGCGCATCAATATCGCGTCCATGCAGGTGTTCCGCGCCGCTGCGGGCGGCTATGCGGTGATGGTGCTGGAGTGCGACTCCCACATCCCCCACGCGCTGGAGCGGCAGCTGGCGGTGATGCCGGGTCTGCTGAAGGTGACCTGCCTGAACGTGGACGAGCCGGAAGAAACGGAGGAATGAGCCATGGCATTTTTGTCCTGTGAAGAGATGCTGGCTGCTGCCCGCAGCCAGAAAATTTCGCTGGCAGAAGCGGTGCTGCGCAGCGATTTGGATGAGAGCCGCCTGACCGAGGCGCACAGCCGCGCCGCCATGCGGCACCTGTGGCAGGTGATGCAGGCCACCAGTCAGGAATACGACCCCACGCAGCGCAGCCGCAGCGGCCTTTCCGGCGGCGATGCCGCCAAGGTAGAGCAGGCGTGGCAGCAGGGACGCCTGCTGGGCGATGATTATCTGGCCGCAGTAACAGCGGAAGCCCTAAAGACCGCCGAGTGCAACGCCTGCATGAAGCGCATCGTGGCCGCGCCCACGGCGGGCAGCTGCGGGGTGCTGCCGGCGGTGCTGCTGCCACTGGCCCGCGCCGGGCAGGCAGACGAGGACGCCGTCTGCGACGCACTGTATGTGGCGGCGGGCTTCGGGCAGGTCATCGCCGCCCGCGCCACGCTGGCGGGCGCAGAGGGCGGCTGTCAGGCCGAGGTAGGCGCCGCCAGCGCCATGGCCGCCGCCGCCCTGTGTAACCTGAAGGGCGGCACCCCGGAGCAGTGCGCCGCTGCCGCCGCCATGGCACTGGGCAACCTGCTGGGTCTGGTCTGCGACCCCGTGGCGGGTCTGGTGGAAGTGCCCTGCATCAAGCGCAACGTGGTGGGCGCGGTGAACGCGGTCTCCTGCGCCAACATGGCACTGGCCGGGGTGGACTACGCCATCCCCTGCGACGAGGTCATCGACGCCATGGGCCGCGTGGGCAGTCTGCTCTCCCCCGACCTGCGCGAGACCGGTCAGGGCGGTCTTGCCGCCACCCCCACCGGTGTAAAAATCGCCCGTCAGCTGGCGCAGGAGGGCTGAGCGCCACGCCCACTCTCCCCCGCCCGGCGGGCAAAAAGCGGCCGTAGAAGCCGCTTTTTGCGCCGATGCGGCAGAAGAATTACAGAAAAGCCGCAGTAAAATCAAAGAAAAGACGTTCTTTTTTGGAAAATATAAAAATATTTTAAAAAAGCTGTTGACAAACCTCGCCCTTCGTGATAAAATACATCATGTTCCGAACGGAACGTATGCGTTGGTAGCTCAGCTGGATAGAGTGACTGACTACGAATCAGTAGGCCGGGGGTTCGAGTCCCTTCCATCGCACCAGAAAATGCCGTGAAATCGAAAGATTTCATGGCTTTTTTGTTTTGTAATCCATGGCTGCACGGTTTCTGCACGGTTTCTGCACGGTCGGTGTTATCCATGTCCGATTATGTAGGGCGCTGTATTGCATTGCAATCAGTGCCCTTTTTTGCATCAGGTGAGCAGTGCCAGGCGCAGCTTTGCCTTCATTTCCGGGTCGGCATCCTTGAGCAATTCCAAAAGAGCCGTCATGGAGATGGTGGGTTCGCCTGCGGCGGGTACAGCCTGCGGGCTGGAGGTGTCGGGCTTGGCGTAGAAGCCACTTTCAAACTTCTTGCCCAGCTCCACACGGGAGGACTGCTGGATATGAGCGTAGGTGTTCACCAGCATATCCGCACTGGCGTGTCCTGTGGTCCCCTGCACCGCCTTGATGTCGCCGCCGGAGATCATCAGCTGATAGGTCGCACTGGAATGCCGCAAGCCGTGAAAGACGATGCGGGGAAACTCCGGGTGGGCGTCCTGCCATTTCAGGAACTTCTTGCGGATGAGCACCGGCTCCACCGCCAGACCGTTGGGCAGACGCAGCAGCATCCCGCTGTTGCGGTACCGCTCCGGGTCGAGGGCTTCTTCCCGTTTCAGCCGTTCCAGCCACTGCTTCAGTTCCTCCCGCAGGGCGGCGGTCATAAAGATGGTGCGGCAGGAGGCTTCGGTCTTGGTGTCCTTCAGGATAAGGGAGGTCTTGCTGCCCTCCAGCTTGTCCGGGAAGATGCGGAGGATGCAGCCCTTGTCCACCTGTGCCAGCGTGTCCTTCTGCACCCGCTGCATGGAACGGTTGACGGTGAAGGTGCCCATGCCGTTGGCGGCATCAAAGTCGATGTCCTCCGGGGTCAGACCTGCCACCTCCCCTTCCCGCAGCGCACCCACCAGCGTCAGGTGCACCGCCAGATGCAGGATGGGGTCCTCCATGCTGTCCAGTGCCGCCCGCATCTCTTCCACCTCCCAGATGCTGCGCTCTTGGGTGGTCTTTTTGGGTGCTTCCACCGGGACGGGGCTTTTAATGAGAATGCCCCACTCCACCGCCAGCAGAAAGGAATTGTGCAGCAGTTGGTGGACTTCATGGAGGGTAGTGCCGGAGAGGGTGCGCTTTTGCTGCTTGGGCGAGAGGTCTCGCCGCTTGCCACCCACATACTGTCCGCAGGGGGTCTTGCTCAGAGTGTCGTACAGGGCTTCAATGTGGTAGGGCCGCAGCTTCTGCATCTGCATCTCCCCGATATAAGGGATGATGAGGTTCTGGATGAGGGCCAGATTGGACTGGTAGGTCTTGGGTGCCCACTTGTGCTTGCTGCACTGCTTGGGCAGCCAATCCATGAGGAACTCTGCTACCGTCACCGTGGACGGAATCAGGAAATTGCCTGTTGCCAGCTCGTGCTCGATCTGCTTCTGGCGTTTGACCGCCTCCTCCTTAGTGGGAAAGCTCTCCCATTTGTCGCAGCTCTTGCCGTGCTCATCCTGATAGGTGTAGCGGACACTGTAAGAGCTGCCGCGTTTCGTGATATATGCCATAGATTTGCCTCCTTATCAAGCTGCCCGGTAGAGCCACGCATCGAAGCTGTCTTTCGGGACGCGGATGCTTCCGCCTGCCCGCAGGACACGGAACTCGGTGGTGCTGTTGCACAGGTTGTAGGCGGCACGCTGGCTGATGGCCAGCATCTGAGCGACCTCCTTCACCGTGTACACCAGCTTGGTGGTCTCAGGGCTGTTGGTCGGAGACTTGACGGCATTGGTTCGAGTGACCACCTCCATTGTAGCCGAATCCGAGTCCGACTGCAAGGACTTTTTCGTATAATCCAAAGATTTCACATTCTCGTACATTTTATTACACATAGACATTGCTCCTTACTTATCGTGGCGCATCGCAGGCTCCTGCGTGCGGTCCTCATAGAATCGAATGACCTCCGGCGGGATGCTGTCCAGCGTTTTCAGGGCGGCTTCATAGTCCTGCCGCAGCTTGGCATCCTCCAGACGCTTCAAGACGCTCCCTTCTTTCGCTTTGTCCAGCGAGGCAGAGAGCGTCTTGTTCTTCTCTTTCAGCTTTTCGTTTTCGGCGGCGGTCTTGGTAAAGGCTACGTTATACTTTCGCAGCTGGTCCTTCATCCGTGCTACGTTTGGGATATAACTGTCCAACACCTTGCTGATCTCCGCCGCACGGCTCTTACCGTTGAAAGGGTTGATACCCACCAGCAGGGCATCCAAATGCTCCTTCTGCTTGGTCAGTTGGGTCATCTCCTTGAAGATACGGGGCGGGATGTGCTCCCGCCCGGTCTGGCTGGCACTTTCGCCACGTTCCAGCTCTGGGTACTGCTTGACCATGTGCTGCCAGAACTCGTCCTGCCATTTGACGAGGTTCTTTCGGTTGCCGATGATCTCCTTGGCGCTCAGCCGCCCATCAGCGGTCAGGGGCACAAAGCAGAGGTGCAGATGAGGTGTTTTCTCGTCCATGTGGACGACCGCAGAAAGAAAGGTATCCGGGCGCTGCCTACCCTCCAAAAATTTCAAGGCGTACTCGAAATACGCCTTGATCTCGCTGCGCGACTTGTCCTTGAAAAACTCCGGGCTGGCGGTGACAAGCGCCTCCACCACTCGCACGCTGTCCTTGCGGACACGGCAGTGGGCGGCGGCTATCATACGGTCAGCTTCTTCCCGGTATCTGCCCTGCGGCTGCACCAGATAGAGGTTGTAGCGGCTCCGGCTCGTGTCGATATCCGGGTTGCTGGCGTACTGCTCCTTGGTGCGCTCGTTGTGGGCTTCGATGGGGCTGATGGCAGGCCCCTTGTACTTCTTGAACCTTAAAATGCCGTATTGGGCTTTCATAGATCACGCTCCTTCTTGAGGTGTACAAAAAATCTGTACGGACTTCAAATAACCCGTACGGTCTGTACGGCGTACGGCAACATAAAATATACACGATGATGCGTTTTAATTTGTTTCTGCTTGCCGTACGGGTGCGTACAAGTACAGACCGTACAGGTTGTACGAACTTCTTCCGTAAAAAAATGCACTTTTTACGGACAGGGGTGGACAAGCGGCTCGATGCCCACGAAGCCCCGCACCCTGCGGCCACCGGGCAGGTAGATGTTGTTGGTGGCTTCAAGGTTGTAGCGGCGGTCATTCTGGCGCAGCTCTGCGCTGAAACGGATGGCTGATACGCTGTGACAGGCATTGTCCTCGCACCACTGCTTGTAAATGTCGTAGAACTCCTTGGAACTGATGGAGTAGTCCGCCTTGAAGCGGAAGTAACCCTCCGATTCCATGAAGTCGATGACGTTGTTGCTGCTGCGCTTGATGGTGTCCACGTTGGCAGCGGCACGTTCGCTGACGGTGAAGCGGAAATCGTTCTGCACCAGCCGGTGTAGCCCTTCCAGACACCACAGCAGGATGCCCTCCAACTCGGCGCACATCTTCTCCACAAGGAAAGGGTCATCCGTGCGGTCGGCGGGCTTGTCCTTGGTGGTCAGGATGAGCTGGCGGCGAAAGAAGCCGTCCGAATGGTCATACAGCGAGGTCAGCGCACCGTTGCCGAAGCAGAGAAACCGGGCGTAAATGTCCCGCTGGTAGCTCTGGACGCCCTTGCGCTCCAAGTCCAGCTTGGCTTCGGCGGTCACAATGGTCTTGATATAATTCGTCTTGGGCAGGGCGTTCATGTCCATGTCGTCATCGATCATCAGCAGGCGGCGCTCCAGATCGGCACGGGCAAAGCGGTTGTTCTCCACCTTCTGGACGCTGCCATTGCTGGCGGCATCTCCCATGAGCCGCTTCAGCACCAGCCCAATGCGAGACTTGCCCTCGCCGCCCTTGCCAACAATGAGCATCATCTTCTGACCTTTGGTGCTGGGGATCAGGCAGCAGCCCAGATATTCCTGCAAGGTGGGGATGTCGGCATCGTCCAGCAGCTCGTGCAGAAAAGTCAGCCAGCGGTCAGGGACGGCAGCTTTTGGGTCGTACTTCACAGGCAGGCGGTTCTGGCAGAACAGGCGGCTCTCCTGAAAGGTGCTGTCCGGCAGATGGTACACGCCGTTCTGGAGGTGGATGCAGTCCTGTTCGATGGGGAACGGGTCGGAAAAAGCCAGCAGCTTGATGGTCTCCAGAATGTTGGTGACCTTTTTGGACAGGCCGGAGGTGACATATTCCTCGATGTTCTCCAAGATGCGCTGCTTGATCTCGCTCTCGTCCTCCACCGGGCCGTCCAGCGTGTACAGCGTTCCGTTGACGCATTTCAGCGGCCACTGTTCCAGAAAGGCACGGCCAAACTGGACTTCATCGATCTTCTTTCCGTTGTACCAGTCCGGCCATAAGGGGTTGCGGGAAATGTTTTTCTTCATAGGGTGGTTCTCCTTTAGAAAAGTGAAGTGGTGGGTCTCACCGTGAGACCCACCACTTCGGGTGAATAAACTATTAGGCGCACTTTGCCAGAGCAAGGCGGTCGGTGCGCTCCTCCAGCATCAACAGGTACGACCCGGACAGCAGCTGTGCGGCGGCAGCGGCCTTCTGCTGGGGCGTCCCAAATGCAACGCAGTCCGTCAGGTGCTCGATGGTCTCGGTCGTGTGGAGGGCTTCTTCAAACCGTGGGTCATGCGGCTCCTCCGGGGTGGCAGGCTTGTAGCGCTCCTGCCAGTCGTGCAATAGGTCGAGATAGTCGGTCAGCACCCGCAGGCAGTAGGCGATGTCTGCCCACTGCTCGTCCGTCAGGCCACGCTTGGGCGGCGGCAGGGCGATGGCATTGGCAGGCGGCTTGTCCGGGTCAAGCCCGA
>ENA-OQCL01000088-OQCL01000088.1-human-gut-metagenome-genome-assembly--contig:-NODE-88-length-50031-cov-25.693251_pt1 | contig 50031 bp, 53 predicted proteins | sample MGYA00242502_ERZ504586 | MGnify/ENA primary metagenome ERZ504586 (study PRJEB26092, sample SAMD00036316) | human gut metagenome | host: Homo sapiens | study: EMG produced TPA metagenomics assembly of... | reverse complement strand
CGTGAAGCGTCGTTACCGCGTGATCGACTTCAAGCGCAACAAGGACGGCGTGCCCGCCAAGGTTGCCACGATCGAGTACGATCCGAACCGTTCCGCTCGCATCGCTCTGCTGCACTACGCTGACGGTGAGAAGCGCTACATCCTGGCCCCCAAGGGTCTCGAGGTCGGTCAGACCATCATGTCCGGTTCTGACGCCGACATCAAGCCGGGCAACGCTCTGCCCCTCGCCGACATCCCCGTCGGTACGCTCATCCACGCCGTCGAGTTCCAGCCGGGCAAGGGCGCCGCTATCGCCCGTTCCGCCGGTAACTCCTGCCAGCTGATGGGTAAGGAGGGCAAGTACGCTATCGTCCGTATGCCTTCCTCCGAGATGCGCCGCATCCTCGTTACCTGCCGCGCCACCGTCGGTGAGGTCGGCAACGCCGATCACGCCAACATCGTCATCGGCAAGGCCGGCCGTAAGCGTCACTTGAACGTGCGCCCGACCGTCCGCGGTACCGTCATGAACCCTGTCGACCACCCGCACGGCGGTGGCGAGGGCAAGAACCACACCTCTGGTCGTCCCTCTGTTACCCCCTGGGGTAAGCCGACGAAGGGCCTTCGTACGCGCAAGAAGAAGAAGGTCTCGAACCAGCACATCATTCGTCGCCGTAAGAAGTAATTTCGGATACCGAGTTTTAGGAGAAAGCACTTATGAGCAGAAGTCTCAAAAAGGGCCCGTTCGTGGAGACTCGCCTTCTCTCGCGTATCACCGCGATGAACGAGGCTGGCAAGAAGGACGTCGTGAAGACCTGGTCCCGCGCGTCCACCATCTTCCCCGAGATGGTTGGTCACACCATCGCCGTCCACGACGGCCGCAAGCATGTGCCCGTGTATGTTACCGAGTCCATGGTTGGTCACAAGCTCGGCGAGTTCGCGCCGACTCGTACGTTCCGTGGCCACAAGGCCAAATAGGGGGTTAACCGTAAATGGCAACTAAGTCTATTGAAACTGAGGCCACCGAGGTTCGCGCCGTCGCTAAGTACGTGCGTGTTTCCCCCAGCAAGGCCCGCCTGGTGGTCGATCTGATCCGCCGCAAGCCTGTCGCTCAGGCCTTCGACATCCTCCACTTCTGCGACCGCGCCGTCGCCGTGGATGTCGAGAAGGTTCTCCGTTCCGCCGTTGCGAACGCCGAGAACAACAACGGTCTGCGTGCCGACAACCTGGTTGTCGCCGCTGCCTATGTTGACGAGGGTCCGACGCTTAAGCGCATCCGTCCCCGCGCCAAGGGTTCCGCTTCTCGCATTCTGAAGCGTACTTCCCACATCACCGTCGTCGTTGCTCCTCGAAAGGAGGCGTAAAGCTGTATGGGTCAGAAAGTCTACCCCACCGGCTTCCGTCTTGGCATCACCGAGAACTGGCGCTCCCGCTGGTTCGCAGAGAAGGATTACGCTAAGACCCTCGGTAACGATCTCGAGATCCGCAAGTACCTCGAGAAGCGTCTTTCCCGCGCAGCTGTCTCCCGCGTCGAGATCGAGCGCGCTGGCGACAAGGTGAAGGTCATCATCCTCACCGCTCGCCCCGGCGTTGTCATCGGTAAGAAGGGTGCCGAGATCGATACCCTCCGCACCGAGCTCGAGAAGGTCGCTGGCGTCTCCAAGGGCCAGCTCTCCGTCGACGTTGTCGAGATCAAGCGCCCCGAGCTCGACGCCAACCTCGTTGCTCAGTCCATCGCTGAGCAGCTCGAGGGCCGCGTTGCCTTCCGTCGCGCTATGCGCAAGGCTGTCCAGTCCGCCCGCAAGGCCGGCGCCAAGGGCATCCGTATCCAGTGCTCCGGTCGTCTCGGCGGTGCCGAGATGGGCCGTCGTGAGTGGTACCGTGAGGGTCGCGTGCCTCTGCACACCCTCCGTGCCAAGATCGACTACGGCACGGCTGTCGCCAGCACCACCATGGGTGCCTGCGGCGTGAAGGTCTGGATCTACCTGGGCGAGAAGCTCCCGGGCCAGCCTGTTCCCAACCCTGCACTCGAGGGCTCTTCCCGTCCTCGTCGTCGTAACTCCGAGAGGAGGGGTCAGTAGTGCTTGCCCCTAAGCGTATTCTTCACCGCAAGGTGCAGCGTGGCTCCATGAAGGGCCAGGCCAAGGGTAATACCGAGCTGCATTTCGGCGAGTTTGGTATCCAGGCTCTCGAGGCCCATTGGATCACCAACCGTCAGATCGAGGCCGCTCGTATTGCCATGACCCGCTACATGAAGCGTGGCGGTCGTGTCTACATCACGATCTTCCCCGATAAGCCCATCACCAAGAAGCCTGCCGAGACTCGCATGGGTTCTGGTAAGGGTAACCCCGAGGAGTGGGTGGCCGTCGTCAAGCCCGGCCGTATCATGTTCGAGGTCAAGGGCGTGCCCGAGGAGGTCGCTCGCGAGGCTCTGCGTCTTGCACAGCACAAGCTTCCCATCAAGACCAAGATTGTTGCTGCCAAGAACGCTGAGCAGCGCATCGAGAAGGAGATGGCTGAGGAGGCCGCTCTCGAGGCCAAGTGGGCTGCTGAGGACGCCGCCGCCGCCAAGGAGGAGAACTAATGAAGCCCGCAGAGATTCGTGAGCTCTCGGACGCTCAGCTCGTTGAGAAGCTGAAGGAAATGCGCGCCGAGCTCTTTAACCTTCGTTTCCAGATGGCTACCAGCCAGCTGGACAACACCGCTCGCGTCAACACCGTGAAGAAGGACATCGCTCGCGTCCTCACGGAGCAGCGCGCCCGCGAGATCGCAGCGGAGAAGTCCGCTGTCGCCGAGTAGGACCTAAGGAGAGAACATGACTGATTCGCGTAACTCGCGTAAGGTCCGTACGGGTGTCGTTACCTCCGTCTCCGGTGCCAAGACCATCGTTGTCACCATCACCGAGCGCAAGCGTCACCCCAAGTACGGCAAGATGATGACCAGCTCCAAGAAGCTGCACGCTCACGACGAGGAGTGCACGGCTGGCGTGGGCGACACCGTCCGCGTTATGGAGACCCGTCCTATGTCCAAGATGAAGCGTTGGCGCCTCATCGAGGTCGTCGAGCGCGCTAAATAAGCAGTCGCTCTTACGACTTGTACGTTTCCGAAGATGTGCGTATGCCTGGCTTGCATACCACGGGCCGCATAAAGGCTGCGCACCTCTCTTCGGTTCTTAGTTCGGAGGAACATCTACCATGATTCAGATGCAAACCATGCTGAACGTCGCCGACAACTCCGGCGCTCGCAAGATTCGCTGCATCAAGGTGCTTGGCGGTTCCAAGCGTCGTTATGCAGGCATCGGCGATGTGTTCATCGGTGCTGTCCAGGAGGCTACCCCTGGCGCCAACGTCAAGAAGAAGGACGTTGTCCGTTGCGTCGTCGTTCGCACCGTTAAGGAGATCCGCCGCAAGGATGGCTCCTACATTCGCTTTGATGAGAACGCTTGCGTTGTCATCAACAACGATGGTTCGCCCGTCGGCACCCGTATCTTCGGGCCCGTCGCTCGCGAGCTTCGTGACAAGAAGTACATGAAGATCGTCTCGCTCGCTCCCGAGACCCTGTAGTTAGGGGAGATATATGTATATCAAGAAGGGCGATAAGGTCCAGGTTCTCTCTGGTAAGGATCGCGGCAAGCAGGGCGTTGTCCTGCGTGCCCTCCCCGCCGAGAACAAGGTCGTTGTCGAGGGCGTTTCGGTCGTCAAGAAGGCCGTCAAGCCCAACGCTGCCAACCAGCAGGGCGGCATCGTTTCGCAGGAGGCTCCCATCGACGCCTCCAACGTCAATCTCGTTTGCCCCGAGTGCGGTAAGGTTACCCGCGTCGGTCACGAGAAGGACGGCAAGAACAAGCTGCGCGTCTGCAAGAAGTGCGGCCACAAGTTCTAAGCTGCCTGCAACATAAGGTTGCAACCAAAGGCCCGGACACCAAGCGCGTCCGGGCCTTTTTCTATCCCCACTCATTGGGGACAGACTTAAATGAGTGGGGACAGACTTAAATGAGTGAAACTACTCATTGGGGACAGACTTAAATGAGTGCATGCGGCATAAGGCGTACCGCGGATAATCTAGGTGGGTGTCTCGACCTAGATTATTTATCCGCCGAAAGAGTCGATATCGATCGTGCATCGTGCTTTACAAATTGATAGCATACGTGCTTGTGCGCATTTTGCTGCGTTTAATTGCGTATCAATGCGTATATATGCGCCGTTTATGGGGCAATAATGATCGTTTGACGGTGAGATACGCAAAAACGCGCACAGATACGCGCATTTGTGCGAATATAGAGCTGTCAGAAATGAAAGACTTTTCACGACGCAGGAGGCACATATGGCAGATTCCAAACAGGCTCCGCTTGATGCTGCGGCAGCCGCAAAGGCAGCGTTCGCTTCGGTCCAGGGCAAGCCGTTCCCCGATGATATCTTTACGGCCCCCGAGCTTCGTTGGGCTGTGATCGGGTGCGGTGTTATCGCCAACCAGATGGCTCAGTCTCTCGCCCTTGCCGGCCGCAAACTCGCGGGCGTTGCCAACCGCACGCTGTCCAAGGCTCAGGCTTTTGCCAAGCAGTATGGCGTTGAGAAGGTCTATGACACGGTCGAGGACCTCTACTCCGATCCGAACATTGACGCAGTCTATATCACCACGCCGCACAACACTCACATCACCTACCTGCGCGCCGCTCTGACAGCTGGCAAGCACGTGCTCTGCGAGAAGGCCATTACCCTCAACTCTGCCGAGCTCGACGAGGCCCGCGCCATCGCCGACGAGCATAACGTCGTCCTTATGGACGCCACTACGGTGCTCCACATGCCCCTGTATCAGGAGCTGCGCCGCCGCATGGATGCCGGTGAGTTTGGCCGCATGAACCTCGCCCAACTCAACTTTGGCAGCTATAAGGAGTACGGCGATCTGACTAACCGCTTCTATAACCGCAACCTCGCTGGCGGTGCTATGCTCGACATTGGCGTCTATGCGCTTTCCGTTATGCGCCTCTTTTTGGCAAGCCAGCCCGCTGAGGTCGTTTCGCTGGGCAACACCTGTGAGACCGGTGTCGACGTTGCGGGCGGCATCGTCTGCCGTAATGCTGAGCAACAGCTGGGTGTTGTGAGCCTTACGCTTCACTCCAAGCAGCCCAAGCGCTTGGTCATCAGCTTTGACAAGTGCTATATCGAGGTCAACGAGTATCCGCGTGCCGATCACGCGACCATCGTGTGGACTGCGGACGGCCACCGCGAGGAGGTCCACGCGGGCACCGAGGCTTACGCCCTTTGCTATGAGATGGCCGATCTTGAGAAGGCCGTTGCCGGCGACGACTCCAAGCGCGAGCTTCTGGATTATGCTTCTGATGTTATGGAGCTTATGACCAAGCTTCGCGCCGACTGGGGAGTCGTGTACCCCGAGGAGGAGTAAACGATGCTAGCGGAAGATAGGCTCAATGCGATTGTGTCGATGGTGCAGCAGGCTGGCTCGGTTACTGTGCCGGAGCTTGCTGAGGCCTTGGGCGTGACGGCGTCCACCATTCGGCGCGACCTGCAGACGCTCGATCGCGCACACCGCATCGCCAAGGTCCACGGCGGAGCGACGAGTCTTGAGCGCGCGCACGTGACGCGCGGCCTAACGCTCAATGAGCGCAGCGACCTCCATAACGACGACAAGGAGCGTATCTGCGCCCGTGCGGCGGCGCTTGTGGAGCCCGAGAGCTTTGTATACATCGACTCGGGCTCGACGACGCTCAAGCTCATCGAGCATCTTCCACACTTTGAAGGTGTCACCTATGTGACCGATTCCGTGCTCCATGCTCAGCGCCTCGCTTTGCGCGGCATGCGCACCGTAGTGCTGGGCGGCGAGCTCAAACCCGAGACCGAGGCGCTCGTTGGCCCCGATGCTTTGGCAACCCTAGACCGTTACAACTTCAACTGTGGCTTTTGGGGTTCTAATGGCATTGCCGCCGAGCAGGGCTTCACAGCACCCGATATCGAGGAGGCGCAAGTAAAGCGTATCTCGATACGCCATACGGCCAAACGCTTCGTAATCTCGGACGCCAGCAAATTTGGCATGGTGGCGCCCGTCAAGTTCGCGGACTTCCGCGACGCAACGATTATTACTGCGGGCGAGGTTCCCGCCAAGTACCGGGCAATGGACAACGTCATCACGGTCTAACAGCAGGGGGCTAAGGCCAAAACCACCACGAAGGTGCCTGTCCCCATTGTGGTGGTTAGTAACGAAAACCGAGTAGTTTTCTCAATAGAAAAGCGGCAACGTCCATCACGGGCGTTGCCGCTTTCGTTGTCTGCCGGTTTGTCTACGGCTGTAACAACTAGACCGTTAAAAGTGGGCTAGGTGTTACAGATTGAGATACTTCCGAACCGCGCCGTCCCTTTGTCTCGATCTGTAACATCTGGGACTGATTTTGCCGAGTTACTGTTACAGATTGAGATTTTCCCTTGAGGGGGATTCGAATGTCTCGATCTGTAACGGATAGACCGGAAAATGGGCTCTAACTGTTACAGATCGAGACGTTTTGGGACCGCGACTGAGCCATTGCGGCAAAACCACCACAAAGGTGCCTGTCCCCATTGTGGTGGTTTAGGGCTCCCAGGGGCAGGGGGCTTCGATGTGGATGTGCTCACCGGTTACGGGGTGCGTGAAGGACACGCTGTGGGCGTGGAGCATCAGACCGCAGGGGCGCGGCGTGCCATACAGGTCGTCGCCTACCAGGGGATGACGCTCGCTCGCCAGATGCACGCGAATCTGATGTTTGCGGCCGGTGAGCAACTCGACATCGATATACGAGCGCGTGGGCAGGCCATGACGGCTCTTAAGACGCTTGAGTACCTTTACGTGCGTCTGGGACGGCTTGCCGCTGGCGCCGACGCGCATCTTGCGGCTATCGTGACGGTCGCGGGCGATGGGCTTGTCGATGAGCTTCTCGTTCCAGTCGATCTTGCCCTCGGCGAGCGCCAGGTAGTGCTTTTCGAAAGCGTGGTCGATGACCATCTGGTCAAAGGCGGGCTGCGTTTGCTTGTCGAGCGAGAACAACACCACGCCGGTGGTGTCGCGGTCCAGGCGGTTGAGCGGCTGCATATCGGTCGCGGCAAAGCCGTCGCCCATGGCAAGCAGCAAGTCGCTAGCGTAGTCGGTGAGCGTGCGCTCGCCGGTGCCGTCGCCGTGGACGATCATGCCGGCGGGCTTGTCGATGGCCATGAGCCAGGGGTCGCAGTAGAGGACTTGAGGTTCTTCGTTCACGTGTAAGCCTTTCGGTTAGCTGATTCCCACAAACATGCAGCCCGAGGTCGCCCCGCGTAGGCGGGCGGCGGGCTTGCGGCCGGCCTGCGCTGCTTCGACGGCGCGACGGACGCGGGCGACGGCACGGCCAATCTCATCGGCATCGAGCAGCGTTCCATCGACCATAAGACGACGCACGCCGGCATCGAGCAGCTGAGGCACCTGCGGCGTGAGGTCGATGGGGTAGGCGTCGTACAGGCGCGAGCGGCCGTGGATGTCGGTGCGCACCGGCATGACCTTGCCGTCGATATTCTTGAGCGACAGCTTGCGGGAGCGCAGGCGGCAGTTGGCGCAATCGTGGATGCAGCCGTTGGCAACCTGCAGAATGCAGTGCTCGCTTGTCATGACGCGCGGGCGGCCAAAGACGGTGATGCCCAGGGCCGCAGGAGCGTCAGCACCCAGCGAGACAATCTCGTCGAGCGTAATCTCGGGCGAGAGCCAAAACGCACTGGCGCCGCGCTCGGCAAGTGCCTCCATGCAGGGCGTGTTGTGCACGGGCAGGCAGGAGCGAATCTCGGCCGTGGCGCCGGCCTGGGCGGCAACGGCGAGCTCGGAGATATTGCCGACGGCGACGGTGGCGCCGACATTGATCCAGGGGTCGACGCGGGCATGGTCGACGGCGCGGCAGACCTCATCGAGTACGGGCACAATGCCCTGTTCAAGTGCATCGGCAGGGGAGAGTCCGGCAGCCTCGAGCGCGTCGGTGGTCATGTAGATGCGCGTGGCGTCCTCGGAACGGGCGGCCTCGGCAGCCTCGATCGAGGTGACGGTGGCGCAGATCTGCGGCTCGTCGCGGTAATGTTCAGGCGCGGGGCGGGAATCGCTGGTGACGATCATCGGCAACTCGAGCGCCATCGCGCGCTCCTCATACGGCGCCAGAATGGTTTCCTCCAGCGCCTTGCAGGCGGCGGCGCGCACCTTGTGCACGGCGGAAAAGCCCATACCACAACCGGCGTCGAGTGTCACATCAAAGCTGGCGGCCTCAAAGGGCGAGGAGCCCATGCGGCCCACATGCTCAACCAAGTCTGCCGCCTCGACGGCGCGGGTCTTGGCGGCTTCGACGGTAAAGCCCGTAGCGGTGGCGGCGAGCGAGGGGTCATCGCAGCAGGTGAGCGTGACGGCAAATGGCTCGCCCAGGCGTGCCACTACGGACACATCAACAGCTCGGCGGCGCAACACATCGCGCTTGAGTGCGGCGCCGGCGGCGTCGATGGCACGCTGGCTGCGAATCACACGGACACGGCAACCCTCGGGCATGCTGCGGGGCACGCGGCACTCAATGATGTCACCAGCCGCGGCATCCTCGGTGGCGATGGTGGTCAGGAACTGGTCGAACTCGTCATCGTGGCGAAGCTCAAGCAGGTCGCCCTTGCCCACGGGCTCAAACAGCTCGATGCGGGCGATGGCGGCACGGCGACGGCGGTCGTCGGGCTTGAGGCCGCGCACATCGCGGTTGGCCGGGCGGCTGCCCAGCACCGTGCCCACAATCTGGCCGCGGTTGTTGGAACGTTCGTAGCTCATCATCTCGTCGCCCGAGGTGCCGTCCTGATAGGCGTGCGTAAAGTCGCGGTTAAAGCAGCGCTTGAGCTGGCGCTGGCGGGCAGCTTCCTCGTCCTTGGTCACGGTGGCTCCGGCCAGCATGTCGTCAATCTCGCGACGGTACACGTCGACGATGGAATACACATAATCGGGGGCCTTCATGCGGCCCTCGAGCTTGAGCGATGCGGCGCCGGCGTCATACAGGCGACGTACGAGCTGAGAGGTGTTGGTGTCGCGCGGGCACAGCGCGCGCTCGCGACCGGCGGGGGAGAGCGCGCGGCCGTTCTCATCGATCAGTTCGTAAGGCAGGCGGCAGGGCTGGGCGCACATGCCGCGGTTGGCCGAGCGTCCCGCCATGGCAAAGCTCGACAGCAGGCACAGGCCCGAGTAGCAAAAACAGATGGCGCCGTGGCTAAAGACCTCGAGGTCCACATCGGGCGCGGCCTTGTGAATGGCGGCAATCTCGTCGATGGAAAGTTCGCGCGAGAGGGTCACGCGGTCGGCGCCCTGCTCGCGGCACCAAAGGGTTCCGCGGTCGTCGTGGATGTTCGCCTGGGTTGAGATGTGCGTCTCGATGTCGGGCATCGTGCGCTTGACCTCAAAGAACAGGCCCCAGTCCTGGATGATGAAGGCATCGGCACCCAGTGTGGAGCAGCGATGGATAAGCTGCAGCGCATCGCCCATCTCGGACTGCTTGATGACGATGTTCACCGTGACGTAGACGCGCGAGCCGGCCAGGTGCGCGGCGCGGCACGCCTGTTCAAAGGCCTCGTCGGTAAAGTTGGTGGCCTTGCGGCGGGCGTTGAAGCTGCCCATGCCGCAGTAGATGGCGTCGGCGCCTGCGGCGAGTGCGGCGGCAAAGGGCTCGGGCCCTCCGGCGGGAGCCAATAGCTCGGGTCTGCGGTTGGTGGTTCGACTGGCGGTTGCGGTCATATCCTGCCTTTCAAAATGCTCAAATACTCAAAAGTATAGTGGTGCCGCCGTTGCGGACGAGCCCTGTGGCCCAAGCAGGATAAAGTCTTCAGCAGCCCTTGTAGCAAAAATGATCCGTTTTCCTCCGTCCCCTATGGATCACCTGATCCGATGGGGACGGAGGAAAACGGATCATTTTGAGCTTCACCGTCCGGTCATGCCGTTCAGCGGCCGACAAGCGCCGTTGGTCGATAAAATATTCTCGCATGGTGATAATTATCTTGCATCGAGCAAGCAGCTCCCGTAATATCCCAATCAAGCGCGGTGTTCAGACCGAACTGTGCCTCCCGGTGTGAACGCCGCGCTCACGCTCTCTTAATTGATCGTAAGGAGATAAACATGAGCAAGACCGTCGTGTCTTCCGATAACGCACCCGCAGCCATCGGCCCGTATTCCCCCGGTATCCAGACCGGCAACATGGTGTTCCTGTCCGGTCAGCTGGGCATCGACCCCGCAACCGGCAAGCTGCCCGAGGGCATCGAGGCCCAGGCTAAGCAGTCCCTCGCCAACGTCGAGGCCCTACTGACCGCCGCCGGCGCCACCTTTGCCGATGTCGTCAAGACCACGGTTTACCTGGCCGATATCGCCGACTTCGCTGCCGTGAACGAGATCTACGCCTCCAAGTTCGAGGCTCCGTTCCCCGCGCGCAGCGCTTTCCAGGTTGCCGCCCTTCCGGCCGGCGGTCTGGTCGAGATCGAGGTCGTCGCCGCTCTCTAAGATGTAGGCGAAACAAGATATGACATGCAAAAAAGAACCCTGCAGCGCGTGCGAGCTGCAGGGTTCTTTTTTGTCAAGCCGGGGGAATGATCCGTTTTCCTCCGTCCCCAAGGGATCAGTGGGTTAGCCTTCCTTGCGTACTTTTTGCAGGTAGCGGTAGACGCTGGGCTCCGAGATGCCCAGCGCGGTGGCGGCGCAGGCCACGGCGCCCTTGAGCATAAACACGCCGTTGCCGTTGAGGTGGCGAATGACGTCCACGCGGTCGCTCTGTCCAAGCGAGGCGACGTCCAGCCCGCGCGCGCTTAGCAGCTCGGCAATGCTGCGATCGATGAGCTCCTGCGTGGATTCCGAAAGGCTTTCGACCTCAATGGAAGCGGGCTCCGCCTGCCTCGGCGCAGCGTCAAAGCAAGCCATGAGCTGCTGAGCCATGGCGTTGATAGAGCGAACGGTCGAAAGGTCGGTATTGACGCAGAGCATACCGACGATCTCGTCGTCCTCACGGATAAAGAACGTCGCGGACTCCAACGTCTTGCCGCCGGCGCCGCGGCCCTCGTAGCCCGTAATAAACGGCAGGTCATGATACTTGGGGTCGTGCATAATCTTGAGTGCCAGATCGGTGGCGGGACCGCCGACCTTGCGGCCGCTCACGGTGCCGTTGCGGATATCGACGATGGCATGGTCGATATCCGAGAAATCGTGCAGGACGATCTCGCTGTTCTTGCCGAGAATCTGCTCCAAGAAATCGACCATCGGCAAAAAGCGACGTACGGTCTCGTTCATGGGCAACTCCTTTGTATCTGAAAGAAGGGATAGACGTAACAATTTTTTATCAATGGTAACACGCTGTCTATTTACTCGCATATTCGCAGGTACACGGCATAATACTGACGAACGGTAGGAAATTGGCGGTAAACGGTTGGCCAAAAGAAAAGTTAGATGTTAGTGTAAGCAGACACTTTTCTGACCTGCAGAAACGTTTTATACCAGCTGAAGAATAGTCTGATAACAAAAAATTATTATTGAGAATGAGAAAATTCTTTAATACGATATTCACCGAAGGCACAACCTCATCGCTCAACTGCGTCAAAATGGATACGCAGATGCGAAATATCAACTTCGAGGATTGGTGGTCATATGGCCCAGGAGACGGTTACGAACGGCACTGAAGCCCTGTTTACTCGTGAAGGCATGCCTCCCGTTCAGGAAATGATCCCGTGTGCCCTTCAGCACGTACTGGCTTCGTTTGCCGGTATCATCACCCCGGCTGTCATCATGGCTGGCGTGTACGGTTTCGATAGTCAGCAGAGCACCGACATCATTCAGGTCGCCCTTATTCTTTCGGCAATCGACACGGCCCTTCAGGCCTTCGCTCCTTTCCGTCGCATTGGCGGCGGCCTGCCCATCGTCATGGGCGTCTCGTTCGCGTTCCTTCCGGCCCTGCAAGCCATGGGCGCCTCGGGCTTTAGCTTTGGCGCCCTTCTGGGCGGCGAGATCGTCGGCGGCGCCGTCGCGGTTCTCTTTGGTCTGGCCTACAGCAAGATCAAATGGCTGTTCCCGCCCGTCGTGACCGGTACGGTCATCTTCTCCATCGGTGTCTCCCTGTATCCCACCGCCGTCAAGTACATGGCCGGCGGCATGGGCACGCCGCTGTGGGGCACCCCGCAGGCCTGGTGCGTCGCCCTTATCACCTTTGCCGTGGTCTTTGCGCTCGCCAACTTTGGCAAGGGCACGCTCAAGCTGGGTTCCGTGTTCTTTGGCATGATCGTCGGCATGCTCGTCTCGATCCCCTTCGGTATGCTCGACTTCTCCAGCGTTGCCACCGCCCAGGTCTTCGCCCTTCCCAAGCTGATGCCCTATGCACTCGAGTTTGATCCCGAGGTCTGCATCACTCTCGCCGTCGTGTTCCCCATGGTCGCCATCCAGGTTATCGGCGACGTCTCCGCTGCTTGCCTTGGCTCCATCGACCGTATGCCGACCGAGCGCGAGCTCTCAGGCGCCATCGTCTCCCAGGGCCTCACCTCTATGGTCGGCGGCTTCCTCGGTGGCCTTCCCACCAGCGCTCTTGGCCAGAATGTGGGCATCATCTGCTCCAACAAGGTCGTTAACAAGTGGGTCTTTGTGATCATCGCGGCCGTCTTTGCCATTGCCGGTCTGTTCCCGCAGCTCTCTGCCGTGCTCTCCGCCATCCCGCAGCCCGTCATCGGCGGCGCTACTGTCGGCGTCTTTGGCACCATCACCATGAACGGCGTGCGCATGTTCACCCGCGAGGGCCTCACGCAGCGCACCACCACCATCGTCGGCACCTCGGTCGTCTTTGGCCTGGGCATTTGGATGGCCAGCGGCTGCCTCGCCGGCGAGGGCATGCCCACTTGGGTGTCCACCGTCATCGGCTCCAACGCCGTGACCCCCACCGCCATCATGGCCATCGTGCTCAACCTGATCCTTCCGCAGACGCCGGTCGTGGCTCAGCACATCGATGCCGCCAAGGACGCCGCGGTGGACCTGGTCTTGCCCGAGAGCAAGAAGTAACCAATTCGGTGCTATTCGTCGGCGGACGTATCGCCTCGTCCGCCGACGTCATGCGGTGCCAAGCCGCACTTCAAAGGGCTTGTCCCTTTGGTGAAGCGTTGACGGGAGAGGGCCCGTTTCCGGTGTAGGCCGGCGCTTCGCACTTCCGCTATGTCAGAGGTGTCAAACCCCGCCCCTGATGTTGAAGGGAGCATTCATGCTTCTGGTCGCAAACGGTTCCGTCTTTACCCGCAACGCTCAGACCCCGTTCATTCCCAACGGTGCGGTCGCCATTGACGGAGATACGATCGTCGAAGTGGGCCCCGAGCGCGAGCTCAAGGCCAAGCACCCGGATGCCGAGTACGTCGACGCCCAGGGCAACCTCATCATGCCCGGACTCATCAACTGCCACACCCACATCTACTCGGGTCTGGCCCGCGGCCTTGCCATTAAGGGCTGCAACCCCACAAACTTCCTGGAGAATCTTGAGCAGCAGTGGTGGAAGATCGACGACAACCTGACGATCGACGGCACCAAGGCGAGCGCCTATGCCACGATCCTGGACTCCATCCGCGATGGCGTCACCACGATCTTCGATCACCATGCGAGCTTCTGCGAGATTCCGGGTAGCCTCTTTACCATTAAGGACGCCGCTCAGGAGCTGGGCATGCGTTCGTGCCTGTGCTACGAGGTCTCCGACCGCCGTGGTCAGGAAAAGTGCGACCAGGCCATTGCCGAGAACGCCGAGTTTGCGCAGTGGGCGGCCAAAGAGCGTCGCGACAACAACAACCACATGATCGCTGCCATGTTTGGCGGCCATGCCACCTTTACGCTTTCGGACGAGACCATGGATAAGATGGCCGAGGCCAACAACGGCCTGACCGGCTTTCACATCCATGTGTGCGAGGGCATGAACGACGTGTGGGACTCCCGTCTCAACCGCGGCGGCATCAGCCCCGTCGAGCGCCTGCTGCAGCACAACCTGCTTGGTCCCGACACCATGCTCGGTCACTGCATCCACGTGACGCCCGCCGAGATGGATATCGTCAAGGAGTCCGGCACCTGGCTGGTCAACAACCCCGAATCCAATATGGGCAACGCCGTGGGCTGCGCCCCCGTGCTCGAGTTCTTCCGCCGCGGCATCCCCGTGTGCATGGGCACCGACGCCTACACCCACGATATGCTCGAGAGCCTCAAGGTTTTCCTGATCATTCAGCGCCACAACGCCGCCATGCCCAACGTGGGTTGGTGCGAGGCCATGACCATGCTGTTCGAGAACAACGCCAAGATGGCGAGCAGGTACTTCGATCGCAAGCTCGGCGTGCTCGAGGCCGGCGCTGCCGCCGACGTCATCGTCATGGACTACAAGCCCTTCACGCCGCTGAGCGAGGAGAACATCGACGGTCATATGCTCTTCGGCATGATGGGCAAAAACTGCCGCACGACCATCATCAACGGCAAGGTCCTGTACAAGGATCGCGAGTTTGTCGGTATCGATGAGGAAAAGATCAACGCGTGGACCATGGCTGAGTCCAAGAAGCTCTGGAGCACGCTCAACGATCGAGCCTACTAATTCACAAGTAGATTCACGCGCGTCGGATGTTTCGCCGCGTCCGACGCGCGTATAGGCGGCCTCCGCGGGGTCGCCGGCGCTGTGCTAGCGCTACACCGTATTTCGCCCGCCGCGCGGTCTCGTCGGGCGTTACAGAGAGGAGCTCATTATGAGCGACATCATGAGGCCGATCCCGTTTTCGCAGCTGATGAACTGGATCATCGAGGAGCACAAGACCCAGGACGCCATCTTTGGCGTGCGCAAGATGGTCACGACCAACCAGGAGGGCGCGCTTCCCATTTTTGACGAGCGCATCGAGACTCCGTTTGGCCCGGCCGCCGGTCCCAATACGCAGCTCGCCCAGAACATCGTGGCCTCTTATGTGGCCGGTTCCCGCTTCTTTGAGCTCAAGACCGTCCAGGTTATGGACGGCGAGGAGCTCTCCAAGTGTGTGAACAAACCCTGCATCGTGGCACAGGACGAGTGCTACAACTGCGAGTGGTCGACCGAGCTCGAGGTTCCGCAGGCCTTTGCCGAGTACGTGAAGGCATGGTTTGCCTGCCACCTGATCGCTCGCGAGTACGGTCTGGGCAGCCCGGACGGTTTTGTCTTTAACATGTCCGTGGGCTATGACCTCGAGGGCATCAAGAGCCCCAAGGTCGACGCCTACATCGAGGGCATGAAGGACGCCAGCGGCTCCGACGTCTGGAACGAGTGCCGCGCATGGGCGCTCGCCAACCTGGACAAGTTTGAGCATGTCGACGCCGCGTTTGTCGAGTCCATTCCGGCGCGCGTGTCCAACTCCATCACCGAGTCCACGCTGCATGGCTGCCCGCCGGCCGAGATCGAGCGCATCGCGACCTATCTGATCACCGAGAAGGGCCTCAACACCTACATCAAGTGCAACCCCACGCTGCTGGGCTATGAGTTTGCCCGCCAGCGTCTGAACGAGCTGGGCTTTGACTACATCGTTTTCGATGACACGCACTTCCGCGAGGACTTACAGTGGGTCGACGCCGTGCCCATGTTCGAGCGCCTGATTGCCCTGTGCGCCGAGCGCGGCCTGGAGTTTGGCGTCAAGCTGACCAACACGTTCCCCGTCGACGTGACGAGAAACGAGCTGCCTTCCACCGAGATGTACATGTCGGGCCGTTCGCTGTTCTCGCTGACCATCGAGGCTGCCCGTCGTATTACCGAGCAGTTCGATGGCAAGCTGCGCATCAGCTACTCCGGCGGTGCCACGGTCTACAACATCCGCGCCCTGTACGATGCCGGCATTTGGCCCGTTACCCTGGCGACCGACGTGCTCAAGCCCGGTGGCTACGAGCGTTTTAGCCAGATGGCCGGCGAGTTTGGCGATCTGGGCGGCAAGCCGTTTGAGGGCATTTCGCTCGAGGCAGTGACCGCGATCCAGACCGATTCGCTCACCAACCCGCTCTACAAGAAGCCGCTGCGCCCGCTGCCCGACCGCAAGGTCGCCGGCAAGAGCCCGCTTTCCGACTGCTTTACCACGCCGTGCCGCACGAGCTGCCCCATTCAGCAGGATATTCCCGCCTATCTGGCGGCTGTTGACGAGGGCCGCTACGAGGACGCGCTCAACATTATCATCGAGCGCAACGCCCTGCCGTTCATTACCGGCACCATTTGCCCGCATCCCTGCGGCCGTGCCTGCGAGCGTGCGTTCTACGAGCCCGAGGGCGCCCAGATTCGCGCCAGCAAGCTCAAGGCCGCCCGCGAGGCCATGACCGCCGTGCTGCCCAAGCTGCGTGCTCAGGCCATCGCCAACGACGGCGAGCGCAACGTTGCCGTTATCGGTGGCGGCCCGGCCGGCCTGGCGACGGCATTCTTCCTGACGCGTGCCGGCGTGCCCGTCACCATCTTCGAGGTCCGCGACTCTCTCGGCGGCGTGGTCCGTCACGTGATTCCCGAGTTCCGTATCGCGAGCGACGATATCTCCCACGACGCCGAGCTCTGCCTGGCCTTTGGCGCCAAGGTGCAGCTCAACGCTCGCGTTGATTCCATTGACGAGCTCAAGGCCCAGGGCTTTACCGACGTGGTCGTGGCCACCGGTGCCTGGATGCCCGGCTCTGCGGGCCTGGGCGAGGGTGCCGAGCTCGATGTGCTGGAGTTCCTCGAGGCCGCCAAGAAGGGCGAGAAACTCGAGCTGGGTGAGGATGTCGTGGTCATTGGCGCCGGCAACACCGCCATGGACGCGGCCCGCGTGGCCAAGCGCCTTGCTGGCGTGAAGAACGTGCGCCTGGTGTATCGCCGCACCAAGAAGCAGATGCCCGCCGACGAGGAAGAGCTCGATCTTGCTCTTGCCGACGGCGTTGAGTTCTGCGAGCTGCTGGCGCCCAAGGCGCTCAACGGCTCCGTGCTGACCTGCGACGTTATGGAGCTCGGCGAGCCGGATGCAAGCGGCCGTCGCAGCCCCGTCGCCACGGGCGAGACCGTCGAGCTTCCTGCCACCACGGTGATCTGCGCCGTGGGCGAGGGCATCGATGCCAGCCTGTACGATGCCGCGGGCGTCGAGCACGACCGTCGCGGCCGTCTTGCCGCCACCTCCACCGGCGTCGAGGGCGTCTGGGCTGCAGGCGATTGCCGTCGCGGTCCGGCCACCGTGGTCGAGGCTATTGCCGACGCCGCCGAAGTCGCACGCGCCATCGCCGGCGTGGACTTTAACAAGTACGCTGACTGCAACGAGAAGGCCGGCCGCGAGGACACCTGCTACGAGCGCAAGGGGTCGCTGTGCCGCGACAAGCGCAACTGCACCAAGACCCGCTGCCTGGGCTGCGGCTCGGTGTGCGAGGTCTGCTGCGACGTGTGCCCCAACCGCGCCAACGTGGCAATTAAGGTGCCGGGCCTGGCCAAGCATCAGGTCGTCCATGTCGACGGCATGTGCAACGAGTGCGGCAACTGCGCCGTGTTCTGCCCTTACCAGGAGGGTCGTCCCTACAAGGACAAGCTCACCCTGTTCTGGAGCGAGGAGGACATGGAGAACTCCGAGAACGAGGGCTTCCTGGCCGTGGACGAGGACCACTTTAAGGTTCGCGTCGCCGGCACGGTCCGCACCGTCTCGGTCGATGCTGTCAACACCGGCCTTCCCGAGGCCGTCCGCCTGACCATCAGGGCCGTGCGCGACAACTATTCGTACCTTCTTAAGAAATAGGCGAGTCTCTTATGGCCAAATCCATTCAACATAACGTGGCCTACGTTGCCTGCGGAAGCGGTTGCGCCTCCGCAGGCGGCGACGCCCGCTGCAGCGAAGGCTGCATTGGCTGTGGCGCCTGCGTCACGGCCTGCCCCCACGGCGCCATTGGGCTGGTCGATGGCATCGCCCGCGTGGACCGCTCAAAGTGCACGGGCTGTGGCCTGTGCGGCATGGCATGCCCGCAGCGCGTGATTGCCTTCGTTCCCGGCTACCAGAACATCCTGGTGCGCTGCAACAACACCGATAAGGGCGCCATCGCCCGCAAGATCTGCGACGCGAGCTGCATCGGTTGCGGCATGTGCGCCAAAAAGTGCCCTGCCGGCGCAATCCGCATCGAGGACAACTGCGCCCACATCGACGGCGCCGACTGCCTGTCGTGTGGTATGTGCGCCGTCGTGTGCCCGCATGGCGCCATTCACGACCGCACCGGCATCGCCGCCGGCGTGTAGAAGGGAATCACCATGGCACAGGAATTCACTTTTACCGTTAACGGCGTCGAGCGCACGACGACTCAGAACAAGCCGCTGCTCCGCTACCTGCGCGACGACCTGCACATTCACTCCGCCAAGGATGGCTGCTCCGAGGGCGCCTGCGGTACCTGCACCATCCATGTGGACGGTGCGGCCGTCAAGGCCTGCGTGCTGACCACCGCGCTTGCCGCCGGCCGCAACATCGTGACCGTCGAGGGCCTGCCCGAGGACGTGCGCGAGGCCTTTGTGTACGCCTTTGGCGCCGTGGGCGCCGTGCAGTGCGGCTTTTGCATCCCCGGCATGGTCATGGCGGGTGCAGCGCTGATCGCAGAAGATCCCGAGCCCACCGAGGAGCAGATCAAGTACGCCATCCGCGGCAACGTCTGCCGTTGCACCGGCTACAAAAAGATTATCGAGGGCATCTCGCTGGCCGCAGCGGTGCTCCGCGGCGAAAAGCAGATCGACGAGGACCTGGAGCGCGGCGACGACTACGGCGTGGGCAAGCGCGCCTTCCGTATCGACGTGCGCAAGAAGGTGCTCGGCGAGGGCAAGTATCCCGACGACATCGACGAGCTCGATCAGCCGGGCCTGACCTATGCCAGCGCCGTGCGTTCCAAGTACCCGCGCGCCCGCGTACTCTCCATCGACACATCCAAGGCCGAGGCCCTGCCCGGCGTGGTGGGCATCCTGCGCGCCGAGGACGTGCCGGTCAACCAGGTCGGCCACCTTATCCAAGACTGGGACGTCATGATCGCCCAGGGCGATATCACCCGCTGTGTGGGCGACGCCATCGTTTTGGTGGTTGCCGAGGACGAGGCAACGCTCGAGAAGGCCAAGAAGCTCGTAAAGATCGATTACGAGCCGCTGGAGCCCGTGCGCAACATTATCGAGGCCAGGGCCGAGGGCGCCCCGCCGCCTGCACGATAGCTTCTTTTGCCTTTTGGGCTAACAACCGTAGAGCTCAAGGACAACGTGTGCCAGAGCCGCCACGTGACGCGCGGCGACGCCGCCAAGGCGCTGGCAGAGAGCGCGTTTACCGTGACGCAGCGCTTTACCACGCCCTTTACCGAGCATGCCTTCTTGGAGCCCGAGTGCGCCGTGGCCTTCCCGTATAAGAACGGCGTCAAGGTGCAGTCGACCGACCAGGGCGCCTACGACACGCGCAAAGAATGCGCCCACATGTTTGGCTGGGACAACGAGCCCGAGCGCGTGGTCGTCGAGACTATGCTCGTGGGCGGCGGCTTTGGCGGCAAGGAGGACGTGTCCGTCCAGCACCTGGCCGCGCTTGCTGCCTACAAGCTCCAGCGTCCTGTGAAGTGCAAGCTCACCCGCGCCGAGTCACTCGCGTTCCATCCCAAGCGCCACGCCATGGACGGCACCTTTACGCTGGGCTGCGACGCCGAGGGCAACTTTACCGGCCTGGACTGCGAGATCAACTTTGACACCGGCGCCTATGCGTCGCTGTGTGGCCCGGTGCTCGAGCGCGCCTGCACGCATGCCGTCGGCCCCTACAAGTACCAGAACACCGACATTCGCGGCTTTGGCTACTACACCAACAATCCGCCGGCCGGTGCATACCGCGGCTTTGGCGTGTGCCAGTCCGAGTTTGCGCTCGAGAGCCTCATCGACCTGCTGGCCGAGAAGGTCGGCTTGGATCCGTGGGAGATTCGCTACCGCAACGCCATCGAGCCGGGCGAGGTTTTGCCCAACGGCCAGATTGCCGACTGCTCCACGGCGCTGAAGGAGACGCTGCTCGAGGTCAAGGATGCTTACTACGCGCATCCCGGCCACGCCGGTATTGCCTGCGCCATGAAGAACGCCGGCGTGGGCGTTGGCCTGCCCGATGCCGGTCGCTGCAAGATCCGCATCGAGGATGGTCGTGCCGTCGTTTATGCCGCCACGTCCGACATTGGCCAGGGCTGCAACACCGTCTTTTTGCAGGACGTTGCCGAGGCCTGCGGCCTGCCGCTTCGCTGCATTGCCAACGGCGAGTGTTCTACCGAGAACGCCCCCGACTCCGGTACCACGTCCGGCTCGCGCCAGACGGTCGTGACCGGCGAGGCCGTGCGCGGTGCCGCCTTCCTGCTGCGCGACGCCATGTTTGGTATCGAGGCCGGCAAGCCCGCGCCTTCCGCTCCGGTTGCCGCCCATGGCGACGGCGTCAAGATCGAGTACGACGACGGTCGCGCCTATCAGCTGCGTTCGCAGGAGCTTATTGCCGGCCAGGGCATGCATCCTCAGGACCCCGCGACCGCCATCAAGGCGCTCGAGGGCTGCGAGTTTAGCTATGTGTACTTGGAGCCGACCGACAAGCTGGGTGCCGACGTGCCCAACCCCAAGAGCCACATCTGCTACGGCTTTGCCACACATGTGGTTATCTTGGATGACGACGGTCGCGTGAGCGAGGTCTATGCCGCACACGATTCCGGTAAGGTGGTCAATCCCATTTCGATCCAGGGCCAGATCGAAGGCGGCGTGCTCATGGGCATGGGCTATGCGCTTACTGAGGACTGGCCGCTCAAGGACTGCGTGCCTCAGGCCAGGTATGGCATGCTCGGACTATTCCGTGCACCCGAGATTCCGGATATCCACGCCATCTACGTGGAGAAGGACGAGCTGCTGCCCGTGGCATACGGCGGCAAGGGCATCGGCGAGATCGCAACGATTCCCACGGCGCCCGCCGTGCAGAACGCCTATCGCGCGTTTGACGGCAAGCTGCGTCCGGATCTGCCTATGGTGGATACGCCGTACAGCCGCGCTCGCAACCGCGGGTAGGGAAGAGTGCGGACGACCACTGCTGAAGGGTCGTTCGCGTTCAACATCAACTGCATAAGCTGCGCCTTTGGCCCCGATTCCATCGCGAGTCGGGGCTTTTTGTTTGAAGCGGAAAGCGTGTCCCGGAATTGGCGCTCAGAATGGGATGCGCTTTCCTTTTGAGCCTCGAGCGGAAAGCGTGTCCCGGAATTCGGCTCCAGAACGGGATGAGCTTTCCGAAACAGCCCTCAAGCGGAAATTGCATCCCGGAATCAGGCTTCAGAATGGGATGCCGTTTCCAGTTGAGCCTCTGGCGGAAAATTCATCTCGGAATCGATGCTCAGGATGGGATGCGCTTTCCGCGATGGAGCCTCAAGCGGAAACTATGTCCCAGAATTCCGTCTCAGAATGGGATGCGCTTTCCGCCAGCCGCTTGTTTGGAAAATGCGTCCCGGTTTGGGCGTCCGAACTGGGACATGGTTTCCGCGGGTGTTGCCTTTGGGAAATTGCGTCCCAGTTTGGCAGGCAGGCGGGCATAAGCTCAGCGGCCTCTACAACTCAACATCGTTGAGCCATGTCGGCAGTGTGGTCTGGCGGATGCCTGCCGTCTGAAGCTTTTTCGCGAGCACTCCTGCCGAGCGGACTTCGTTCATGGTAAAGCGGATGAGCGGATGGCCGTAGAGCGATAGGTGTGCCTCGCGTTGGCGTTCGGCAACGAGTGTCTCGGCCGTGGTGCGTCCCGCAAGCATGGTCTGGTCGGTATATTTGACGAGCCCGTCGAGCTCGCCCAGCGTGAGTTCCCTGGCTTGACGCTCCCAGGCAAAGTCCGTCCGCATATTCTTGGTCGAATCGAAGGGATCCGTCAGCTCGTATTGGAGCCGGTCGGGCGCAAACCCCGTCTCGATCATGACGGCTCGAGCGACTGATTCCCCGCCGCTCTCGGCGCGCGCGTCGGCATATTGCAGCGTTGCGAGCGCCGTCCGCACCGCGCGACCGTTGCGAGCGCCCGCCCGTTTTTCGACTGCTTCCATCAGCTGCTCCCGCGTAAGGCTGAGCTTTGAGATCGCCGAATCGGCAATGGGCATGCCATCGGCAAAACCGGTCTGCAGCAGACAATCCGTTACTGTTTGAATGGGCGGCGTTATCGATATGCCGGCCTGATTTACCGCGCCTGCCGGCTCAATCTGGTGGCGCTGAATTCTCGCGCCTGGGCGAGCCGACGGCTTGGTGGCACTGCAGACATGCACGACGTTCAGGTGCCGCCACGAGACCTCGAGACCCAGGAGACAGGCTGCCGAAAACGAGCAGAACGTCCAATCGGGATGGGCGAGCGCAAGAGTTCGGACGATCTCGACATGACGTTGTGCCCGGTTGAGCTCTTTCCAGCGCGTCTTGCGTGCGAACAGTCCTGGCATGGGCGAGACGGTCGTGCTGCCGATGCGTCGCAATAACGCTTTCCGAATCGCTGTGCTTGGAGGAATCAGACATCGTCCCTCCTGCTCGGCTTGGGTCAAAAGCTGGTCGATACGTCGGTCGTTGCAATGCGTCATGGGCCACCGCCTCCTTTTTGGGGTGGTCAAAACGTATCAGTCAGAACTTGCCGCCCAGCAAACCAGGAGCTGACCAAAATCTAACCATGCAGGTAGATGGCCTGTTTTTGACTTCATTTTTTGAAACTGAATCGGCAAGCGGCAATCGACACCCGTGAACGGCAACGAGTTGTGAATACCTGGTAAGTTTATGGACGTGTACTTTTTCGAAAAAGAGCATTCTATCTGCTGTTTTGCGGCTCTTGGTCGCATGTTCGAGGACATGTGATATGGACAGCGAATTGGCAGTCGTTGTTGTCCGGCGGAACCGCAATGCGCTTTCCGGGTGCAGCCTCTCGACGTTATAGCTAGCTATAATATACGTAGCTATAACGTACATATGTTCGTAACAGAATAGAGCTGCAACGCGGCTTTACGCAGGGGCGTCAGGAGGCTGCAGCGAGCAGGGGAGACGCCAGACTGATTTCGTTTGCCGAGATGTGTGAGCGGGGATAACGAAGCGCGCCCTGAGTTGATGCTCGGAACGGGACGCGCTTTCCCTTTGCAGCCCTAGGCGGAAAGCGCATCCCAGATTTCGGCCCCGGATTGGGATGCCGTTTCCGGATCGGCCCTCAAGCGGAAACCGTGCCCCGCATTTCGTCTTCAAACCGGGATGCGCTTTCCCGGCGGGGACTCTGGCGGAAACTACGTCCCGGAATGAGCGCTCAGAACGGGACGCATTTTCCGGTAGAGGCCTGGAGCGGAAAGCATGTCCCAGAATTCGGGCAATTCGCTGGTCAGGTGGTTGAGCGAGCGCCGCGCCAAGGATGCCGAGCGTAAAACCTACATTGAAAATGGCGTAAAAACTGCATTGAGAATGGCGTAATTTCGCAGGATGACGTCGCCCGCTGGTGCTGCAGGGGCGGTTGACTTGCAAACCTTGGGCTTTCGGACGAGCTTGCGCGAGAGATGGCAAGCCAGTACGTGCGCTCGAAGGCTCGCGTTCGCGTGCGCCCTAAGCGTTACTTCTGCGATCCGTCGCTTGCGGCGGCGTTGCTGGGGGCTACCCCTGAGCGGCTGTTGGGCGACATGCAGACGCTGGGGATGCTCTTTGAGAACCTTGTCCTGCGCGACGTGCGCGTGTTCCTTTCCACCTACGGCGGCGTCGACAACAACGTCGATTATTTCCGAGATGAGAAGGGCCTTGAGGTCGATCTGATCGTTGAGCACGACGGCTGCTGGGGGGCTATCGAGGTCAAGCTGAGCGAGACGAAGGCAGACGACGGAGCGAGAAACCTCAAGGCGCTGGAGAAGAAAGCGCTTTCCATCCCTGCCGCACAGAATGCTGCGCCGGCGTTTTTGGCGGTCGTGGTTGGAAAGGGGAGCATCGCCTACACGCGCGACGACGGCGTGGCGGTGATTCCCATGGCGGCACTTGGGGCGTAGTGGTTTTGCGAGGGTTGCGGGTACCGGGGCGGCTGGGGGCTGGGGGCGCCGTGCCTCCATTATCGAAAATCCATTTGTTAAACCCGGTGCCCGTGGGTAGAATAAGGTCGACGGCAGCCCAAGGGTGATAGCTGGGCAGCGCCGTTACTTCGATTAAGGGGTCATCGCCTTAGTGGCGGCGACCCCTCTTTTTCTGCTTCGTACGCTGCTTAAGTGCCTCGGAAAGTCCGATAAGCGCCGTGAGGAGCGAGACCAAAGCAACCAAGAGCTCTACGAGCTCTGATGGCCCGGGATAACCGCTGATTCAAGTCACCGGGCCTCAATCTTTTTCATGCATTTGAATAGAGCGGGCGGCTCTCTTGGGGCCGACCGTAGGGCGTGTGCCTGGCGCATGACATTGCACCCCGCTTTCATGTCCGCACGGGCGCCTATCCTTACGGCAATGTATCCGCCTGTGTAACGAGCGGCAGTTGACGGAGAAAGGCCCTGACCGTGCCAGACAAAAAGACGCCGGGTATCTCGGCTATCGATACGACGAACTTTGCGCGCCAGATTGTGCTCGACTTTGAGTTCGCGCCGGTGCCAAGGCAGCGCCAGCGTCGCGGGCTTCGTAACGAGATTATCGAGGTCGGCGCCGTCAAGCTCGATAACCGCGGTAACGTAATGGGCGAGTTCTCGCAGTTTGTGCAGACGGAATATGCCGAAGGCGTTGCGTATCCCGTCCGTGAGCTCACGGGGATATCGGCCGTGGACACCGCAATGGCCGATCCTCTCTACGTGGTGATCAAAAGGCTCAGCGATTGGATCGGTCGCTACTCCGCTCAGGTGGTCTGCTGGAGCGGGGCGGACCGGCGACAGCTTTTGACCGAGTGCCAGGCAAAGCGTATCGACCTTGCTGCCTTTCCTGCGGACTGGGCCGACCTGCAGGCGTTTTACACCTCGATCATGGAGGTGGGCAGCCACGGGCGCGTCTCGCTGAGTGACGCGGCAACGTGGTTTGGCATTGATTTTGATGAGTCGACGGGCCACGCCCACAGCGCCCTCGCCGATGCACGCGTGACCGCTAGGTTGCTCAAGCAGGTGATGGACGGGGGCTATCGCGTGAGTCCGCGCGCAAGGGAGATCCGCCAACGATGGGGGATGGGCGAGCAAGGCCAGACGCACCTTTCCAGCAAGTGCCCCGAGCTGAGTGACCTGCTGCTGAAGCTGAAGGCGGAGGGGAGGTAGGTCTCTTGAGGACGCCGTTCGGTTTAGCAGGGCGGGGCCGCAAGCGCGACTCTGCCCTGCTGTTTGAATCAAAGCGTCAGCCAGTATGACGAGCCGTTTGGCCTGCCTGCCTAAACCCTCGCAATCCCGCGCGCCGCGCTCAGCAGCTCGTATTCCCTCTGGCTCCACTGGCGCAACTCAGCCGCGTGCACGGCGTCGCGACATAGATCCAGAAACACCTCGGCGCCCTCGCAGAAACACTTGCGGGCAAAGTCACCCGAGCCGTCCGCGACGCACATGCCGTCGGCAAAGAGCTTCCAGCTGGACGGCTCGCGCGAGTCGTCTCCAAGCAGCTTGATCTGCAGCACGTGCGGGTCGCCAGCAGCACAGAGCTCTTCTTCGAGCTTCTGTACCGTAAAGCGCATCTGGTGGGAGAGGCTGTTCTTGACCAAAGCTGAGGCGTAGCCGCTCGGCTTGTCCAGAAGATGCATTCGTTTTGGTTTGGCTGCCAGGTTGTGGAAGTTGCGCTCGCTGCGCACAGAGAAATTGTCCATACGGACTCCTTTCATCGATGTTGGCAGGGCCACCGTGCCTCTTGGCCGGTTGGCGTCGGTATCGTGGAGCCAACTCTCTACCCCGACTCTGGATAAAACGCGCCCGTTCCTTGCGGGCACGATGGAGTCTATCAGCGCGCGCGGACAGAAATCAACCCCACGCGATAAAGAATGCGCAGGGTTGATTTGGTTTACGGCTCTCAGTTTCTGGCTTCTGTTACTCGCCCCCGTCGTTGGGGTCGCCTTCGAGGTTGTTGATGTCGAGGTAGTCGTTGCTTTCGTCCTCTTTTTGCTGCGTTGTCGATTCGGGCTCGGCGGGGCCGCGGAACAGCTGGAATCCCTCAAACGCGATGACGCCAAGGAGCGCCACGACGATTGCTGTAAAGATTATCTTTGCTACTGGATTGAACTCAGAAAAGCGCGGCGATTCTTCCACGGCGTAGTAGTCACCAAAGTAATCGTCGGCACTATCGGTATACGAGGACGTGGGCACGGCCTCCGCATTGGTGTCCGGCTCGTATTCGAAAGTAGACGCGGCGACAAGAGGGTTTACCGGCTCGTTGAGCGTCGGCACGCCTGCCGAGGTCTCGTCTAGATCGGCCGCCGCCCAAGAATCGAAGGCAAACTGGCGGGTCGCAAAGTCGTCCAGATCTGCGACAGGCTGTTTGGGCGCAACGTGCTGCGCCGCAGCGAGAAACGCCGCCGTCTCGGAGGGGTCGCTCGTCGAGTGTGCCCTGCCGCCCATGAGTTCGTCGGCGGTCCAGGGGCGGTCGTCCATCACGTCATCGAGGCTCAGCGCAAAGATACCGTCTTCGCCCTCGTCAAACGCGTGGCGTGCGTGCGCGCCGCTTGCCGGAGAAGCTCCGCGGCCGTTGCGCAATGCGTTGCTCGACCCCATCTTGTTCCATCCTTTCGAACTGCCTAGTCCTTCGATTATATGGAACTTGCTATGCGGCCGATGCTTCGATTCATGCATTCCAGAACTCGCGCCCAGGGAGGATGATTCAGGCGAGCTGCTTACTTGTCGTCCGCGGCGGCCTTGGCCTCGTTGAGGTAGCTATAGAAGCTGTACTTTGAGATACCAAAGAACTCGCAGGCGCGCTCGCTCGATTTGGAGATAAGGAACGCGCCGCGGCGATCGAGATATCCAATGGCGCGAATACGCTCGTCCTTGGTCATAAGGGCTGCGGGCTTGCCCACAAACTGTTCGCACTCGCGCAGCAGATCCTCGAGCAGATCGCCGATGTTTTTGGTAATGGGCTCGGGCTCGGTGTATCCTGTGCCGCCGATGCCGGTAAAGGCGTCGAGTGAGCGCTCAAATGCCTTCATAAGCGTAATGTCAAAGTTGATGCCCAAAATGCCGACGGGCTTGCCCTCGTCGTCGCGGATAAAGATCGTCGACGACTTAAGTAGCTTGCCGTCGGTGGTCTTGGTGAGGTACGGCTCGCGGTCGTGTACCTCGGTGGTGCCCTCGTGCATGGACTCAAACACAATGTGGCTGGGGCCGTCACCCAGTTTGCGCCCGCTTACGTGGCCATTTTCGATTACCACGATGGAGTGATCCACGTCTTCTGTCTCCAGATCGTGAACGACGACTTCGCAGTTGGGGCCAAACTGGAGCGCCAATCCGTGTGCAAAGCGCTTATAAAACTCAATCTGTGCGGGGGTCATGGGTACCTTCCTAAAAATTAGTTTGGGCACACTGTGCCATAAACCACAACTGGTCGCAAACAAATCCATCAACAAGGCAATTCATGACCGTTCAGCGGGAAAAAAATACCGATTACGGCATCAAACAATTTGTTAGGTTATCCAATCAAAAAGTGTGATAGAACATTGCTAACAAACTTTTTGTTTGGCATCCACATAAAAGTTCAGTCGCATGAATGGGAATGGGCTGAAACGCGTATGCGGGGGCCGGCAAGAGAGGACTTAAGGAGTTCACCGTATGGCCGATAAGATCCAGTGGGCGAGCAATACGATGCCCAAGAGCGATGACAAGCACTTGGGAATCATGAGCCTCGACCACGTGAAGAAGGCCCGCGCCTTCCACCAGTCGTTCCCCCAGTACACCGTCACTCCGCTTGCCCGCCTGGATGGCCAGGCCGAGCGCCTGGGCCTTTCCAACCTGTGCGTCAAGGACGAGAGCTATCGCTTTGGCCTCAACGCCTTTAAGGTTCTGGGCGGCTCGTTTGCCATGGCCAATTACATTGCCGACGAGACCGGCAAGGATGTTGCCGACTGCACCTTCGATTACCTGACCTCCGATCAGCTTGCCGAGGACTTTGGCCAGGCCACCTTCTTTACCGCCACCGACGGCAACCATGGCCGCGGCGTGGCGTGGGCTGCCAACAAGCTGGGCCAGAAGGCCGTCGTACACATGCCCAAGGGCTCTACCAAGCCCCGCTTCGATAACATTGCCGCCGAGGGCGCCACGGTGACCATCGAAGAGGTCAACTACGACGAGTGCGTGCGCATGGCCGCCGCCGAGGCCGACGCCTGCGAGCGCGGCGTCATCGTTCAGGACACCGCCTGGGAAGGCTACGAGAAGATCCCGTCCTGGATCATGGAGGGCTACGGCACCATGGCTTCCGAGGCTGCCGAGCAGCTGCGCGAGATGGCCATCAACCGCCCGACGCACGTCTTTGTCCAGGCTGGCGTGGGTTCGCTCGCCGGCGCCGTGGTGGGCTACTTCACCAACCTGTATCCCGATAACCCGCCGACTTTCGTTGTGGTCGAGTGCGCTCCGGCCGCCTGCCTGTACAAGGGCGCTGCCGCCGGCGACGGCGACCCGCGCATCGTGGACGGCGACATGCCCTCCATCATGGCCGGCCTGTGCTGCGGCGAGCCCAACATCCTGGGCTGGGATATCCTGCGCAACCACACCACCGCTTTCGTGTCCTGCCCCGACTGGGTCACCGCTCGCGGAATGCGCACCTTGGGCGCTCCCGAGAAGGGCGACCCGCGCGTCATCTCCGGCGAGTCCGGCGCTGTGACCACCGGTCTGGTCGAGACCCTCATGCTCGACCCCGAGTACGCCGAGCTCAAGGAGCTCATCGGCCTGGACAAGACGAGTTCCGTGCTCTGCTTCTCCACCGAGGGTGACACCGATCCGGATCAGTACCGTCGCATCGTCTGGGAGGGCGAATATCCCACTTGCTAATCACTGGGCGGAGTAAATAGGTATCGCTCCGCTAACTCACAGGTAGATTCCTTCGTATGAAAGGTTATTAACAATGGCTAAAGAACTCGATTTCGACGCTATCAAGGCTGCTGCTGAGTCCCACCGTGCTGACATGACTCGCTTCCTGCGCGCTATGATCAGCCACCCCTCTGAGTCCTGCGAGGAGGGTGAGGTTGTCGCCTGCATTAAGGCCGAAATGGAGAGCCTTGGCTATGACGAGGTCAAGGTCGACGGCCTGGGCAATGTTATGGGCTTTATGGGCGAGGGCGACAAGATCATCGCCATCGACTCTCACATCGACACCGTCGGCATCGGCAACATCGAGAACTGGGATGCCGATCCCTATGAGGGCTACGAGACCGACGAGATCATCTACGGCCGCGGCGGCTCCGACCAGGAGGGCGGCATGGCTTCTGCTACCTACGCTGCCAAGATGATGAAGGACATGGGTCTCATCCCCGAGGGCTACAAGATCATGGTCGTCGGTACCGTCCAGGAAGAGGACTGCGACGGCATGTGCTGGCAGTACATCTACAACAAGGACGGCATTAAGCCCGAGTTCGTCATTTCCACCGAGCCCACCGACGGCGGTATCTATCGCGGTCACCGCGGCCGCATGGAGATCCGCGTCGACGTTCACGGCACCTCCTGCCACGGCTCCGCTCCCGACCGCGGCGACAACGCCATCTACAAGATGGCCGACATCATCGCCGACGTCCGCGCCCTCAACAACAACGGCTGCGACGAGTCGACCGACATCAAGGGCCTCGTCAAGATGCTCGACCCCAAGTACAACCCCGAGCACTTCGAAGACGCCCGCTTCCTGGGCCGCGGCACCTGCACCGTCAGCCAGATCTTCTACACCAGCCCCAGCCGCTGCGCTGTCGCCGACTCCTGCGCCATCTCCATCGACCGTCGTATGACCGCCGGTGAGACCTGGGAGTCCTGCCTGGACGAGATCCGCAACCTGCCGGCCGCCAAGAAGTACGGCGACGACGTGAAGGTCTCCATGTACATGTACGACCGTCCGTCCTGGACCGGCGAGGTCTACGAGACCGAGGCTTACTTCCCCACGTGGATCAACAAGGAGACCGCTCCGCACGTCAAGGCTCTCGTCGACGCCCACAAGGCCATGTTCGGTGACGAGCGCATCGGCTGCGAGCCCAGCATGGACAAGCGCACCGGTCGTCCGCTGTGCGACAAGTGGACCTTCTCCACGAACTGCGTCTCCATCCAAGGCCGCTATGGCATCCCCTGCGTCGGCTTTGGCCCGGGTGCCGAGTCTCAGGCCCATGCTCCCAACGAGGTCACCTACAAGGACGACCTGGTCACCGCTGCCGCCATGTACGTTGCCGCTCTGAATCTCTACGATCCCAGCCAGGCCGATGGCGACGCCACTGTGTTCCGCGCTGGTCTGACCAACAACAAGATCGATTAGTCCCATTCTTCGATTTTGTTGAGCCGGGGGCCGCTCGCGTCCCCGGCACTCCCTGTTGACTTGGGGCCCGCGGTCGTTATCTCCCATGCTTCCTCAACGGTAGCGGGTCCTCGTCATAGTGCTCTGCATGTTCTAGCCACACGCGCATGCCGGAGCGCATCTACCCATTACCTTCATTCGCACCTTTGGAAAGGACACATACATGGACGCTAAGTTTACCGAGCTCGTCGAGCAGCTGAACGGTCTCGACTTTAAGGGTATGTACGGCAGCGACTTCCTGCACACCTGGGACAAGACCACCGATGAGCTCAAGGCTCTCTACATCGTCGCCGACGCCCTGCGTCAGCTGCGCGAGAACAACGTCTCGCCCAAGATTTTCGACTCTGGTCTTGCCGTCTCCCTGTTCCGCGACAACTCCACCCGTACGCGCTTCTCCTTCTCCAAGGCCGCCAACCTGCTCGGCCTTGAGCTGCAGGATCTGGACGAGAAGAAGTCCCAGATCGCCCACGGCGAGACCGTCCGTGAGACCGCTACCATGATCTCCTTCATGGCCGACGTCATCGGCATCCGTGACGACATGTACATCGGCAAGGGCGACGCCTACATGGCCGAGGTCTCCGAGTCTGTCCAGCAGGCCTACGAGGACGGCGTTCTGGATCATCGCCCCACGCTCATCTCCCTGCAGTCCGACTCCGATCACCCCACGCAGTCCTCTGCCGACATGCTCTACCTCATCAACGAGTTTGGCGGTCTTGAGAACCTCAAGGGCAAGAAGGTTGCCGTTACCTGGGCCTATTCGCCCTCTTACGGCAAGCCGCTGTCCTGCCCGCAGTCGCTGATCAGCCTGCTGCCCCGCTTTGGCATGGACGTCACCCTGGCTCACCCCGAGGGCTACGACCTCATGCCCGAGGTCGTCGAGCGCGCCAAGGGCTACGCCGCCGAGTCCGGCACCACCTTTAAGCAGGTCAACACCATGGCCGAGGCCTTCGAGGGCGCCGACATCGTGATCCCCAAGAGCTGGGCTCCGTTTGCCGCCATGGAGAAGCGTACCAACCTGTACGCCGAGGGCGACGACGCCGGCATCGCTGCGCTCGAGAAGGAGCTGCTCGCTCAGAACGCTACGCATCAGGATTGGTGCTCCACGACCGAGCTCATGGAGAAGACCGCCAACGGCCAGGACACCATCTTTATGCACCCGCTGCCCGCCGACATCTCCGGTGTCTCCTGCGAGCACGGCGAGGTTAACGCCGACGTCTTCGACATGCACCGCGTGGGCATGTACAAGGAGGCCAGCTACAAGCCGTACGCCATCGCAGCCATGATGTTCCTGCAGAAGGTTGCCGATCCCGCTGCTACCCTCAAGGCCCTCGACGAGCGCAACACCGCCCGTTGGTTCCAGGCCTAAAGCCGGGTTGAGGTAAACCATGTTAAGGGGGCACTCTGCCAACCGGCGGGGTGCCCCCTTTTGCATTGCGGGCGCGTTGGATGAGCGCTTTCGATGTTGGTGCCCCGCAGCGTGAGTTATGGGTACGATGGCTTCAGGGGAGGTATCGCCATGAATCTTGGTTGCGTCATTATGGCTTCGGGCGAGGGCAAGCGTTTTGGATCCAACAAAATGTTTGCCGACATTTGCGGAAAACCGCTGATCCAGCGAACGATTGAGTCGGTGCCCAGGGGGTTTGACGTTGTTGTTACGACCCGCTGGCCTCAGGTCGCCGAGATTTGCCGCGAGCTGCGCTGCGCGTGCGTGCTGCACGACGGCGCGCTCAGGAGCGAGAGCGTACATGCCGGCCTTGCCTGGGGAGCCGATCGCGGTTGGAAGGGCTGCCTCTTTTTGCCGGGCGACCAGCCGCTCGTGAGTCCGGATTCCTTTAAGGCGCTCGCCGGTGCCTTTAAGGCCGGCGGTGGCGTCGCGCCCGTTCGCCTTTCCCTAAACGGTGAGCCCGCCTCGCCGGTGCTATTCCCTGCGAGCCTCTTTCCCGACCTTATGGGGCTCAAGGGAAGGGATGGCGGATCGTCGCTGCTGCGCGGCCGTGCCGATGTTCAGCTGGTCGAGGCACGTGCCTATGAGCTGTGGGATGTCGACACTGCCAAGGGTCAGCGTCGCGTCTCGGAGCATGTCGCCGCCTGCTCGTACTTCGATCGCGTGGCGGACTATATCCACAAATAGGAGCAATTATGATCATCATCAAAAACGGCGCGCTGGTGACGCCCGAGGGGCTTCGCCGCGCCGATCTTGCCATGGATGGCGACAAAATCGTGCGGATTGCCGCGGAGATTAAGCCGGGCGAGGACGACATCGTGCAGGATGCTACGGGCTGCTGGGTGTTTCCGGGCTTTATCGATGGCCACACGCACATGCAGTGCTGGACCGGCATGGACTGGACGGCCGACAGCTTTGAGACCGGCACGCGCGCGGCTGCTTGCGGCGGCACCACGACCATTGTGGATTATGCGACGGCCGATCGCGGCGTGACGCTGCCCGACGCCCTTACCGAGTGGCATCATCGCGCCGATGGAACCTGCACGTCCAACTACGCCTTTCATATGGCGCTTGCCGAGTGGAACGACCGCAACCGCGCCGACCTTTCGGCCATGCGCGAGGCGGGCGTGTCGTCGTTCAAGACCTATTTTGCCTACGACCATCTGCGCCTGGACGATGCTGAGACCCTCGAGGTGCTCGAGGAGCTCAAGCGTATTGGCGGCATACTGTGCGTGCATTGCGAGAACGGCACGCTGGTGAATGCACTGCAGAAGCGCGTGTTTGAGCAGGGTATCCACGGGCCCGAGGGCCATGCGCTCAGCCGTCCGGACGTGTGCGAGGGCGAGGCCGTAAGCCGTCTGCTGTATCTGGCGCACCTGGCCGGCGATGCGCCAGTCAACGTGGTGCATCTCTCGACCAAGTTGGGACTTGAGGCTATCCGTGCGGCCAAGGCGCGCGGGCAGAAGAACATCTACGTCGAGACCTGTCCTCAGTATCTGATGCTCGACGATACTTGCTACTTGGAGCAGGGCGAGGACGGCTTTGCGGGCGCCAAGTATGTGATGAGCCCGCCGCTTCGCCACGCAGGCGACCGTGCTGCGCTGCGTGAGGCGCTTGTGGCCGGCGAGATCGATACCATCGCCACCGACCACTGCAGCTTTAACCTGCACGGGCAAAAGGACCGTGGACATGACGATTTCCGTGCGATTCCCAACGGCGCGCCCGGCGTGGAGCATCGCCCCGTTGCGATCGCCACGAGCTTTGAGGGGCAGCTGGGCCCCGAGGACCTGTGCCGCTTGATGAGCGAGAACCCAGCCCGCGTTTTTGGCATGTATCCGCGCAAGGGCTGTCTGGTCGAGGGCGCTGATGCCGATGTATGCGTGTGGGACCCGAGTGCGCGTTGGACGATCAGTGCCGCGACGCAGCATCAGGCCGTGGATTACACACCGCTCGAGGGATTTGAGGCGCACGGCCGCGCCAAGGCCGTGTTTGTGAATGGCGTGCTGGCGGCGCGCGACGGCGAGCCCACCGGAGCCCAACCCGGTCGCTACGTCCCGCGCTAGCAGAAAAGATGATCCGCTGGGGGCAGCCCTCAGCGGATCATTTGAGCTTGGTGGCGATGACGGGACGGCTGAGGGCCGCTTCGAAGCGATTGGCCATCGTTGGGTCGGCAAGCGTGTCGACCTGGTTGAGTATGACGCGCGCGGTGCCGAGGCTCAGCATCTGTAACTCGGCATTGAGCACCTGTGCGACGCGCTCGGGGGTGGCGATGTCGGTGGGCTCGCAGCCGCAGCGCTCGCAAAAGAGCTCGGGGCGGTGGACAGCCTCGTTGATGGGTCTGCCGAACCCCGAAGCACCGACAACCCAGACGACGTTGGCCGTGCCGGCGGGAACGACCGGCTCCCACGAGGCATGCGCCTTGAGCGGGAGTCGCTTGCTGCCGTCCGCCTCGGCCAGGACGTAGTCAAAGCGCTGTGCCAGCTCGTCGAGCGGCTCGGCGGGGGAGGAGAGCTTGCCTGTCTCCGGGTCCAAAACGCCTGCCTGGCAGATACTTCCGCGGACAAGCCCCGCGCATGCCTCGCAGGTGCAGCCGGGAACATGCGGGGCCCCCGGCTTCCAAGGTGCGGCGTCCAGGCGACGGCTCGACCCGTCCCATGGCACGCCGGCGACGGGAAACATGTGCGTGGTGGTGCAGAGAAGCACACGACTACCGGCGCGCATGAGCTCGAGTCCTAACGCGCGCAGCAGGGTCGACTTGCCGCCGCTGCCGATAATCGCGGTCATGTCCGGCTCAATCTTGAGCGCGGAGGCAAGGTTTCCGCTCATCGTTTCCATCTGCTCACCGCCGTATAATACTGTGATAAGAAATAATCATCAGAGTAGCGGCAGAACCGCTTTTACTCTGCTCAAACCGTAGCACAGGGAGGTGCCCTGGAAATGCTCGTTTATGTTCGCGGCGCCGGCGATATCGCCACGGGCGTCGCCGCCCGCTTGGTGCGCGCCGGCGTGTCGGTTGTTATGGCCGATATCGCGGTTCCCACGTGCATCCGCCGCACGATCAGTTTTTGCGAGGCTATTCGCCTGGGCGAGGTCGAGGTCGAGGGCATTCGCGCTCGCTTGGCACAGACGCCGGCCGAGGCGCTCGAGATTACCCAGGCGGGGGATGTTGCCGTCGTGGTGGACCCCCAGGCCAAAATGCTCGACGAGCTTAAGCCGGCCGCCGTGGTCGATGCGATCCTGGCCAAGCGCAACCTGGGCACCACGCGCGACATGGCGCCTGCCGTCATCGCCGTGGGGCCGGGCTTTACCGCGCCGGTCGATTGCGGTGCCGTGGTCGAGACCATGCGCGGGCATTTCCTCGGCCGCGTCATCACCCAGGGCTCGCCCCAGCCCAACACGGGCGTGCCGGGCATTATCGCCGGCTATGGCAAAGAGCGTGTTATCCACAGCCCCGCTGCCGGCGTGTTTCGGTCCGACCACGCGATCGGCGACATCGTGGGCGCCGGAGACGTGATTGGCTACGCGGGAGATACGCCCATGTTCACGACGATTGGCGGCTGCCTGCGCGGCCTTTTGGCCGACGGCGTCCAGGTCACTGAGGGCTTTAAGTGCGCCGACGTCGATCCGCGCGGCGATGCCAGCTATATCAACTATATTTCGGACAAGGCGACGTCGGTCGGCGGCGGCGTGCTCGAGGCACTCGCTATGCTCACCGATGTCTTTAGAGGATAGAAGGCGGCAATGGAAAAGCTCGATGTTGTGAGTGCGGCGCTCGATGCGTTGAGGGCCGGCGAGACGTGCGAGCTCGTGGCCGTGGCCGGCACGGCGGGGTCGTCGCCGCGCGGCGTGGGTGCCTGGATGGCCGTCTTTGCCGACGGCAGCCAGTCGGGCACCATTGGCGGCGGCAAGATTGAGCTTTTTGCGCTGGATGAGGCTCGCGAGCTGCTGGCTGCGGGCCAATCGCGCCTGGTCCGCTACACCATGGGCGGCGAGAACTCCGATACCGGCATGATCTGCGGCGGAGCCATCTGCCTGTGCTATCTGCATCTGGATGCGACCCAGGCCCCATTGTTTCAGGAGATTGCCGATGTCTTGGCCTATCGACGCATCGGCGACTTCGCCATCGACTTTGAGCCGTTTATCGCAAATGCGCTCGAGGGCGATGTGGCCGAGTACCATGGCGAGGAGTCGCGCCGCACCATTGCGGGCTGCCCCGGGCTTTCGCTGGTGGAGGAGGGGAGTAAGGTCACCTACACCAACGCGGCCTCCGAGATCCCTGCGGCGCACGTCGAGACCCTCTGCCCCGAGGGCCTTGCCTACATCTTTGGTTGCGGACACGTGGGCGCCGCGACGGCGCGCGTGCTCACGGCGGCGGGCTTTGCCGTCGTGGCTTGCGACGATCGCCCCGGCACGCTGACGCCCGAATGGGTGCCCGGCGTCTACGACCGACGCCTGGTCGATTATAAAAACCTGGGCAAGCAGTGCCCCATCGGCCCGCGCGACCTGGTGGTCGTCGCCACGGCGGGTCACAAGTCCGATATCGACGTGGTTATCCAGGCCATGCGCGCCAAGCCCGCCTATCTGGGCTGCCTGGGCTCGCGTCGCAAGACGGCCTTTGTGCGCGCCCGCTTGGAGCAGGAGGGCTTTACGCAGGAGCAGATTGACGAGCTGCACCTGCCGATCGGAGTCGCCATCGAGGCCGAGGACCCCGAGGAGATTGCCATCTCCATCGCCGCCGAGATGATTCACCTGCGCCGCACCAAGCTCGTTCCCCGCAAACGCTAGTCGCATCTCCATCAATAAGTTGCGGTGAAATACGGACTGTTAAAGCCAGTTAGGCCGACAAACAGTCCCTATTTCACCGCAACTGCTTTTTGGGGATCGATTTGTGCGGGGGAGTTGTGGAGTTGTGCAGGCAGACGAGGTTTTTCTGGAAATACGCTCCCGATGCGCGTATAGTACCGATTGTTTTGTCGGCTCCTGCTGCGTCGAGTCCAAACCGCGAAATGCCATGAGCGGCGCGGATGCAGCCAGGAGGCACGAGGACAACCCGTCGTGGCCACGCCCCGTGCTTAAAACCCCAAGAAGGAGTGAACAATGGCAGAAGAGAAGTATGTGCCGCGTCTGAAGACCAAGTACAACAACGAGGTCAAGCAGCAGCTTCAGGACAAGTTCCAGTACGAGAACGTCATGATGATCCCCAAGTTTGAGAAGATCGTCGTGAACATGGGTGTCGGCGAGGCCGCTACCGATTCCAAGGCCATCGACGGTGCCGTGCGCGACCTGCGCGCCATCACCGGTCAGCAGCCGATGATCACCCGTGCCCGCAAGTCCATCGCTACCTTCCGCCTGCGCGCTGGTATGCCGATCGGCTGCAAGGTTACCCTGCGTGGCGACCGTATGTGGGAGTTCTTCGATCGTCTGACCTCCGTCGCGATCCCCCGTATCCGCGACTTCCGCGGCATCTCCGCCAAGAGCTTCGACGGCCGTGGTAACTTCTCCATGGGCGTCACCGAGCAGCTCATCTTCCCCGAGATCGACTTCGACTCCGTCGATCACCAGCGTGGTATGGACATCACTTTCGTGACCACCGCCAACACCGATGAGGAGGCCAAGGCCCTTCTGGACGCCTTCGGTTTCCCGTTCAAGAAATAGGTTCACCTGCCCTAAAAGCGCCGTTCCCACAAGGGGGCGGCGCTTGGGGCGAACAATACTCTATGTGAGGAGGATATAAGTGGCTAAGACATCGATGATCGTCAAGTGCAATCGCAAGCAGAAGTTCTCTACTCGTGAGTACACGCGCTGCCAGCGCTGCGGCCGTCCGCACTCTGTGTACCGCAAGTTCGGCCTGTGCCGTGTCTGCTTCCGTGAGCTTGCACTCAAGGGCGAGCTTCCCGGCGTTAAGAAGGCCAGCTGGTAAGTCACTACCAGCGTTTCAAGCATCAGTTTGGAACAGGGAAAACGCGCTAAATAGGCTTTGCCGTTAAGGGCGGCGAAGAACCAAGAGCACGTGTTCATCAAGAACGAAGGAGAATCTGTATGAACCTTACAGACCCGATCGCAGATATGCTTACGCGCATCCGTAACGCTAACTCTGTGAACAAGGCCACGGTCTCCATGCCGAGCAGCAAGAAGCTCGTCGAGATCGCTCGTGTTTTGCACGAGGAGGGCTACATCGAGGGCTACGATGTCGAGGACACCGTTCCCCAGAAGACTCTGCACATCACGCTTAAGTATGGTCCCAAGAAGGCTAAGGTCATCAACGGCATCCGCCGCATTTCCAAGCCGGGCCTGCGTAAGTACACCGGCGTTGCCGACATGCCCCGCGTCCGCGGTGGCCTTGGTACCGCCATTATTTCCACCAGCCATGGCGTTATGACCGACCGCGATGCTCGCAAGCACAACGTCGGCGGCGAGATCATCGCTTACGTCTGGTAATTCGGTCGGTAGGTAGAAGGAAAGGAGATCACCGTGTCTCGTATCGGTAATAAGCCTGTCCAGATTCCCGCCGGAGTCGAAGTGGCAGTCAACGGCAACAACGTTTCCGTCAAGGGCCCCAAGGGCCAGCTCGAGCTCGATGTCTATGAGAAGCTCACCGTCAACGTCGAGGACAACGTCCTCACCGTTTCCCGTCCCGACGACGAGCGTGAGACCCGTGCCCGCCACGGCCTCACCCGCGCCCTCATCCACAACATGGTTGTTGGCGTTTCCGAGGGCTTCGAGAAGAAGCTCGAGCTCGCCGGCGTCGGTTACCGCGTGCAGCAGAAGGGCAAGAACCTCGAGTTCTCCCTGGGCTTCTCGCACCCTGTGATCGTCGAGGCTCCCGAGGGCATCACCTTCGAGGTTCCCGACAACACCCACGTGAACGTCAAGGGTATCAACAAGCAGCAGGTCGGTCAGATCGCCGCTGAGATTCGCGGCCATCGTCCTCCCGAGCCTTACAAGGGCAAGGGTATCCACTATGTTGGCGAGCACATCCGCCGCAAGCTGGGTAAGGCCGCCAAGTAGTCGTAACCGACTTACTCGCATAAGACCAGCACCCCGTCAGGTGCTGGCAAGATCAACCTTTTTAGGAGTTTACGTATGAACAAGCATAAGGCGAAGCTGGAAGGCCTCAAGCGTCGTCAGCGTCGTGTTCGCGGCAAGGTCTCGGGTACCGCCGAGCGTCCGCGTCTTCGCGTGACCCGTACTAACGCCAACATCTATGCCCAGATCATCGACGACAGCAAGGGCTCCAGCCTGACGCTCGTCTCTGCCTCGACCCTCGAGGCCGAGTTCAAGGGCACCCACACCTCGAACAAGGAGGCTGCGGAGAAGGTCGGTCAGCTCGTTGGCAAGCGCGCCATCGAGGCCGGCATCACCAAGGTCGCCTTCGATCGTGGTGGCCGTATCTACCATGGCCGCGTCAAGGCCCTCGCCGACGGTGCTCGTGCCGCCGGTCTCGAGTTCTAGGAGGTATGTAGCACATGGCTCGTAATCAGAAGCAGCAGCGCGAGGCCTCCGAGTTCGAGGAGCGCGTCGTTTACATCAACCGCGTGTCGAAGACCGTCAAGGGTGGTCGTCGCATGAGCCTCGTCGCTCTCGTCGTCGTTGGCGACGGCAAGGGTAACGTCGGCGTTGGCATGGGCAAGTCCGCTGAGGTGCCCATGGCCATCTCCAAGGCGTCTCTCGATGCCAAGAAGAACATGTTCCACGTGCCGGTGACCGATCAGGGCACCATTCCGCACGAGGTTCTCGGTCACTTTGGTGCCGGCCGCATCATCATCAAGCCCGCTGTCGAGGGTACCGGCGTTATCGCCGGCGGCGCTGTGCGTCCCCTCTTCGAGCTTGCTGGCATCAAGAACGTCCTGTCCAAGTCCCTCGGTACCGACAACGGCCTCAACATCATCAAGGCTGCCGTCGAGGGCCTCAAGGAGCTCTCCAGCCCTGAGGACGTCGCGGCTCGCCGTGGCCTGACGGTCTCCGAGATGTTCGTCGGTAAGGAGAACTAAGCATGGCTGACACCATCAAGATCAAGCAGGTCCGCAGCACCAACGGTTGCAAGCAGGACCAGGTCCGTACTGTCCGTGCCCTCGGTCTCCACAGGATCCGCGAGGTTCGCGAGATTGCTGACAACGAGTCCGTCCGCGGCATGATCTTCAAGGTCAAGCACCTTGTCGAGATTGTAGAGGAGTAGCAAATGCAGCTTCACGATCTTACTCCCGCGCCCGGTTCCACCAAGAACCGCAAGCGCGTCGGCCGTGGCAATTCTTCGGGTCACGGCACCACTTCTGGCCGCGGTCAGAAGGGCCAGGGTTCCCGCTCTGGCGGCACCAAGGGTGCCGGCTTCGAGGGTGGCCAGACTCCGCTGGCTATGCGCCTGCCCAAGCTTCCGGGCTTCCGCAACCCCCGTCGTATCGAGTACACCGCTGTTAACGTTGAACGTCTCGAGCGCAAGTTCGAGGACGGCGCTGTGATCGACGGTGCCGCTCTTAAGGCCGCTCGCATCACCAAGAGCGAGTTCGAGCCCGTCAAGGTGCTCGGCAATGGTGAGCTCACCAAGAAGTTCACGGTCAAGGTCGACAAGGTCAGCGCTTCTGCGCAGGCCAAGATCGAGGCCGCCGGCGGAAAGGTCGAGCTGCCGTGCTAAATGGTCTTAAGAATGCTTTCCGCATCAAAGAATTGCGCGAAAAGATTCTTTTTACCATAGCTATGCTCGTCGTGTACCGCATTGGTGCGCACGTTCCTGTGCCCGGCATTCCCTTCCAGGGGATGCTGGGCCTTTTCTCGACCGATAACAATTCGGTCGCCGCAGGTGCTATGGCCCTCCTGAATCTTTTCTCTGGTGGCGCGTTGAGCTATGTTTCGGTGTTCTCCCTGGGCATCATGCCTTACATCACCAGCTCGATCATCCTCCAGATGCTCCAGGCCGTTGTGCCTTCCCTGCATGAGCTTGCCCGCGAGGGCGAGGTCGGTCAGACCAAGATTACGCAGTATTCGCGTTACCTCACCCTGGCTCTGGCAATCCTCAACTCCGTGGGTTACCTCTTCCTCTTCAAGAGCTTCGGCATCAGCTTTACTGGCGCCGGCGCTCCCGAGATCATCTTCGACCTCATGATCGTCGGCACGCTCACCGCGGGCGCCATGCTGATCATGTGGATTGGTGAGCTCATCACCCAGCGCGGTATCGGCAATGGCATGTCGCTGATCATCTTCGCGAACATCATGGCCGGTCTGCCGCAGGCGATCTTCTCCAGCACCGAGGGCAATGCCGGTGGCATCATCACCATGGTGATCATCTGCGCCATCATCCTGCTGGTTATCCCGCTGATTGTTTTCCTTGAGCGCGGCCAGCGCCGCATCCCGGTCTCCTACGCTAAGCGCGTCGTGGGCCGTCGCATGATGGGTGGCCAGACCACCTACCTGCCCATCAAGGTCAACACCGCGGGTGTTGTGCCGATTATCTTCGCTTCGGCGCTGCTGTACTTCCCGGCTCAGATTGCCGTGTTCTTCCCCGGCATCGGCTGGATTCAGGCAGTTGCCTCTGCGCTTTCGACCGGTTGGCTCAACTGGGTGCTTAACGTTGTCCTTATCGTGTTCTTCGCGTACTTCTACACCTCTATGGTGTTCAACCCCGATGACACGGCCGACAACCTTAAGAAGCAGGGCGGCTTTATTCCGGGCGTCCGTCCGGGTAGGGCTACCGCGGCCTACATCAAGAACGCGCTCAACAAGATCACGCTTCCCAGCGCTGTCTTTTTGGCGCTCATCGCCATCGTGCCTTCGATCATCTTCTCCTTCACGGGTAACCAGCTGATCCAGGCATTTGGCGGCACGTCCATCCTCATCATGGTCGGCGTCGTGCTCGACACGGTCGATAAGCTCGAAGGCCAGATCAAGATGTATGATTACGATGGATTCTTTAAATAGGCTAGAGGAGGATTGCTCATGAACCTCGTATTGCTCGGAGCTCCGGGTGCCGGTAAGGGCACCGTCGCACAGGAGCTCGTCGCCGAGTTTGGCGTCGCTCACATTTCCACGGGCGACCTGCTGCGTGCTGCCGTCAAGGGTGGCACCGAGCTTGGTATTCAGGCTAAGAAGTACATGGACGCTGGCGAGCTCGTTCCCGACCAGCTCGTGATCGACCTTGTCAAGGAGCGCCTTGCCGCCGATGACGCCCAGCAGGGCTTCATCCTCGACGGTTTCCCGCGCAACACTGCCCAGGCTGTAACGCTCGATTCCGAGCTCTCCGCCATGGGTCGCGAGATCGACTGCGCCCTTCTGGTCGATGTGGCCCCCGAGGTCATCATCGATCGTCTGTCTTCGCGTCGCACCTGCCGCGCCTGCGGTTACACCGGCACGGCTGCCGATACTACCTGCCCCAAGTGCGGCGGCGAGATGTATCAGCGCGACGACGACAAGCCCGAGACCATCAAGAACCGTCTCGACGTCTACGAGAAGTCCACGAGCCCGCTCGTCGACTACTATCGTGGCCAGGGTCTGCTCAAGTCGGTCAACGGTGACCAGGCTCGCGAGACCGTGTACGGGGATGTCAAAGAGGCTCTCGGTCTATGATCAAGATTAAGTCTGCAACGCAAATTGAGCAGATGAAGAAGGCAGGAGCGCTATCTAAGATGGCGCTCCGCCACGTTGGAGCCATGGTTCGCCCCGGCGTGTCGACCTTCGAGCTTGATCAGCTTGCCGAGCAGATTATCCGCATGCATGGCGGCACCCCGGCCTTTAAGGGTTACGGCGGCTTCCCGGGGACCATTTGCGCATCGATCAACGATGCCGTGGTCCACGGTATTCCCAATCCCGACATGATCCTGCGCGATGGCGATATCATCTCCATCGATACGGGAGCCATTGTCGACGGTTGGGTCGGCGATAACGCTTGGACGTTTTTCGTCGGCACGCCCACACCCGAGGCCAAGGCCCTGTGCGAGGTTACGCGCGATTGCCTAAAGGCCGCAATCGAGCAGGCTGTTCCCGGTAACCATATCGGGGACGTCGGCTATGCCGTTCAGTCCCTCGCCGAGTCTCACGGTTACGGCGTGCTTCGCGATTACGTGGGGCATGGTATTGGGCGCGTGATGCACGAGGACCCCAACGTTCCAAATTATGGAAAGAAGGGGAGAGGCGTTCGCCTTCAGGCTGGGATGGTTATCGCTATCGAGCCGATGGTTACGATGGGTTCCAATCATGTGAGCACAGGCTCCGATGGTTGGATCGTTACGACCAACGACCACCTGCCCGCCGCGCACTACGAGAACACCGTCGCCATCACCAATGACGGTCCGGTGATTCTTACCACGGATGCCCAAGGTGCTTGGTGTTCCTTGCAGGGCGGAGAAATGTAACAAGTTCCACTTAGATGTGGAGCCATTACGAAGATATTACGATACGTGCATGCGTATTGTAGAATACTCAATCGCTGTCGTTTTCTAGAGAAAGATGATTGCTTGTGAAGAAGGAAGACGCAATTGAGCTCGAGGGTACGGTAAAGGAGCCGCTGCCCAACGCCATGTTTAAGGTCGAGCTCGAGAACGGTCATTCGGTTCTGTGCAACATTTCTGGCAAGATCCGAATGAATTACATCCGTATTCTCCCCGGTGACAGGGTTGTCGTGGAGCTTTCCCCGTACGACCTGACCCGCGGTCGCATCACCTATCGCTATAAATAGCGACACGCATACACTCTCTTTTCCGACTGCAGGCTTAGCTCAACCTACGGTCGGTTTGCGTGTGAAGACCAGCCATAGTTTTAAACGCCTGCGGCTGGGCGAGTAGATAGTAGGGAAGTAGTTTGAGCGCTACCGAAAGGAAGAACGATGAAGGTACGTCCTTCGGTCAAGAAGATGTGCGATAAGTGCAAAATCATTAGGCGCCATGGCAAGGTCCTCGTCATTTGCGAGAACCCCCGTCATAAGCAGCGTCAGGGTTAAGAGAGGAGACTACGTTGGCCCGTATTAATGGTGTCGACCTCCCGCGTGAGAAGCGCGTTGAGATCGGTCTGACCTACATTTACGGCATCGGCCGCACCACTGCGACGAAGATTTGCGTCGAGTGCAACGTTAACGTGGACACGCGCGTTAAGGACCTCACCGAGGATGAGGTTAACGCCATCCGCGATTATATCGATAAGAATCAGATCATGGTTGAGGGAGACCTCCGCCGTGAGCGCAACCAGAACGTCAAGCGCCTTATGGACATCGGCTGCAACCGCGGCCTTCGTCACCGCAAGGGCCTCCCGGTCCGCGGCCAGCGCACCCACACTAACGCTCGTACCCGCAAGGGCCCGAAGCGTCAGATCGGTGCTAAGAAGAAGAAATAAGGAGCGCTAGATAGATGGCTACTGCTAAGAAGAACGTTCGCGCTGCCCGTCTGAAGCGCGCGGACCGTAAGAACATTTCCGTGGGCCAGGCTCACATTCGTTCTACGTTCAATAACACGATCGTTTCGATCACCGATCCCCAGGGCAACGTCATTTCCTGGAAGTCGGCTGGCCAGGTGGGCTTCAAGGGCTCCCGTAAGTCCACGCCGTTCGCTGCCCAGATGGCTGCCGAGGCCGCTGCCAAGCAGGCCATGGAGCACGGTATGAAGAAGGTTTCTGTCTTCGTTAAGGGCCCCGGCTCCGGTCGTGAGACCGCCATCCGCTCCCTCCAGGCTGCTGGCCTCGAGGTCTCGAGCATCCAGGACAAGACCCCCATTCCGCACAACGGCTGCCGCCCCAAGAAGCGTCGCCGCGTGTAACTGAAAGGATCGTATCAATATGGCAATCGACAGGACTCCTGTTCTTAAGCGCTGCCGTCAGCTCGGGATCGATCCCGCTGAGCTCGGTTACAGCAGCAAGAAGGAATCTATCCGTCAGCCCAAGCGCCGTCGCAAGGAATCTGAGTACGGCATGCAGCTGCGTGAGAAGCAGAAGGTCAAGTTCATCTATGGCGTTCTGGAGAAGCAGTTCCACGGCTACTTCAACAAGGCCCGTAAGATGAACGGCGTCACCGGTGAGAACCTCATGATTATCCTTGAGTCTCGCCTCGACAACGTCGTCTTCCGTCTTGGCTTTGCCCGCACCCGCAAAGAGGCTCGTCAGTCCGTCCGTCACGGTCACTTCACCGTGAACGGTAAGCGCGTGGACATTCCGTCCTACCGCGTCAAGGCCGGCGACGTCGTCGCTGTCGGCGAGAAGTTCCGTGACCTCCTCCCCATCAAGGAGGCTCTGATTTCCTCCGAGCGCTTTGAGGTCCCTGGCTGGCTCGAGGTCGATATCGAGAAGCTGTCTGGTAACGTGCTCGCTCTGCCGACGCGTGAGCAGATCAGCGGTGATATCAACGAGCAGCTCATCGTCGAGCTCTACTCTAAGTAGTCCATCCGGGCTGCTGAGGCTGGAGGTAATACATGTCAGAATTCATTAGGCCTCAGGTTCAGGTCGAAGAGATCAACGAGACCTCTGCTCGTGTCTCCGTCGAGCCGCTCGAGCGTGGCTACGGCGATACGCTGGGTAACTCGCTTCGTCGTGTTCTTCTGTCCTCGCTCGAGGGTGCCGCCGTCGAGGCCATTCAGATCGATGGTGCGCAGCACGAGTTCATGACCATCCCTAACATGGTCGAGGATGTCACCGATATCGTCCTGAATGTCAAGGGTCTTGTCTTCAGGGCTCTCGGCACGACCGACGAGGCAACCGCCACCATCTCGGTTGACGGCCCTTGCGAGGTCACCGGTGCGGACTTCTTTATTCCGTCCGAGTTTGAGCTGGTCAACCCCGAGCAGCACATTGCTACGCTCACTGAGGGCGGCCATCTCACCATGAGCATGCGCATCGGCTATGGCCGCGGCTATGTTTCTGGCGAGGCCAACAAGCGCGACAACGATCCCATCGGTGTGATCCACGTCGACTCGCTGTACTCGCCGGTTTCCCGTTGCGCCAAGCTCGTTGAGGCTTGCCGTGTCGGTCAGCACACCGACTACGACCGCCTTGTCCTCGAGATCGAGACCAACGGCTCCATCGCCCCTCGCGACGCCGTGGTCCAGGCTGCCAATATCATCAACCAGCATATGGCCGCCTTTATGAACCTTGCCGAGACCCCCGAGGTCGAGGAGGAGGCTTCGATCTTCGCTCCCGAGGTCACCAACGACAACGCCGAGCTGGACAAGCAGATCGAGGATCTGGACCTTTCCGTCCGTTCCTACAACTGCCTTAAGCGCGCCAGCATTCACTCGGTCCGTCAGCTCGTTGAGTTCTCGGAGAACGATCTGCTCAACATCCGTAACTTCGGTGTTAAGTCGATCGAGGAAGTGAAGGACAAGCTTGAGTCCATGGGCCTGAGCCTGAAGGCTTAATGCTTCGCATATTTGAGGAGAAACTAGACCATGCGTCACAACGTTAAGAAGGGCCTGAAGCTCGGCACCGATGCGAGCCACACCAAGGCCATGAAGAAGAGCCTTGCTAAGGCCCTCTTCGAGAACGACCGCATCAAGACCACCGAGACCCGCGCTAAGGCGCTGCGTTCGGTCGTCGATCCGATCATCACCTGGGCCAAGAAGGGCGACCTGCACTCTCGTCGTCTGGCTATCGCCAAGCTCGGCGATAAGCAGCTCGTTGCCGAGATCTTCGACAAGGCTGCTCAGGGCATGTGGCAGGACCGCAACGGCGGTTACACCCGCATCATGAAGCTCGGTAACCGCAAGGGCGACAACGCTCCGATCGTTATCATGGAGCTCGTCACCGAGCCTTGCACGCCCAAGGCCAAGAAGGCTGCTCCGGCCCCCAAGAAGGCCGCTGCTCCCAAGAAGGTCGAGGCTGTCGAGGAGGCTCCTGCTGAGGAGACTGCTGAGTAGACATTCCGTCTGCATAGGCTATATTCGAGGGGTACGTTCGCGTACCCCTCTTTTTTTGTCGCAATACCGTTGCTTGTTTGTAGGGAGCGCCCATGACTGCGCCGTCTGATTTCAATTCGACCCCCGAGCTCGACGCCACCCTTGTATTTCGTGTGGCCTATGATGGCTCCTCCTATAGCGGATTTGCCGAGCAGCCGGGCCAGACGACGGTTGCGGGTGAGTTGCGCCGTGCAATCGAGACGTTGCTGCGTCGCCCAATCGATCTGACGTGCGCGGGACGTACCGATGCCGGCGTGCATGCGGTGGCCCAATACATCAGCGTGCCCGTAACGGACGCTGAGCTCGCCTTGACGCGCCGTAGGTGGCTGCGGGCTATGGATGCTCTGCTGCCCAAAGATATCGCCATAAACGAGGTCTACAGGGCCCGTAAAGGCTTTTCTGCACGTTTTGACGCGCGTTCTCGCACGTACACTTATCGCATCGCCGACCGTGATGCGCGACCCGTGCTGTCACGCGGTGCAGTGTGGTGGCATCGCTATCCCCTCGACGTCGATGCGATGGCGGCCGCCTGCCCTGCGCTTTTGGGCGAGCAGGACTTTAAGAGCTTTTGCAAGGTCGCTTCTGCCGTGGGCAAACCTACGCACCGCTGCGTAATGCGTGCCGAGTTTGGCCATGAGGTCGCCTTTGGCGAGGACATCCTCACGTTTACCATCGAGGGCAATGCGTTTTTGCATTCGATGGTTCGAACCATTGTGGGCACCCTTGTCGAGATCGGCATGCATCGCCGCGATCCCGAGTGGATGCGCGAGGTAATTGATGCCTGCGATCGCTCCGCTGCCGGTCCTACGGCGCCCGCATGCGGTCTTACCTTTATGGGCGTGGACTACGACCCCGCCGAGCTTGTGGTGCTCGATTAGGGAAGTGGCTGCCTGACGGCGATCTTTGTGTGCGGCGCCTGTGGGCGGGGCGTGTGCAACATCTGTTCTTGACGTGCATCGCGACGGGCGACCGCCCGCATTAATTAACGGGGTGTACCATGAACGACAGTTTGTTACTAGCTGTCGAGAGGACGGAAAACTTGGTTCGACGTGGTTCGCATCCGCGACTTTCGGTGATCCTGATTGTTGAGGGTTCGCCCAGCTATGCGATGCGCGCACTCGAGAGCATCCAAAACCAAGACCTCTACGATTTGCAAATTGTCGTCGTTTGCCGCGGCGTGGTAGCCGGTGTGCGCCATTCGCTCGAAGTTGCCGCCGACAGGGACATTCATATTGATTTGATTGATGTTGAGGACCCAGCGCCTGGTGCCTGCCTGCGTGCCGGCTTTGCGGCTTCGCGCGGCTCCCAGATCATTGCGATGAATGCCAATGAGTGGTTTGCGCCGCAGTCCCTTTCGCAGATGGTCGAAAGCTCCTGCGACGCTTCTGCTGACATCGTGTTTCCCTCTGTTTCGCTCGATCGCTACGATGTTCACCGCGAACGTCATTCCCGAGTTTTGGACGCGACATCCGTTTCTGAAGATGAGGACCGGGCGGCTTGCCTGACCCAATTGGTTTCCTGTGGTTTAATCCGACAGACCTCTGGCGTGCTGTATGATCGCGCCCTTTTTGAGGCGTGCCTTGCGCATGGCGATGCGTTTCGCACGGTGTCTTTTTTGACGTTCGCGCTTTCGCAGGCAAAGCGCGTTTCGGGATGTGGCCGTGCCCGTTTTCATGCAGTGGCGCCGTCGATTACGGAGACGTTTGACCCCACGATGTTTGCCAGGCTTTCTGATGATATCGGGGCGCTCGACAGGCTTGCCGACTCGCTTGCCGTCGCGGGCGGTGGCGATCAGTTGAAGCAGGTCTGCCAGCGGTATTACTACGCCGGCCTGGTTGCCTGCATCGAAAATTTGTGTCTGAGCCCCCATGGGGTGTCTTCAATAGAGCGTTCGGCCCGTTTGCATGATATGCTCGAAGCGCAGCGTACCCGTCAGATGGTTGTGGCTCTTAAGGGCAATCATCGGGGCTTAGGTCTGCTCTATGGTTCGATAGCTAGTGCCAAGCCTATGCGGTGTGCGTTGTATACGCATCTGGCGGCCTTTTTCAATCGTTCGGGCGTCAGGACTGTCCAGTAGCGTGATTTTCGAAATAAATTGCATGGAATTGTTTCGAAATGCGTTCTTATTCACTAAAACCCTCAAATAGCGCTAAACTATTCAATTACTAAGTGATTGTCTCCGCCATCTTTTGGAGTGAGGTTTTGTATGGCCAAAAAACGCAATGGGCGCCAGGATGCCATCAGAGATATTGTTCGCAATAAGGACGTACGTACGCAGCGCGTTTTGGTAGACGAGCTTCGCGCCATGGGTTTCGATTGCACGCAGGCGACCGTTTCGCGCGACATCGCGGACATGGGACTGCGTAAGCTCCCCGAGGGCATCTATGTCCTTGCCGAGGACCTGCATCTGCAGCGCATGGTTTCCGAGCTGGTTACCGGCGTACTGCGCACCGATAATCTGGTTATGATCAAGGCGCAGCCCGGTACGGCTTCTGGTATTGCCGCAGCGGTCGATGCCGCGGAGCTGCCCGACGTACTCGGCTCGCTTGCCGGCAACGACACGATCTTAGTCATTGCGCAGACGGCCGAGGACGGCGAACGCCTTGAGGCGCTCATCAACAAGCTGAGTAACTCTCACAAGTAGGGGATGCGTGGCACTGCTGCTGTGCCGATTGTTGCTATAGGTAATTGCCGAGGGCGTTGACGAAGGTCAGCGCCCTTTTGCATGCCGGCACCCGTTGCTCTATCGGTCCTGCAGCCGGGGCCGTCGTGGCATCTTGTGACATCTGCCGAAATAAAGAAGCGCCCGAGCAGCGTACGTGCTGCTCGGGCGCCTTGGTGTCAGATGCCGCTTTGCGTCTACTGGCCCGTAGAGGGGTCGGGCGTGGGCGTAGGATCGGGGGTAGGCGTCGGCGTGCCACCGTCGCCACCCGTGCCACCGTCGCCACCCGTGCCACCATTGCCACCCGTGCCACCGTCGCCACCTGTCGTACCGCTATCGCCGGTGGTGTTGCCGCCCGGGGTTTCAGTGGTCGTGGTTGTCGTTGTCGTTGTGGTGGTCGTGGTCTCTTCCTCTTCTTTTCCTCGTCTTATCCTCTTCGTCTTCTTTTTGTTGTTTGTGCCGTAGAACTTCCAGACGTTATTGTTCTTGTACGTGGGAGCCGTTCCGGTCTGGAATTCCTCGCGCTCGGTGCCCGCAAGAACGGTGTTCATGAACTTCTTAAAGACGGGCAGGTTGGTGCTGTCGCCCAGCAGGTCCGAACCGTACTTTTGGATGGGAATCTCGCCTGCGGAATAACCGGTCCACAGGGCGCATGTCAGTTGCGGCGTGAAGCCGCAGAACCACAGGTTGGTGG
>ENA-OQCL01000087-OQCL01000087.1-human-gut-metagenome-genome-assembly--contig:-NODE-87-length-50354-cov-6.100862_pt1 | contig 50354 bp, 38 predicted proteins | sample MGYA00242502_ERZ504586 | MGnify/ENA primary metagenome ERZ504586 (study PRJEB26092, sample SAMD00036316) | human gut metagenome | host: Homo sapiens | study: EMG produced TPA metagenomics assembly of... | reverse complement strand
GCTGACCGCCGACCGCGGGCGCGACAACCACATTACGGAGCCGTGGGGAATCCCCGGCATGTCTCTATCAGTCGCCGACCGCGGCGACCCGTCCCCGGCGGCAACACCCCCCGGGCCCTCGCGAGGGGCAGGGCGAGAAGGCCGTCCGGGGCGGTCGGCCAGCGGCCCCGCAGGGCCGACTCAATCGTATTTCCCAGACTGGGCGGGATGCAAAAAGAGCCAGCCCGGAGGCTGGCTCAAACTGTAATGGGTGAACGGGGTTGTTAGGGTGACGGGCGGGCGGCATCGCTGCGCTTGCCGCCGAGGGGGCTACCAGGCAGTGCGGATGGCATCGAGGATGCGGGCGCAACGACAGGTTGCGGCGTGGGGCACCAGGGGGCTTTCGATGTCTCCCGCACGCATAAGGGCGCAGAAGTGGGTAATCTGGCCGTAGAAATCGTCAACCTCATAGGGTGCGTCGAGAACGCGGGTAGGCTCGCCCGCAATGCGAAGCTCCGCATGTTGAGGACGGTGCAGGTCGTCCACCGTGAGGATGCCGCGCTCCCCTTCCACGACGAGCTGCCGGGGCCGCGCGCGGTCGCAGGCGCATTCGAGCTCCGCGGCTACCCCGCCGATTGTCATGTGAGCATCAACGTAGACGTCGGACCCCTCATAGAATGCCGTGTCCACGCACTCGACGGCGATCTCGCCGGGAAGCAGCTCGTCGAGCCAGCTCGCGCAGTAGATGCCACAATCGAGCAGCACGCCCGACCCCGGGCCTCCGCCAAGAATATAGGTGTCGCGCGTGCGGTAGGACGCAAGCGCATCGTTACAAAGTGACGCATGCACGCGCGCGACGAGCCCCAAAGCGCCAACCGCGTCCACAACGTGCGGGTGCAACGGCACAAAGCGCGTTTTCATGGCCTCCATGAAGAGCAGGCCGCGTTCGCGGGCGGCAGCGGTAACCTCAGCCGCCTCCGCCTCGGAGAGCATCGCTGGCTTCTCGCAGAGCACTGCCTTTCCCGCATCGAGTGCCCGCAGGGCCCACGCATGGTGAAGGTCGTGCGGTAGGGCGAGGTAGATGGCGTCAACCTCGGAGTCTGCGAGCAGCGCCTCGTGGTCGCCGTAGGCCCGGGCGCCGGGCGCGCACGGAACTTCGGCAAGAAATGCTGCAGCCTTCTCTGCCGTCCGGCGGCTCGCCGCCACAAGCTCGGCTCCCTCAACCTTTGCCAAGCTCGCCGCGAACCGATGCGCAATGTTGCCTGCACCCAGGATACCGAAACGAATCATCTTGAACTCCCATCTACAGCGCCATTGCTTATTTCAGCCACTTCCTCGCGGTAGCTCGGACGCCCCATTACCGTGCCTCGGGCCGCCGTGAGCGCCGCCGCAAGCACCCCGGCGCGCTTAAGATACTGCCTGAGCAGGTACTTCAGATCCTCCTCTTTGAATCCCTCTATAAGCTGCTCGGCCTCCCCAAGGTGCGCATCCACCACGAAGGGGTTGCTGCATACCTCGGCTAGCAGCATGAACCGGCCTAGCCGCGGATATTCCGAAGCGTCTACCGCATCGACGCGGATGAGGAAGCCCAGTTGCTCGAGCTCGCAGACGAGCTCCCACAGGCAGAAGAGCACACGCCTGGTCATCTGCTTCTCGGCGCGCTCGTCGAGCGTGCGCTCGGGCATTTTGTTCGCGTATGCCGCCGCCTGGGTATGGACCATCTGAATGTGCAGCAGCGCCTCGCTCGACGTCACCGCATCTACCGTACCCTCGAGGCTCTTGCGCATGAGCGCCCAATAGCGCTCGAGCAATGCGAAGAGCTCGTGCACGTTTGCCAGAAAGAGGGTGTGATCGCTTGTAGGCATGACCAAGCGATTCACCAAGGAGACGAGAAGCACCGCCGCAGCAAGGCACGCGAGGCGCATCCAGATGGCATATTGGTCGTCGATGGACACAGACGCCATGGAAAGCGCATACGCCGTCGCGAAGAACGCCATCGGCGTGCCGCCCGGCGTCGACGCGTACAGGCACGTGATGAGCACCATCCCCACCGCCATCACCGCTGGATACGGCAAGCTCAAAAGCGAGAGTCCGTGTACGAAGAGACACCCCAGCACCGTCCCCATCGTGCGCGTGCGCATACGGCGGATGCTCTCGGCGGGGAATGGCTGCGTGAGCAGAAACGCAGTGAGCGGGAACCAGTAAAGATGGTCGATGGGCGAAGCGAGGCTCACCGTGCAGGAGACGGCAAGAACCGCTGCGCAGCGCACCGAGAAACGCAGCTCAAACGAGTCGAGGGTGGGGTGCTTGCGGAACGACGCGATGCGCAGCTGCGTAAGGGGCGACATGTTCCACGCACCGGCAAACCTCCTGCCCGCATCGCGGAGCACAAGCAGCGTCATATGCAGATAGCTTCGATAAAAGAGGCGGAAGCGGTCGTTTTCAATGGAATCCGCCTCGTCAAGCAAGCCCTGGGCGCGCCCCGCCACGAGCGCGCGACGCCCCTGGCTCTCCAAGGCAACGCCCACATCGCGCGTAAGCGAAGCGAGCTTCCTTAGATAGGGAGCGTTCGGACACCCCGGCCCCTCATGCCACTCAAGGCGGCCCACAAGATAGGCCGTGCGCTGCGCAAGCATGGCGAACATATCGTAGAGGTTCGAAATGGTGGGCTGCGCGTTGGCATCTTCCCGCACGCCGTAGGCAAGCTTCGTATAATCCGCACGCAGCCTGAGCAGCTCCCTGCGCGTGCTGCCACCGATGCCCGTATCCGCCATATGGTTGAGCTCGTCGGCAAGGCGGGCAACCATGTCATGAAGCTGACGCAGGTTATCGTCAGCCTTGTGATAGGCAACGCCCGAGACAAGCAGGGCAACCGTAAGCACGATGCAGCACACCGTGAGGAGCCCGGCCTCGAGCGCAAGGTCGTCTAGGTACTCCGGGCGGAGCTGAAGGAAGACGAAAAGCATCGTATAGGGAAAGTAGCGACGCGGGTTCAGCTGGGAGGAGCGCATGAACACAAAGACGAATGGCATTGCCGCATTGATTGCGATGCTGGGAACGACACCCAGCGTAGCCAGACGAGCTGCCAGAAGCGCGAGGTAGCTCACCGCAAAGAATCGAAGGTACTGCGTAAGCTTGTTATATTTACGATGGCGCACATTGAAGAGCGTGGTGTAACACGATACGGGCATGACATGCGAGATGCCGAAGAGCCCCACCACGATCCAGAACAGCACAATGAAGAAGCCTGCAACGGGGAGCGCCTTTTTAATCTGCGCGGGCAACCCTGGAACCGTCTCGCGCTGCCATGTCGAAAAAAAGGCTGCGTGCCCGCATGGCAACACGCTCAAAGCGCGCCACGGCGCCCTTCGCGCCCAAGCATCGCCCTGCATCGGTTGTTCCCTCACGGCCCGCCACGCTTCACCCAATTCGCCTCGCCCATCCCGTCGCCATCACATCATACTCCAGGCAGCCAGGCATCACAGCCCAAGCCCCATGCACGCCCGACGCGCGCAGCGCGAGGGCCCCAGGCCCCAGCCATATCCGCACGCCCCGCGCACGCCCAATGGCCGAAGGCCGAGGGCCCAAGCCCCAATCATGTCCAAACCCCATGCACGCCCGATGCGCGCAGCGCGAGGGCCCCAGGCCCCTCAGGGACACTACATCCAAACGCGCCCGTAAAGGGCGAAACGCAGGAAGCCCCCGGTTTCCTCCTGAGCGATTCCACAGCAGTTCAGCTCTGCTGAACTGCGAGGACCAGCGAAGGAGGAAACCGGGGGTCTTCCGAAGGGAGTTACAGCCCTTTGCGCTTAGAGCTTGATCTCGATGTCAACGCCCGCAGGAAGGTCGAGACGCATGAGCGAATCGACGGTGCCAGCGGAGGGATCGAGGATGTCGATGAGGCGCTTGTGGGTGCGCATCTCGAACTGCTCGCGAGAGTCCTTGTCCTTGTGCGGCGAGCGGATGACCGTGTAGAGGTTGCGCTCGGTGGGCAGGGGGATGGGGCCGGACACGCGGGCGCCCGTCTTCTGAGCGGTCTCGACGATGAGCTTCGCGGACTGGTCGACGATCTCGTGATCATAGCCCTTGAGGCGGATCCTGATCTTCTGGGTAGACAACGTTACCTCCTTGATGTGCGCGTGATACGCGCGATTGATACCTAATCGAGCGATCGCGCGTACTTACGCGTTGCCGCCAGCCTTGCTGACGACCTCGTCGGCGACAGACTTGGGCGCCGGCTCGTACGAGTCGAACTGCATGGTGTAGGACGCGCGGCCCTGCGTCTGGGAGCGGAGGTCGGTTGCATAGCCGAACATCTCGCCCAGCGGCACCTTGGCGCGAATGACCTTGTTGCCGGAACGATCGTCCATGCCCTCGATCTTGCCACGACGACCAGAGAGGTTGCCCATAACGTCGCCCATGTACTGCTCGGGGGTCTCGACCTCGACGGCCATAACGGGCTCGAGCAGGATCGGGTCGGACTTCTTGAGGGCGTCCTTGATGGCCATGGAACCGGCGATCTTGAACGCGGCCTCGGAGGAGTCGACCTCGTGGTAGGAACCGTCGAAGAGGGTCACCTTGACATCGACCACCGGATAACCGGCGATAACGCCCGTCTGCAGCGCCTCCTGGATGCCCTTGTCGATGGAGGGGATGTACTCCTTCGGCACCACGCCGCCAACGATGCCGTTGACGAACTCGTAGCCGAAGCCCTCTTCCATCTTCTCGAGCTTAATGACGGCGTGACCGTACTGGCCGCGACCGCCGGACTGGCGGACGAACTTGCCCTCGGCACGATCGACATCGTGGCCCGGGGCCTCACGGTAGGCAACCTGCGGCTTACCAACGTTGGCCTCGACCTTGAACTCGCGGAGCAGACGGTCGACGATGATCTCGAGGTGCAGCTCGCCCATGCCGGCGATGATGGTCTGGCCGGTCTCGTGGTCGGTGCGCACCTGGAAGGTCGGGTCCTCCTCGGCGAGCTTGGTGAGCGCGAGGCTCATCTTGTCCTGCTCGGCCTTGGTCTTGGGCTCGACGGCGACGTCGATAACCGGATCGGGGAACTCCATGGACTCGAGGATGATCTCGTGGCCCTCCTCGCAGAGGGTATCGCCGGTGGTGGTGTTCTTAAGACCCACGGCGGCGAGGATGTCGCCGGCGAAGGCGCCGTCGACGTCAACGCGGTCGTTCGCGTTCATCTCGAGGATGCGGCCGAAGCGCTCGCGCTGGCCGTTGGTGGCGTTCACCACGTAGGAGCCGGCGTCAACGTGACCGGAGTACACGCGGAAGAAGGTGAGCTTACCCACGTAGGGGTCGGTCATGATCTTGAAGGCGAGCGCGGAGAAGGGCTCGTCGTAATCGGCCTTGCGCACGTCCTCCTCGCCGGTGTCGGGGTTGGTGCCGTCCACGGGCGGGATGTCGAGCGGGCTCGGGAGGTAATCGACGACGGCGTCGAGGAGCTCCTGCACACCCTTGTTCTTGTACGCAGAGCCCACGAGAACGGGGTTGAGCTCGTTGGCGAGCACGCCGGCGCGGATGGCGTCCTTGAGCTTCTCGACGGGGATCTCCTGCTCCTCGAGGATCATCTCCATGAGCTCGTCGTCGTAGTTGGCGGCGGCGTCAAGGAGCTCCTCGCGCTTCTCGGCAGCAATCTCCTCGAACTCAGCGGGGATGGCATCCATGGGCTCGGGATAGGTCATGCCCTTGTCGTCGGCCTTGAAGTCCCATGCGGTCATGGTGACGAGGTCAATGATGCCCCAGAAGTTATCCTCAGCGCCCATCGGGACCTGGATGGCCACGGCGTTGGCGTTGAGGCGATCCTTCATGGTGTCAATGGCATGCCAGAAGTCGGCACCCACGCGGTCGAACTTGTTGATGAAGGCGATGCGCGGGACGTTGTAGTTGCGGGCCTGGCGCCACACGGTCTCGGACTGGGGCTGCACGCCGGCAACGGCGTCGAACACGGCAACAGCACCGTCGAGGACGCGCAGCGAACGCTCGACCTCGGAGGTGAAGTCAACGTGACCCGGGGTGTCGATGATCTGGATGCGGTAGGCGGGGCCGTTCTTCACGTCGCCGCCCTTGTGCCAGAAGCACGTGGTGGCAGCGGAGGTGATGGTCACGCCGCGCTCCTGCTCCTGGACCATCCAGTCCATGGTGGCAGCGCCCTCGTGAACCTCGCCGATCTTGTGCGTCTTGCCCGTGTAGTACAGGATGCGCTCGGTCGTGGTGGTCTTGCCGGCATCGATGTGGGCCATGATGCCGATGTTGCGGGTTTCGGAAAGCTTGTACTTAGCCTTAGCCATGAGTATCTACCCTTCCTGGATTACCAGCGGTAATGTGCGAAGGCACGGTTGGCCTCAGCCATCTTGAAGAGGTCCTCGCGACGCTTGATGGAAGCGCCGACGCCGTTCGAGGCGTCGAGGATCTCGTTGGCGAGGCGCTCGGCCATGGTCTTCTCCTTGCGGGCGCGCGAGAAGTTCACGATCCAGCGGATCGCGAGCTGCGTGGAGCGACGGGAGTTGACCTCGACAGGCACCTGATAGGTGGCGCCACCAACGCGGCGAGGCTTGAGCTCGAGCGTGGGCTTGACGTTGTCCATGGCCTTCTTGAAGACGGCGAGGGCGTCCTGACCGGACTTCTCGGCCACCAGATCGAAGGCACCGTAGACGATGCGCTCCGCGACGGACTTCTTGCCGTCGAGAAGAACCTTGTTGATGAGCTGGGTCACGAGACGGTTGTTATACACGGCATCCGGCATAACCTCGCGACGATGAGTCTTAGATGCACGACGCGGCATAGTTTAATCTCCTCTAGCGTGAAAGTGTTCATGCGACGTTCGCCAGGCGACGCCGCAGGACGAATCTGGGTGGTTGCTTACTTCTTGGGACGCTTCGCGCCGTAGCGGGAGCGGGACTGCATACGGTTCTGAACCGCAGCGCAGTCGTAGGCACCACGGATGATCTTGTAACGCACACCAGGGAGGTCGCGCACACGGCCGCCGCGAACGAGCACGATGGAGTGCTCCTGGAGGTTGTGGCCCTCACCGGGGATGTAAGCGGTAACCTCGATGCCGTTGACCAGGCGCACACGAGCCACCTTACGAAGAGCCGAGTTCGGCTTCTTGGGGGAGGTGGTGAACACGCGGGTGCACACGCCGCGCTTCTGCGGGTTGTGCTGCAGTGCCGCGTTCTTGGACTTCGCGGGCTTAGACTTGCGGCCCTTGAGGACCAGCTGGTTAATTGTAGGCAAAGCGTACTCCTTCTTTAGATGATTCCAGCTTGTACGAGGTGCAACGGCTTGAATCGAGGCGTCAGCATCCACCTTCGAAACACGCAGTTCGCTAAGATACGCGCATTGACAAGCGATGTCAACAGACCACGCATCCGGGCGTTTCCTTCTTTTCCTGCAGTTCCTGAATTTCTTCACACATTTGTGGCTGGGAGGAGTCGCGAGGCACACCCGAGTGCTCGGCTCGAGGCCGGATACGCTCTGTGCAGGTTGATTGGCGCCCCTAGCTTCGCACTCGCATGGCCCAGTGCGCATTTTCTTGACGAGTGCTCAGTATAACTTTGCTGATGTTACCGATTTCGTGCATTTCGACAGGTTTGTGCGGTGCATTCGTCAAGAAAATGAACCCGAAAGGGTTAGTGAAGCGCTGATGATTGTCTTCGGGCAGCGCAGCGGCAATCCCCCTCGAATAAAACCCAGTTTTCTCGCCACGCTCCGTGCGGCAGAAAGGCTGCTACTCCCACCTGCGGTTGCACGATCCACTCGCCCGGAGGGTCCGCGCTAAATCGGGTTATATCTTGAGAAAGCACCGTGCCCCCGCCCCGACAACTTCAAATCATCGCTTCCGTGGGGCGTCAAGCTTGCATTGCCGCTGCACCGCGCCCCTGCTCCGGTCGAAGCAGGCGGAAAGCGTACACGAGGGCAATGACGTTGGTTATGAGGAGGATGAGGAACGGCGCAGGCAGATAGCTGTAGATGAGGTCACTCCCCAAGGTTCCCATGAGGTTGTAGACGAGATGCATAAGCATGGCGGGAGCAATCGATCCACTCCGATGCGTCACGTATCCAAGTGCGAGGCCGAGCACGAAGGTGTATATGCCCTGCGTAAGATTCATGTGGAAGATGCCGAATGCGAGCGCCTGCACAATGTTCGCCACCGCAAAGGGCACTCCGGCGCGCTCCAAATAGGTAAGGCCCAGGCCGCGGAACCCCGCCTCTTCCACAAGAGGTGGCAGAACGAGCGTTGAGATGACCCACATGAGCCCGTAGGTCGTGATGCCCGAGCCGTCGACGAGCGTGTTGTACTCCTCCATAACAGAAGGAAGCAGTACGTTCACCAGAACCATGATGAGGGTTGTCACGATTTGCATCCCATACCCCATGAGCGCTGCCGCGACGAAATGTCTGCGGTCAACTCCCTGGATGCGTGCGTTCACCGTAGGTTTGGAATGCCCTTGCCGGCTCAGCTCGGCTTGCACAGAAGAAAAGGCTTGAGCTTGGGGCGCTCCCCCATCCTGAGCTTGGGGCGCGCGCCCACCCTGAGATGCAAGCTGCCATGCCACCGGGCGGTCACCATAGTAGATATAGCGCGCCGGTGGGCGGGGCGGCTCCGGGAAAGACGCCGACGCGGAATCGGTAGCCGATGCTATCGAGCGCTGCGAGGAATCAGCGCTCCCGGAAAGAGACTGTCGCCCGGGAGCGGCGGCTGACCCGAACGGCTGCCGCCCGGAAGCTGCCGCCGGCTCGAACGGCTGCTGCTCGGCATAGGTATCATGGCTTTCCAAATACTGCTGCTCCAACTGCGCATGGCGTAGGCGGGTGCGCTCTCGGTTGCGCATACCTCGCACCCAAAACAACACGGGAATCCCGAAGACGAGGTAGACGAGCGCAGAATACAGGTTCATGTTCTCGTTCATGAACGCAACGACGCGCACGATTGCAGGCTCTCCCCCAACGAAGCCCACACCATAGATAACGGCATACGAAACGACATAGCTCGCAAGGGTGGGCATCACGATCATGAGCACGAACGCCAGCGCGGCGAGCAACAGGTTCTTCCAACGCTGCGATGCGTCCATCTTGGGCATAGAGCCTCCTTCCGCCTTCACTGGCCTGTCGCTTCTGCAATTTGCACATGCCTGCTGGCACATGTTGTGTCCCAGTGTACCCGTTTGCCCCGCATATCCATACGTTCCGGGCGACTTCTGGACAGGCCCGGCGCTCTCGGGCGACTTCTGGACGCGCCCGGCGCTCTCGGGCGCAATTCGGACACTCCAGACGTTCTCGGGCGTAATATCGCCATATCACAGCGCTGAGGCGGCAGATTATCGCCCGAAAACACAGCGAGCATCCGAATGTCGCCCGAAAATGAATCGCCGGAACACGGGTCCCACAGATCATCGCCCGAGAACGAGAATGAAACACCAGAACCTGGTATCCACGAACCAAATGCGCTGAAACACAGTTACGACGAGCAACGTGTCAAATGGGGTTGATCATCATCTCTCGAGAATGAATACGATTCACCGGTACACGGTTCCGCCGAAGCATGTCAAATGGGGAATCAACGAATGGAATATCGGGTTTGGGCCATATCGGGGACCGCCCTTGACCGTATCGGGAACCGATCCGAGTCAAACCGGGCCCGGTTCGCACCAAACCGGGGACCGTCCCCCATTTGACAAAGGCCCGCCTCCGAAGAGACGGGCCTTGAGCGAACGTTTCGCTATGGCTTATACCGCACGGGAAATCTAGTCCTCCGTGCTGTTGTGGCCGTTCGGATCCTCGGGCGAGTCGCCGTCGTCGGTATCCACGAGCTTGTTGAGCAGAGCCTCCAGCGAGGGCATATCCTCGTTGATGATGCCCGAGCTTGCGGTGTCGGCAGAAGAGCTCTCCGCCGGAGCACCGATCATCTCCTCATCGTCCTCGTAGTGGCGCGGCGCGCTCGTGCCGAGTAGGATGTCGTCCGGACCATCCGGCGAGAACACCATCTGGAGCAGCTGGGAGAGGTCCTCTTCGTCGGCCACGTCCTCGTTGTTCTCGAGGATGTAGAGCAGGTTGTGCTCCTCGAGACCGTCACGCAGCTCCTCGATCGCCTTGGCGCCAATGCCGTCGATGCGGAGCAGGTCCTCCTCGCTCTTGCCCATGAGGTCGCCCACGGTCTCGATGCCCACCTCGCTGAACTTGTTGGTCCAGCGCTGCGAGACGCCGAGGTCGTCGAAGAGGTACAGGCGCGCATCCTCGGCCGAAATCGTACGGCCGTTGCGGGTGAAGGAGCCGTCGGCGCTGCCGAACTCGTCGTAGCCGGCGTAGCTCGTCTCCTGCGGCACCTGCTCGTCGAGCTCCTTGAGCTCGGCGGGAGCCCAATCCGGAAGGCTGCGCGCGGTCGGCAGGGTGGGGCCGTCCACATCCACATAGCCCTCGGGGGTGCGATAGGTCAGCGTTGCGTTGGCATACGGCTTGAGACCGGTGCCCGCGGGGATCTTCTTACCCACGATGACGTTGGACTTGAGGTCCATGAGGTGGTCGACCTTGCCCTCGATAGCGGCCTCGGTGAGCACGCCCGCAGTGCGGATGAACGACGCGCTGGAGAGCCAGGAATCGATGGACGAAGCAACCTTCAGCGTACCGAGGATGACCGGCTCAGCCGAGGGCGCGGTGCCGCCCAGACGGGCGACGCGCTCGACCTCATCGGCGAACTCGTAGCGGTCGACGTACTGACCGAGCAGGTACTTGGAATCGCCGGGGTTGGTAATCTGAACGCGGCGCAGCATCTGGCGCGCGAGCACCTCGATGTGCTTGTCGTTCAAGTCGACGCCCTGCGAGCTGTAGACGTCCTTCACCGAGTGCACGAAGGTGTGCATGGTGGTCTCGATGTCCGTGAGCTTGCGGAGGTTGCGGAAGTTCACGAAGCCGCGGGTGATCAGGTCGCCGGCGCGCACCTCGCAGGTCTCGCCGTCGCGGAACCCGGGGCTCAGGTGCGCGGAGGACGGGATGTGGATCTCGTCGAGCACGCGGGTCGGGTCGTCCATGTCGGTGATGGTGGCCACGTAGCCGCTCTCGTCGGTTCCGATGGTGACCATACCAGAGTGCGGCGCGAGCACGGCCTCGGCACCGAGAATCTTCTCGTTCACGTTGCCGACGATGTCGAACATACGCGAAACGGTCGGCAGACCCTGGGTGATGTCCTCGACGCCCGCGACGCCGCCGGAGTGAATGGTACGCATCGTAAGCTGCGTGCCAGGCTCGCCGATCGACTGGGCGGCGATGATGCCCACCGCGGTACCGATGGCAACCGGGCGACGGGTGGAAAGGTCCCAACCGTAGCACTTCTGGCACACGCCGTGCTTGGAACGGCAGGTGAGGAGCGCCCTCAGCTTCACCTTGGTGAGGCCGGCGTCGATCATCTTCTTGAGATCGGCCTCACGCTCGATGTACTCGTCCTTGTGGAAGAGCACGGTGCCGTCCGCCGCAACGACGTCCTCGATGAAGCAGCGGCCCACGAGGTCGGCGTTGATGTCGCCGGACTCGAGAATGAGGTCGTAGGTCACGCCCTCGGTCGTGCCGCAGTCCTCCTCGCGCACGATGACGTCCTGGCCCACGTCGACCAGACGGCGTGTGAGGTAACCGGAGTCGGAGGTGTGCGAAGCGGTGTCGACGAGGCCCTTACGAGCGCCGTAGGTCGAGATGAAGTACTCGAGCGGCAGCAAGCCCTCGCGGAAGTTCGCCTTAATGGGAAGGTCGATCGTCTCACCGGACATGTCGGCCATGAGGCCGCGCATGCCGCCGAGCTGACGCAGCTGGGTCTTGGAACCACGGGCGCCGGAGTCGGCCATCATGTAGAGCGGGTTCTCCTCGTCGAACATGTCGAGCATGAGCGCAGAGACCTTGTCGGTGGCATCGGTCCACACCTGGACCACCTCGTTGTGGCGCTCGCGGCTCGTGATAAGGCCGTTCTCGAAGTTCTCGTTGATCTGGTCGGCCTTCGCCTGGGTCTCGGCCAGGATCTCGGGCTTCTCATCGGGGATGAGCGCGTCCCACAGCGAGATGGTGAGGCCGGAGCGGGTGGCGTAGTGGAAGCCGGTGTACTTGATGTTGTCGAGCATCTCGGCAACCTCGGCCTGCGGATAGCGGTCGCAGCACTCGGCCACGAGCTTCTTCACGTCGCCCGAGCCCATCTTGTAGTTGACGTACTCGTAGTCGCGCGGCAGGCACTGGCGGTTGTAGATGATGCGGCCGATCGTGGTCTCGAAGCGAGCGGTTTTGTTGCCCGTCACGTCGAGCTCCAACACGTCGCCGCCGCCGTTGTTCACGCGGAACAGGCGGGTGCCGTCCTCGTTCTCGACGTTGGCGTCCTCGCCGGCCACGCGCACCTGGATCTTGGCCTGAAGGTCAATCTCGGTGCGGGCGTCGTAGGCGTTCATGGCGTCATCGAAACTCGCGAACACGTGGCCCTCGCCCGCCAGCCCGTCGCGGGCCTGGGTGAGGTAGTACACGCCGATGATCATGTCCTGGCGCGGGGTGTTCACGGGCTTGCCGGACGCCGGCGAGCGCAGGTTGTTGGAGCTGAGCATGAGCACGCGGGCCTCGGCCTGCGCCTGCTGCGAGAGCGGCACGTGCACCGACATCTGGTCGCCGTCGAAGTCCGCGTTGAAGGGCTCGCAGACGAGCGGGTGAAGGTGGATGGCCTTGCCCTCGACGAGCACGGGCTCGAACGCCTGGATGGAGAGACGGTGCAGGGTCGGTGCGCGGTTGAGCAGCACCAGGCGACCGTCGATGACCTCTTCCAGGATGTCCCAGACGAAGCTCGCGTTGCGCTCGATGGCGCGCTTGGCGCCCTTGATGTTCTCGACCTTGCCAAGCTCCACGAGGCGCTTCATGACGAAGGGCTTGAAGAGCTCGAGGGCCATGGTCTTGGGCAGGCCGCACTGGTGCAGCTTGAGCTTGGGGTCGGTAACGATAACCGAACGGCCGGAGTAGTCCACGCGCTTACCGAGCAGGTTCTGGCGGAAGCGGCCCTGCTTGCCCTTGAGAGCCTCGGCGAGCGACTTGAGCGGACGACCGCCACGGCCGGACACCGGGCGTCCACGACGGCCGTTGTCGAAGAGCGCGTCCACGGCCTCCTGCAGCATGCGCTTCTCGTTGTTCACGATGATCGCAGGGGCGTCGAGGTCCAAGAGGCGCTTCAGGCGGTTGTTACGGTTGATCACGCGACGATAGAGGTCGTTCAGGTCGGACGCGGCGAAGCGGCCGCCGTCGAGCTGGACCATCGGGCGCAGATCGGGCGGGATCACGGGGATCACGTCGAGAATCATGTTGGCGGGGTCGTTGCCGCCCTTCAGGAAGGCGTCCACGACCTCAAGGCGCTTCACGGCCTTCTCGCGCTTCTGCTTCTGGCCGTCCTCGTCGGCGATGATGGCCTTCAGGGTCTCGGCCTCCTGCTTGAGGTCGATCTGCGAGAGCAGGTCGCGAATGGCCTCGGCGCCCATGTCGCCGGAGAAATACATGCTGTAGTAGCGCTTCATCTCGCGGAAGAGCGGCTCATCGGAGATGAGGTCGCGCTCGGAGAGCTTCATGAAGGCCTCGAAGGCGTCCGTGCGGAGCTGCTTCTCGTCCTTCGTCTCCTCCTCGATATCGATGATACCGGCGGCGATCTCTTCCTCGGTCAGGGGCTCCTCGTCGCTGAACTCATCGAAGTTCTCAGGGTTGCCCTGGGCCTTCAGGCTCTCGATCTGGCGGGTGCACTCGGCATCGAGCTCCTCCAGGTCGGCGGCGAGCTCTTCGCGCAGGTCGTCGGCATCAGCCTCACGGGCCTCATAATCCACGTGCGTGATGATGTAGCTCGCGAAGTAGAGCACCTTCTCGAGGTCCTTGGACTTGATGTCCAGAAGACGGCTCATGGGGAAGCTGGTGGGGCTCTTGAAGAACCAGATATGGCTCACGGGAGCCGCCAGCTCGATGTGGCCCATGCGCTCGCGGCGCACCTTGGAGGTGGTCACCTCGACGCCGCAGCGCTCGCAGACGATGCCCTTGAAACGGATGCCCTTGTACTTGCCGCAGGAGCACTCCCAGTCCTTGGAAGGTCCGAAGATCTTCTCGCAGAACAGGCCGTCCTTCTCCGGCTTCAAGGTACGGTAGTTGATGGTCTCGGGCTTCTTGACCTCGCCCTTGGACCAAGAGCGAATCTGGTCGGCGCTGGCCAGCGAGATCTTTACCGCGTCAAAATCAGTAGCTTCGAAATCTGCCACAGTCAACTACTCCTTATCTGTGGTCGTGGCGGCGAGGTCGGGAAGCGAGACCTCGGCGGCATCGGCGATCAGATCGTCGTCACCGAGCACGGCCTCGTCGGCGAGGGGGTCGACGGGCAGGGCCTCATCGGCCTTATCCGCAACCTGCGCCTTCGCAGCGGGCTCCGCCTCATGCAGCGGCTCGATGTCGAGCGCGAGCGAGCGGATCTCCTTGACGAGCACCTTGAACGACTCGGGGATGCCGGCCGTGGGGATGTTCTCGCCCTTGACGATGGACTCGTAGGCCTTCACGCGGCCCACGGTATCGTCGGACTTAACGGTGAGGATCTCCTGCAGCACGTTGGAGGCGCCGTACGCGTAGAGCGCCCAGACCTCCATCTCGCCGAAGCGCTGGCCACCGAACTGAGCCTTGCCGCCCAGCGGCTGCTGGGTCACGAGGCTGTAGGGGCCCGTCGAGCGCGCATGGATCTTGTCGTCGACCATGTGGCCGAGCTTCAGGATGTAGGAGGTGCCAACCGTGATGGGCTCGCGGAACTCCTCGCCGGAGCGGCCGTCGTAAAGCGTGGTCTTGCCGCGCTCGTCGAGCTGGGTCACGAACTTGGGGTCCATGTGCTCGCCATAGCGCTCGGCGGCAAGGTTGAGCATGTTCTTGTTGGCACGGCGGATGACCTCGGCGATCTCGTCCTCCTTGGCGCCGTCGAAGACGGGCGTCGAGACGAAGAACGGGCCGGGCACGTACTTGTCGGAATCGGCGTCGTCCACATCCCAGCCAGCGGCGGCAGCCCAACCGAGGTGGCACTCGAGGAGCTGGCCCACGTTCATACGCGAAGGTACGCCGAGCGGGTTCAGGATGACGTCCACCGGGGTGCCGTCGGCCATGTAGGGCATGTCCTCGACCGGCAGGATCTCGGAGATAACACCCTTGTTGCCGTGGCGACCGGCGATCTTGTCGCCCTGCTGGATCTTGCGGCGCTGGGCAACGTAGACGCGCACCTGCTCGTTCACGCCGGGTGCAAGGTCGTCGCCGTTCTCGCGGCTGAAGCGCACCACGTCGATGACGCGGCCATAGGCGCCGTGCGGCATCTTGAGCGAGGTGTCGCGCACGTCGTGGGCCTTGGCGCCGAAGATAGCCTTGAGCAGGCGCTCCTCGGCGGTCTGGGTGCTCTCGCCCTTCGGGGTGACCTTACCAACCAGGATGTCGCCCGGGCCCACCTCGGCGCCGATGCGGATGATACCGTCATCGTCGAGGTTCGCGAGCATGTCCTCGGAGAGGTTCGGCACCTCGCGGGTGATCTCCTCGGGGCCGAGCTTGGTATCGCGCGCGTCGATCTCGTGACGCGAGATGTTGATGGTGGTGAGCAGGTCCTCGGCAACCACGCGCTCGGACACCACGATGGCGTCCTCGTAGTTGTAGCCTTCCCAGCTCATGTAGGCCACGGTCAGGTTCTGGCCGAGCGCGAGCTCGCCGTGATCGGTCGAGGGGCCGTCGGCGATGGGCTCGCCGGCAGCAACCGTATCGCCCACGCGCACGAGCGGGCGGTGGTTGATGCAGGTCGACTGGTTGGAGCGCTGGTACTTGGGCAGGCGGTACTCCTCCAGGCCCGCGGAGGTCTTGATGGTGATCTTCGCGGCGTCGGCGAACACGACCTCGCCGTCGTGCTTGGCAAGCGTGACCTCGCCCGAGTCGAGCGCGGCGCGGCGCTCCATGCCCGTGCCCACGTACGGGGCGGCCGGGTGGATGAGCGGCACGGCTTGGCGCTGCATGTTCGCACCCATGAGGGTACGCTTGGCGTCGTCGTGCTCGAGGAACGGAATGAGGGTTGCAGCGACCGAGATCATCTGGCGCGGCGAGACGTCCATGTAGTCGACTTCCTCGACCAGAACGTCTGCGGGGGCGCCGAACTTTCCGTCGTAGTCACGCGTACGGGCCACGATGGTGTGCGGGCGCACGATGTTGCCGTCGATGTCGGTGGTCACGAACTCGTTGGTCTTGGGATCGACCGGGGTGTTCGCCGGCGCGATGATGTGGTTCTCTTCCTCATCGGCGGTCATCCAGTCGATCTGGTCGGTGACGCGGCCATTCTCCACGCGGCGGTACGGAGCCTCGATGAAGCCGTACTCGTTCACGCGGGCATAGAGCGCGAGCGAGCCGATAAGGCCGATGTTGGGGCCTTCGGGGGTCTCGATCGGGCACATGCGGCTGTAGTGCGAGTTATGGACATCGCGGACGGCCGTGGGCACGTTGGTGCGGCGGCTGGAGCCGGACTTGTGGCCCGCAAGACCGCCGGGCCGAGGGCCGAGAGACGGCGCTTGTGGGTAAGGCCCGTGAGAGGGTTCGCCTGGTCCATGAACTGCGAGAGCTGCGAGGAACCGAAGAACTCCTTGATGGCGGCCACGATGGGGCGGATGTTGATGAGGCTCTGCGGGGTGATCTCGTCGATATCCTGAGAGCTCATGCGCTCGCGCACCACGCGCTCCATACGGCTCATGCCGATGCGGAACTGGTTGGCAACGAGCTCGCCCACGGTGCGCACGCGACGGTTGCCGAAGTGGTCGATGTCATCGGTGTAGAAGCCGTCCTCCCCCGCGGCGAGCGCGAGGAGGTAACGGAGCGTGGCAACGATGTCCTCGTCGGTGAGGATCTTGACCTCTTCCTCGGTGGCGAGGCCGAGCTTCTTGTTCACCTTGTAGCGGCCCACGCGCGCCAGGTCGTAGCGCTGCGGGTTGAAAAGAAGGCCCTCGAGGAGGCTGCGGGAGGCATCCACGGTGGGGGGCTCGCCCGGACGCAGGCGACGATAGATCTCGATGAGGGCGTCCTCGCGGGTAAGCGCGGTGTCGCGCTCGATGGAGCGCTTGACCACGTCGGAGTTGCCCAAGAGCTCGAGAATCTCGTCGTTGGTGGTCGCGATGCCGAGCGCGCGCAGGAACATCGTGGCAGACTGCTTGCGCTTGCGGTCGATGGACACCATGAGCTGGTCGTGCTTATCGACCTCGAACTCAAGCCAGGCGCCGCGGGCCGGGATGACCTGCGCCTTGAAGATGTCCTTGGGGGTCGTCTTGCCGTTGGCGTCCGTGACCACGCCGTCCTGCTCGCTCGAGAAGTACACGCCCGGCGAACGGACGAGCTGGCTCACGACGATGCGCTCCGTGCCGTTGATGATGAAGGTGCCCTGATCGGTCATCATGGGGAAGTCGCCCATGAAGACGAGCTGCTCCTTGATCTCGCCCGTCTCCTTGTTGGTGAGACGAACCTCGGTGAGGAGCGGCGCCTGGTAGGTCATGTCCTTGGCGCGGCACTCGTCCTCCGTGTGGGGAGCATCGCCGAACTGGTGATGACCGAAGGTGACCTCCAGCACGTGGTTCTGGCTCTGGATGGGGCTCGACTCCTTGAACGCTTCGCGGAGACCCTCATCCATGAAGCGCTGGAAGGATTCCTTCTGCACGGAGATGAGGTTGGGAAGCTCCATGGAGGGCGCGATCTTGCCAAAGTTGACGCGAGCGCGCTCCGTCGGTGTTGCCTGCGGAATTAATGTTGCCACCAGGTTGTTCCTCCTTCTTGAAAAGGCGGGTTTGTTGGCCTCATGGGCGGCATGGCCGGAAGCGCTCGCGGGGCATGCGCGCCCGCTTTGAGCGGCATGGCCGCCCTCTCACGCTTTCCGGACCCAATCCACCTGATGGGGCCAGTTTCGCAACCTATAAGTTTACCAATCGCCTACCGTTTAGCAAGATTTTCCTTGACGCAGGCACTGTTTTGGGGTAGCAAAAAACTTCACTATTAAATCCGCAGGTTGTTGACGTTATATCGAACATTTGTTCATGAGTTTTGTGTGAGACGATGTGCCCAACGCGAACAGGACACCGCCCAGCGGCATGCGAACGGCGTGCGAACTCTTATGTCCGATGCGGCCAGAAGCGCACGCGGACTCCAGAATCCGAGGCTACGTGCGAAACACCGGCACGGCCCACAACATGAGAAGCAACACCGCGCAGGCCACGCGATACCATCGTTGACGGCTCGTCTCCGTCCCATCTGCCACGCGTTGCCCCCTCACACGTCGCCGCGTACTGATTCCTCTGCATCCGTCGGCGCAACTTGAGCGGGCCGAGAACCACCGTCACCTTCGAAACTCGTACGCTCGGAGATAATGTATCGCGGCCGCGCCTTGGCCTCGAGATAGGTCTTGCCTACATATTCCCCGATGACACCGAGGCAAATCAGCTGCACACCGCCCAACAGGCAGATTACGCTGATCGTACTTGCCCAACCGGATACAGCCCATCCAAGCAACGCATTCGCCACCGCCCATACGATACCTAAGAAGCTAGCGATAGAAATGACAATGCCCAATGCCATGACCAGGCGAATTGGCTTGATGGAAAGGCTTGTCACGCCGTCAAGCGCAAGCCCCATCATTTTCACCAAAGGATAGCGAGACCTTCCGGCGATGCGCTTCGAACGCTCGTAAACGACTTCGCAGCTTTTAAACCCCACGAGAGGGACCATTCCCCGTAGATAGATGTTCACCTCGTGAAAACCCGATAGCTCCTTCATCACCGGAGCCGAAAGCAAACGATAGTCCGCGTGATTGTATACCACCTCGGCACCGAACCATCCAAGCAGTCGATAGAATGCCTGAGCGGTTGTGCGTTTGAGCCACGTATCGGCCTTGCGGCTACTGCGCACACCGTACACGACATCAAAGCCCTCTTGGTAGCGCGAAATCATCTCATCCATCGCATCGATATCGTCTTGCCCATCGCAATCAATGGAGATGGAAGCGTCGCAACGGTCCCTCACCTCCATAAGGCCGGCAAGCACGGCATTCTGATGGCCGCGATTCCTGCTCTGGCGAATGCCGCGCACGCGGGAGTTATGCCGAGCGAGTGTACAGATTATGTCCCATGTCGAATCCGACGATCCATCGTCAGCGAGCATGAGGAAGCTATCTTCAGCCACCTGATTGTTACGTATGAGCTCGCCAAGCTTTGCGAGGAACCGAGGAAGCGTGTACGGAAGCACTTCCTCCTCGTTGAAACAGGGGACTACGATGGCCAGCGTGGGTTTTGTCCGCATGAGCTGCTCGAGGGCCTACCGCGTGAGGCCGCCACGCACCTCGATGGCATCCCAGAACTCGTCACGGAAACGCGGGTCAGAGGCGGCCATGAGCGCGTTCGTCGCCATCCAGCCGGACGGGGTGCCCGTATCGTAGCCGCTGAGCGGGTCGATGACGACGGCATACATGGCCTCGCGATCGAGCGAGCGCGCCATGGCATCGGTGAGCTGGACCTCTCCGCCCGCACCGGGAGCCTGATCGGCGAGCAGGTCCATCACGAGGGGCGAGAGCAGGTAGCGGCCAACGATGTAAAGGTTCGAGGGGGCGTCGGCGGGATCGGGCTTCTCAACGAGGCCCGAGATGCGCCACACGGCACCGGGTTCGCAGTCGGCAACGTCCTCAGCGCCGGCAAGCGATCCCGCGCGCTCGCCCGCGATCACGCCATAGCGCGAGACCTCCTCCGGAGCGCAAGCCGCAACAGCGATAACGCTCGCGCCACCATGGGCGCGGCTGACCTCGAGCATCTTGTCGCAGATGTCGCGCGCCGGCACCACGTAGTCGCCGAGGAGCACGAGGAAGCTCTCCCCCGCCACGGCATCGGCCGCAGAGCGGATGGCATGGCCGAGGCCGTTCGGCTTGTACTGGAAACGGAAGTCTACGGGAAGGCCGCCCGCCTCGGCAACGGCATCGGCATAGGCGGTCTTGCCGCGAGAACGCAGAAGCTGCTCAAGGGCCGTATCAGGCTGGAAGTAGCTCAGGAGCTCCGGCTTGTTGGGGCTCGTCACGATGATGGCGTCCGTAACCTCCTCGGGTTCGAGCGCCTCCTCCACCACGTACTGGATAACCGGCTTGTCAAGCACGGGAAGCATTTCCTTGGGCGTGCACTTGGTCGACGGCAGGAAGCGGGTGCCCAGGCCCGCGGCGGGGATGATGGCCTTCACTGATGCGTTCCTTTCAACGTGCCCGGTTCGGGCGACATCGCCGGCATGCGGCGTGAGATAACTTCGCACAGCATAGTAACGCGACACACGAAATGCACGGGAAATCTCAAGCAAATTCCAAGGCTCCCCCTCATATGTCTACCGCGAACGGTCGCCCTCCGCGTGTGAATGGATGCCTGGGGAGCTATCGAGGCCCGCGCCGCCCCGATCGCCCGCCACGCGCTGCGATTGAGGTCCTGGATTTTGCCGCTTCTCACCCAAGAGATAGCAAAATCAAGGACCTCGATTTGCGAAACGAAGCGCAGCCTTAAAAACAAGAAGGCGAGCGTAAAAAACGGGGCCCGAGACGAATCTCGAACCCCGTAGTGCAACACATGGGCTGCAGCCGATCATGCGGCATGTCCGAGCAGGCGCTTCGCCTGCCCAAACTTACTTGAGGGAGACGGCAGCGCCGGCGGCCTCGAGCTTCTCCTTGGCAGCGTCGGCGTCCTCCTTCTTGACACCCTCGAGCACGGCCTTCGGAGCGTTCTCGACGACCTCCTTGGCCTCCTTGAGGCCAAGGCTGGTGAGCTCGCGGACGACCTTGATGACCTGAATCTTGTTGTCGCCGAAGCCCTCGAGCACGACGTCAAACTCGGTCTTCTCCTCCTCGGCGGGAGCGGCGGCAGCGGGGCCGGCCACAACGGCGGCGGGGGCGGCGGCGGAGACGCCAAAGGTCTCCTCGATGGCCTTGACGAGCTCGGAAGCCTCGAGCAGGGTCATTTCCTTAAGAGCCTCGATGATCTCTTCGTTGGTAAGCTTAGCCATGGTAAGCAATCCTTTCGGTTACCACGCCCAACGCTGGGCGCGGAGCTGAAACTTCACGTGGCGCGCGAGCGCGCCGGGGTGCGTGGCCGGGCCACGCGCGGCTGCTAGGCAGCCTTCTGCTCGGAGATCTGCTGGACGGTACGGGCGAGACCGCTCGACACGCCGTTGACGCAGACCGCGATGTCGCGAGCGAAGCCGTTGATGAGGCCGGCGATCTGGCCAAGGAGCTGATCCTTGGTGGGCAGGTCGGCCATGGCCTTGGCGTCCTCCGCGGTAATAGCCTTACCCTCGGAGATACCGCCCTTCACCTCGATGACACCCTTGGCCTTCTGGGCGAAGTCCTTGAGCACCTTCGCAGAGCTCACCGGCTCCTCCTTGTAGAAGACGTAAGCCAGCGGGCCGGCGAGGATATCGTCGATCTCGGGCTGCTCCTGGTTCTTGAGGGCGAGGCGGACGAGATTGTTCTTGTAAACCTTCATCTCCGCACCGGCCTCGCGAAGCGCGTGGCGCAGCTCCTGAGCCTGCTTCACGGTGAGACCGTTGTAGGACATCACGTACAGGCCAGCGCTGGCCTCCACGCGCTCCTCGATCTCGGCGACTTTGTCGATCTTGTACTGCTGTGGCATTCGTTACACCTCCTCGTTGCTTTCCGGGCACGGGCCGCCGAAGACTGTGGCGGGGATGCCTCGGAAATGAAACGCAGAAACCGGGTTTCCGCGTTTCAAAAAGAAACCCCCGCGCTGCGTGAGCGACGGGGGCGAGAAGACATGCAAAGTTGAGCTATCTGCTCGACCACCTCGGCTGGCGGGTTTCCCCATTGAGCCTTGGGTGTGCACCGAAGTGCTCCCCGCGGCACCGGCTGTCTCTGGCAGCGGGTCCGTGCGTGAACCGGGTGTTAGTATGCCGCGTTGCAGAACGCGCGTCAACCGACAAGCGGCAGTGGCGCAGGAAATGTGCACATATTTTCCTCGTTGATGGCCTTCTACGCTCCATTCAGACGATGCGCAAGCCGAATTGCTTTGCCTGCAGGCCAAGTTTGGCTAAAAATGTCGATTTATGGCAATCCGCGCGCGCGTCGAGGGGGCGTCGCGGCCTTCATGGAGCCCCCTTGGCGGATCGGAGACGCGTATCCTGCCTGTTAGCCGTCTCGCAGCCCCGCAATTAGTGCTATGGGGCGAGCCCGCCCCATCCAACTTCTCTTCCTCAATCGCCAGAAATCGAATTTTTAGCCATTTTTTGCTTTCGACACAATATTTTGGCTTTGCCGGACGATTCTAGCCGCACATATCTATCCGCGAGCGATGCCGAGTGCTCCTCCAACCGGAGAAAACAATGCCAAGCAAACCGTTACAGACCGCGCGCCGCGCCCAATGACCTCGTTCTGCACTTGCGGTACCATACCGGGCAAAACTCGTTGAAAGGAACGCCGTGTCCAGCCGTACCCCCTCCGTCACGCGCCGCACGCTGCACTACTTTTGGGGCGTCACGCGCATCCAGCTCCCCATGTTCGTCCTCGATGTCGCCGTGACGCTTGGCTACGTGTTCTTCCTCACTTTTGCAAGCCCGCTCATCGTGGGCCAAATCGTAGACATGGTAGGCGCAGGCGGCGTGGGGCCGGACGAGGTCCTAACCGCTTTCGGGCCATACATCCTGGCGCTCATCGGCGTGAACATCGCCGGCCAGGTTTGCAGCAAGCTGCAGGACTACGCCTGCGCCAAGCTTGAGATCCGCGCAGGTTACGAGCTGGGGCGCCTGGCCTTCGACACCCTCTCCAACCAATCGATGACCTTTCATACCAACCGCTTCGGCGGCTCGCTGGTAAGCTCCACGCAGAAGTTTATATCTGCGTACAGCCTGCTCATGGATAACTTCACCTACTCGGCGCTGCCCACCGCAGCGACCGCCGTACTCACCATATGCATGCTTGCACCACTTGCCCCCGCCTATGTTGTGGTGCTCCTCGTGGTGCTCATCGCATACGTGGCCATCGTATTCAAGCTGTACCGCAAGATTCTCCCCATCAATGCAGCAGCCTCCGCTGCACAGAACCGCCTTTCCGGCGAGCTCTCGGACTCCATCACTAATATATTGGCGGTGAAGACAGCCGGGCGCGAGGCATACGAACAGAGCATCTTCGAGCAGGCCAACCAAGAGGTCAAGGCTGCCGACAGTCAGCGCATGCGTCGCACGGTGAAAACCGGCGCGGTCACGAGTTCGCTCATCGTGCTCATGATGGGGCTTGTCGCGGTGTTCATCGCCGGCGGCAATGCGTGGCTCGGCATCAGCGCGGGCACGCTCGTCATGATGTTCACGTATACCAATTCGCTCACGGGGCGCTTCAACATGCTTTCCCAGATGTTCCAGCAGATCAACCGCTCGTTCGGCGAGGCGCACGATCTCACGGTGGCGCTCGACGAGCCGCGTCTCGTGGCAGACGAACCCGGCGCGCCCGAGCTCGCCGTGCCGGAAGGTGCCATCGATTTTAGCGACATCGATTTCCATTATGCCGATGCCAGCGCCGACGATGCCGTGTTCCGCGGTTTCAGCCTGCACATCCCCGCGGGACAGCGTGTGGGTCTGGTGGGTCGCAGCGGCTCCGGTAAGACCACGCTTACCACGTTGCTGCTTCGCTTGGCGGATCTCTCGGGTGGCAGCATACGGATAGACGGGCAGAACATCGCAGACGTGAGCCAAGTAAGCTTGCGCCAGCATATCGCCTACGTGCCGCAGGAACCGCTCCTGTTTCACCGCACCGTGCGCGAGAACATCGCCTACGGCCGGCCCGATGCCTCGGAGGAGGAGATTATGCAGGCGGCGCGCGAGGCCAACGCGCTCGAGTTCATCGAGAAGCTGCCGCGCGGGCTCGACACGCAGGTGGGCGAGCGCGGGGTGAAGCTCTCGGGCGGGCGAGCGGCAGCGTATCGCCATCGCGCGCGCATCCTCATGGACGCACCGATCCTCGTGCTCGACGAGGCAACGAGCGCGCTTGACTCCGAGAGCGAGAAGCTCATCCAGGATGCGCTCGAAAACCTCATGCGCGGCCGCACATCGCTCGTGATCGCCCACCGGCTCTCCACCGTGGCCGCGCTCGACCGCATCGTGGTGATTCGCGACGGCGAGATCGTGGAGGACGGCCGCCATGCCGACCTGGTACACGCTGGCGGCGAGTATGCGCAGCTGTGGAGCCGACAGTCGGGCGCGTTCCTGGGGAGCGAATAGGGCTCGATCGCGGTGCACGGGGTGGTGTTTGAGCACGGCAGAAGGTGCTTCAGCGCGGTGCCGGGTGCTTCAGCGCGGTGCCGGGCGCTTCGTCGCGGCGTTGGGTTTTTCAGCGCAACGCCAGGCGTCTCGTCGCGACGCAGGGTTTTCAGCACAGCGCAGGGTGCTTCACCGCAACGCCAGGCGTCTCGCCGCCCCGCAACCGCAAGTTGCACAATTGCAAGGCGAACATGGTGGCGCGCGCGGGCACGGCGCATAGACTATGTGGTAAGCGACATCCACGCCGCATCGCCTGATCGCATCGTTTGACCGGGAGGCTCCCATGAACGGACAACTTGCCCAACGCCTGCACGACCTCCGCCGCGCCAACGGCTTGAGCCAAGAGGAACTCGCGCGCAAGCTTGCGGTGAGCCGCCAGGCGGTTTCCAAGTGGGAATGCGGCGACGCCCTGCCGAGCACCGAAAACCTGTTTGCGCTGGCCGAGCTCTACGGAGTGGGCATGGCGACGCTCATGGATGACGTTCGGAACGACGCCCGCGAGGAAGACAGGCGCGCCGGGTACGACGTAGAGCCTCGGGCCGCTTGCAACGAAGCCGGAACGGCAGCCGACGCCGACGTGCCAGGCAGCGACCCTGCGCCCCCTGCGCGCCAAAAACCATCTGGCCGATGGCTCAAGATTGCTTGCCTGGCCTTGCTCGGCATCGCAGCTTCCACATTCATCGTCTGCTGCGTTACCGCAAAACCCGACCTGCACGTCATTGAGGGAACCGTGGTGGCGAGCGACCGGGCCAGTGACGACTTCGTCGTGGACCTCGGCCGCGGGTATGACTACCGTTACTGGGTTATTTCCGTTGACAGCAACACCATGTACTCGCACGCCATCGAACAGGATGGCGAGGTGCCCGAAGAGACCGAGACCGATCCCTTTGCGCCTGCGGTAGGCCAGCACGTACAGGTATCGATCAAGACGCACGCACAGAATGCGCCGCAAGCGACCAACCTCGCCGAAAGCGTCTGCGTCATCGAGCAGGCGGAGGGGGAATCGTGACGGCCGCGACGAAAGGGGCACGCGAAGCAGCAGGGCTGCGTGTGGGGCTCATCGAGCTTGGCGAGGGCTGCGAGCCTCGGCATCCCGGCCAGGTTTGCAGGTCACGGCACGCTGGTGAGGGCAGCGGGCCGCAGCACCCCGGCGAAGGCCCAAGCCCTAACCCGAGCCCCGCAGCGTTATTGCTCGACGACTTCGCAGATGCGCTCGCTGCGTACACGCGTATATCGGCACGGCAGAATGGAACAGCAGCGGTTGCGCCACGGTTTGTTCGGGCTCGCCTTGAGGCCGGCCACCGCTTGCCAGCGACCTTGGAAGCGGGGGGCCTCACAGGCTGCGACGTTGTGATTTGCGCCGCGTACTGCACAACAGGAGCACCGGATGCCGCGGCAACGTTATGCGCGGCACTGCAAGACGGCAGCGCGGCGGCGAACGACGCGATCCGCCCCGGCACTCCCATCGGCATGCTCGCCGCGGGGAACGCGCACGACGGCTCAGACGCGCGCGAAGTTGTCGCGCGCGCGGCATCTGCCTGCCAAAGCGCGGGGCACCCCTGGATCGGCGGCGTCATCGTAACCGACGGAGCGCTGCTCCCCCGCCTGATGAGAACGCCGCGACTCGGTGCGTGGCGCCGAGATGTTTCCGAGGCCGTCGATTGCCTGGTCGCCGCCGTGAGGCTCGGCCGCTCGCTTGACGAGGTGGAAGGCATCTTGGGCGTCGGCACTGAAAACCTCGATGCCAGGCACCGAGCCCCGAGCGTCATCGTTGCCTCGCCCCACACGTTGTGGCGCTCCGTGGTATCCAAATGTCGAAGGCTTGGCGAATAGCCCTCGTCTGCGGGCACCGGCGAATTGCCAGTCGACCGGCAGGCAATGGTGAGCAGCCACTCAGAAGGGTGCCGGTTTATTTCCGCCCCGCTATCGGGCGACAGCGAATAGCCCTCGCCGGCGGGCGACGGTTAGCCACCGGTCCGTCAGCGGGCAAGCTCGTCGAACGCTTGGGACCACCGCTCCACCAAGCGCTCGAGACTCCACGACGCGTTCGCCGGGCTGGTCGAAGGCAGCACCACTGCCGGAATTCCGGTCCGATCTTGCAGGTACCGACGATATAACCGCCCTGCCGTGCCGCCGTTGCAAAACACCGCCACGATGTGCGCCGAGCCTACGATGCGCTCGATGCGCGCAGGCACCACATTTTTAATGCTTGCGTCGGAAGAGCCCTTGATATCGCAGCTCTCGATGACATCCCAGAGCGCGATACCGTATCCAAGCAGCAGTTCGCGCTTTGCCTCGATGGAAGCGGCGAGCGAAGCGGGGATGCCGCCCGGGAGGGCATCGCCCTCGTTCGGAGGAACGGGTGCGCCCATGCAAGCCGCGATCACGCGCCAGAAACGGTTTTGCGGGTTACCGTAATAGAACGCGTTCTCGCGCGAAAGCACCGAGGGAAACGACCCCAGTACCAGCACGCGCGAGCGCTCATCGAAGACCGGATCGAATCCATGCGCAACGTGCTGGTACTCCCCCATCGCCTAGCTCCTCTCACCACATGACCGGCAGCTTACGGCGCATCGGTAGCTCGCCGCGCGCCCCTCCGCTTCTGCTACCATGACGCAAACACCATCCCCATGCAAGGAGGCTCCATGGCTCGCAGATATCTCATCGTCATCGATATGCAAAACGACTTCGTGACCGGCGCGCTCGGCACCGCCGAGGCCCAGGGGATCGCCCCCGCGGTCGTCGAAGCTGCACGCGCGTTCGATGGCGAGGTACTCTTCACGCTCGACACCCACGGCGAAGATTACCCCGAGACGCAGGAAGGCAGAAACCTCCCCGTCACCCATTGCATCAAGGGCTCCGAGGGCTGGCAGCTCATCCCCGAACTCGCCGATATCCAGCGCGAACGCGATGCCCGCGTGTTTGAGAAGCCGACCTTTGGCTCCACGGCGCTTATCCACTACCTGACGCACGCCAACGCAACCGAGCCGATTGAGTCCATCGAGCTTATCGGCGTGTGCACCGATATCTGCGTGGTATCGAACGCCCTGCTTATCAAGGCCGCACTGCCCGAGGTGCCCATAAGCGTAGACGCGCGCCTGTGCGCCGGCGTCACGCCCGACGCGCACCAAGCCGCGCTCGCGACCATGCGCAGCTGCCAGGTTCAGGTGGCCGGCGCGTAACACCGCGTCCCGCTGCCGCACTTTTTTGCGTGAAACGCGTTTTTTGTGGCAGTTATTTCAACTATGAACGATGAGGCGCGGGCTTTGCCGTGCCTCATCGGGGCCACGGGGACGGCCAGCCAACAAAATCCTGCGTTTTTGACACACGCATAGGCATCGCGGGGGCATCGACAGCTGCCGATGCCCCCGCGAATCGTTCATAGTTGAAATAACTGCCAGAAATACAGGCTTTCGGAAGAAAAACTTCGAGCCTGCCCCGAAATCGCCAATCAGCCGCTACGCCAAGCCCAGCGCCAAGCCAATCAGCCGCACGGCCAAGGCCACCAGCCATGCCACGCCGCACTGCATGAGTACCACGGCGCACATCATGCGTGTGCCAAGCTCGTTTCGCACCGCAGATACCGCCGCCACGCAGGGCGTGTACAGCAGGACGAATGTCAGGAACACATAGGCCGTCAGCGGCGTGAAGAGCGTAGCGAGGCCCGCAACCGAGCCGCCCATGAGCACGGTAAGCGTCGCCGCGACGTTCTCCTTGGCCCCAAAACCCGCAACGATGGCCGCAGCCGCAATCCAGCTCCCAAAGCCAAGCGGCGCGAACAGCGGCGCGATGAACGTGCCCAGCCCCGCAAGCATGCTCTGGGACTGGTCTGCCACCACATCGAAGCGAAGGTCGAACGTTTGCAGGAACCAGATGATCACGCTCGCCGCAAAGATGATGGTGAACGCCTTGGTCACAAAGCCCTTGGCTTTATCCCACGCCAGGCGAATCGTCGTCTTGGCCGAGGGCAGGCGGTAGTTGGGAAGTTCCATCACAAACGGAACGGGGTCGCCCTTGAACGCCGTTCCCTTGAGCACGAGCGCCACAAGCACGCCCACGACCATGCCCATGATATAGAGCGAGATCATGACGAGCGGAGCATGGTCGGGGAAGAACGCCGCCGAGAACAGGGCGTACACCGGCAGCTTGGCCGAGCAGCTCATGAACGGCGTGAGCATGACCGTCATCTTGCGGTCGTGCTCAGAAGGGAGGGTGCGCGTGGCCATGATGGCGGGCACGCTGCAGCCGAAACCGATGAGCATGGGCACGAAGCTCCGCCCGGAAAGGCCCAGCTTGCGCAGGATCTTATCCATCACGAAGGCAACGCGCGCCATGTAGCCCGAATCCTCTAGGATGGATAGCAGCAGGAACAGGACCACGATGATGGGCAGGAACGAGAGCACGCTGCCCACGCCGGCGAAGATGCCGTCGATCACGAGCGAGTGCACGACCGGGTTGAGCCCGAACGACGTGAGCGCTTGATCAACCACGCCGGTGAATGCCTCGATGCCGAGTTCGAGCAGATCGGAGAGGCGCTGCCCCACCGCGTCGAAGGTGATCCAAAACACGAGCACCATGATGAGGATGAACACGGGTATGGCCGTGTACTTGCCGGTAAGGATACGGTCGGCGGCAACAGAGCGCAGGTGCTCGCGGCTCTCATGGGGCTTTACCACGCTCTGGTCGCACACCCCCTCGATGAACGAGAAGCGCATGTCGGCGAGGGCAGCCATGCGGTCGGTGCCGGCTTCCTCCTCCATCTGGCAGATGATGTGCTCTACGGCGTCGAGCTCGTTCTGCTCGAGCGCGAGGGCCTGCGTAACCAACCGATCGCCCTCGATCAGCTTGGTCGCGGCGAAGCGTACGGGTATGCGCGCCGCTTGGGCGTGATCGTCGATCAGGTGGCAGATGCCGTGGATGCAGCGGTGGAGCGCACCGCCGTCCGGACCGTCCGCCGCGCAGAAGTCGAGCCGGCCAGGGTGCTCGCGATACCGCGCCACGTGCAGCGCGTGCTCGGCGAGCTCGCCCGTGCCCTCGTTCTTCGCCGCCGAGATGGGCACCACCGGTATGCCGAGCGCTGCCTCGAGCGCGTTCACGTCCACCGTGCCGCCGTTCTCGGTAAGCTCGTCCATCATGTTGAGGGCGAGCACCATGGGCCGATCAAGCTCCATAAGCTGCAAGGTAAGGTAGAGGTTCCGTTCGATGTTCGTGGCGTCCACGATATCGATGATGGCATCCGGCTGCTCTTCCAGGATGAACTGGCGGCTTACTACCTCCTCGCTCGTATAGGGCGAAAGCGAGTAGATGCCCGGCAGGTCGGTGATGGTGGCGTTTGCGTGCCCCTTGATCTGGCCGTCTTTGCGGTCCACCGTCACGCCTGGGAAGTTGCCCACATGTTGGTTGGAGCCGGTGAGCTGGTTGAAAAGCGTCGTTTTGCCGCAGTTTTGGTTACCAGCGAGGGCAAAGCGCAGGGGCGCGGTCTCGGGAAGGGGTGCTGCCCCCTCGCGGCGCGGGCGAGCGGGCTCCTCGCCGAACGCCGGATGAGCCGCCGTGCTCGCCTGCGGGTTCTTGCGCGGGCAGTCATGGGCGTCGTGCACGTTCGCGAGCGAGATGCGCGCGGCGTCGGCTCGGCGCAGCGTGAGCTCGTAGCCGCGCAGGCGAATCTCGAGCGGGTCGCCCATGGGTGCGTACTTCATCATGGTCACTTCGGTGCCGGGGGTGAGCCCCATATCGAAGATGTGCTGCCGCAGGACGGCATCGCCAGAATCGACCGATTCGATGATGGCGTCCTTGCCGATTTCTAGCTCATCGAGCTTCATGCAATATCTCCTCTGCATGAATCTGTCCAAAGTTTTCTACGCTGAATTGTAATCGCAATACATCGACCTAGCGCAATATCATTAATTATTTACATATGAACATATGTGCAGATAGTATTGTATTATCACTGTTTGCCCCTCACGCGCCCATTAGTAGTCGCTACGCGCCATAGCCCTCTCGTCACTTCATGGCAAGGCATTTCCAGAGCCCTTTTCGAAAGTCTCCGCATTACAGCAGGCCACAGCGGCCTCAAATCAATTTGAACAAAGGAGGCTTTCTTCAAATCAAAAATCATCGCAGAGGTTCTCAACCGTGCTGGGATATGAATTGGAATGAGTGCCCCCGCATTCATGGAGTTACACGGCGACAACTTCAGCAGAAATGGAGTTATCCAGCAGCGACTGCAGCACTTATGGAGTAATGCTCGGCGAGAGCAACAAATTCGGCGTTATCGGCCCTTCAACGACCCGGTAACTCCAACAATGCTGCTTTCGCTGCGCATAACTCCATTTTTGTTGCACTCGGCGTAAATGCTCAAATGGGAGGGCTCCGCCGATCAGCGCGAGGCAGTCGCTCTCGGCGAAGCAGCCCCTTGATGGTGCCCTTGATTGATGCGAGGCTCACCCACTCAGCGCGAAGCCCCCAATCGATGCGGGCTGCTCCACTCGGTGCGAGCCCCACCGCGCAACGTTCACCACGCGAAACGGCACGAGTTGAACGGCCGAACAGGTGCCATTTGCTCGGCATTTCAACTTTTGGGCACTCCATGGGGATCAAGCGAAGTAGACGGAAAAGTGCCAGCGTCCCTACCTGCGCATTCCCCGCACACCGCGCCGCGCCTACTCCGACACTCCCCGTTTAAGTGCCCAATAGTTGAAAACGCTTCTCAGCGAGCAGGGAACCGGGCGCGAAATCCAGCTCGATGCCCCTTAGAAGCCCTTGGGGGCGACGCATCGCCACCTCAGCACTCCCCTAGCGCGCGAGCAGGTGGCCATACGCCCGCTTGAGCTCTTTAATCCGATCGAGTGTTTCGAGCGCCGGCCCGTCCAGCTGCGCCGCAATGCCCACCACAAGCGCGTCGACCAACGCCACCGCGCTCGCCATCGAATGATACGCACGCGGCTCCCCGCGGTAGGTATAGAGCTCGATCGTCGCTCTCGGTCCCGCGCTGCGCACATAGCGATCGGTGAAGAGCACCGTCGTGCAGCCAACCTTCTCGCCATGGTCCAAAAGCGCCTGGCCCTCGGGCGACACGCGCTGGAAGCCGAAGGTCACAAGCACGTCGCTCTGTCCCGCGTGCACGAGGCCCTCCATGAGCTCCGTGCCGCCCGCAGGCAGCAGCTCCACAAGCATCCCGTAGCGGTTGAGGCGGAAGCGCAGCAGCTCGGCCACGCAGGCCGAGGCGCCCTTGCCGTGCAAGAAGATGCGCCGCGCTGCCACGAGCGCATGCACCGCCTTGGCAAACGATTCCTCATCGAGCCCCTCGAGCGTGCGATCGATGTTCGCGCGCTGCTGGCGCAGAAACGCCTGCACGTCGCCCGCGCCCTCATCGATACTTGCCGACATTTTATCCGCGGGCCCCAGCGAGCGCGCCGCGACAGCATTCTTCAGCGTTTTGAAATCGCCGAACCCCGCATGGCGCGCGAACCGCGACACCGTGGCCTCGGAGATGCCGAGGCTCGCCGCCACGTCTTGAATCGACTGCAGAAGGAACTCGCGCGGCTTCTCGACGATATGGTTGATGATGAGCTCCTCGGCGGGCGTGTAAGCCACGCCCGTGGGAAAAAGCGACGGATCGGTCATGGCTCCCCTACTCTGCCCCCGCTATGAGCGTCTGCACGTAATCGCCGCCCAAGCGGTCAATCTCCTTGAGCGCACGCTTGAGCATGCCCGCCGTCTTAACCTTAAAGGCAAGGTCGGACGCGTAGGAAATGCGGTAATCCCCCGAAAGCACCTGTGCACGCAGGCCGGCTACGGTCGTTACGCGCTCGCTCATGACGGTGACGGCGCATCCATACTGAAATGCCTGGTGCGTGTCGCTCCCCGAGACCACGGGTACGCCGAGCTCTTGCGCGAAGGCGCAGGTCTTCGCGATCGTTCCCTCGAAGTCGTGCGCGAGGTCCTTGCCGTTCAGATCGACGAACTGGAACGCCGCGAGCGCCTCGCGCGGCTGCTCGGGAATGTGGCCGGGCGCCCGGAACGGATGCGCCGCGCCAAAGAAGAGCCTTCGCCGGCGGACCTCTTCCGCTAGTTCCGCGAGCGGAAGAAACGACCCCTTGGCCTTATGGGGCTCGAGCGCCCTATTGAAATCGAGGATCTCTTCCATCGTACCGAGCACGAGCGTATGGCCGCTCTCTGCAACATCCACCTCCATGCCCGGGAAGACCAGAAGGCCGTTCACGTTGAAGGCGTCGCCCTCCCGGGGGAAGCGCGCCGCGATGTCGGCATACACCTGGTCGAATCCGAGCGTGTTGAAATGCTCGGTGAGGCATATGGCATCGAGGCCGGCCGAGGCCGCCTCGCCAAAGAGCCAATCGGTGTACGCCGGCGAGAATGCCAGGTACTTAGCTAATTTTCCATGTGTGTGAAAATCGATGTTCATTGATTTCCCCTCTATTGATTGCCGTTGGAGTGGCCGGTGCGCCCGCCCGACGCTGGCGTGCCGCGCGCCTACTTGAGCACGCCCGCCCGGCGCAGGCACAATGCGCGCCTACAAAAGCACGCCCGCGAGAGCGGGCAGCGCGAAGCAAAGCGCGGCCCAAGCGATCGAGACGGCAGCGAAGATAAGGTCATTCCGGCCGATGGCAAGCGATGAGAGCTTGATCTTGAGCACGTCCATATTGGACGATGCGTACCGGTACCCCTTGAGCTCGAGCGCTTCCACCGTGGTGCGCGAGCGCTTCGCCATGTTGAGCATGAGCGGGTAGAACGACTGGACGATGGTCTTCACCTGATAGATGATCCAGCGAATCTTGCCCATGAGCGTTTCGTGCGCCGGCGCCTGGCCGCGAAGGCGGAAAGAGAGCAGGATGTTCTGCAGCTCCTCGAACATGATGGGGAGAATCCGGTAGGCAAACGAGATGGAGAACGAGAGGCGCTCCGGGCAACCAAACCAGAGAAGCCCATTCGAGAGGCGATCGGGATCGAGGCCCGAAAACACGGTAATCGACGCAAGCGAGCAGGTGGTGACCTTGAGGGTGAGCACGAGCAAGGGAACGAGCGTCTCGACGCTGCCGCCAAAGAAAAGCGCCACGATGAACAGATAGCCCGTCTGCGAGAACACGCCCAGCGCAAATACGAAGAGCACGAGCGGCGCAACGCGCGCGAGCCTTGTGGTGACGGCGCAGAAGAGGAAGAGCCCCAGCAGCACGGTCACGTCGGAGAGGAACCACGGCACGAGGCCGAAGAAGAGGTACCACACGATGAGCACGCGCGGGTCGAGCTTGGCGATGGGCGTGTCGTCGTTGCCGTACGCGTTCCTGAGCACCTGGTTGCGCAGGAAGTCGATTGACACCTTATCCATGACGTTCTCTGAGAGTTTTTCGAGCATCAAGCTCGCATCTCCTTTCCATGTCACATGGGGGGGCAGCCCCTTGTTTGACGCTCCGGATTTACCCGCCGATGGCAGCAAGCGCCAGATCGCGGTAGCCGTCGAAGCACATGAGGAAGTCCTCGATATCGAAGCAGGTTGCCCGCGCATCGAGCGCGGCGCCCATGGCATAGATCTCGGGCGGGCAGATGCCCGACGCCTCGACCACAGCTTCGTTGTGGAAAATCTCCTCCGGCGTGCCGTCGCCGATAACCTCGCCTTGATTGAGCACGATCACCCGGTCAGCGAACTGGCACACAAGCTGCATGTCGTGCGTCGCGATGACCACGGTGTCCGTAACGCCGCGCAGGTCGGCGATGGTGCGCACAATCTCGCGCCGCGTGGCGATGTCGAGGTTTGCCGTGGGCTCATCGAGCAGAAGGATCGGCGGATTGAGCGCGATGCCAATGGCGAGCGATGCCCGGCGCATCTGGCCGCCCGACATGAGGCGCCCGTCACGATCGGCGAGGTCGCCCAGCCGGAAACGGTCGATGAGCTCCTGGGCGCGCTCCTGCCAGCCCGCCACCCCGCGTGCGCGCATGGCAAACTCCACATCGGCGCGCACGGTGTCCTTGATGAACATCTGCTCGGGATTCTGGTAGACGAGCGAGATCGCACCGGAGATGTCTTCCGGGCTCATCGCGCGCGTGGCCACGCCGCCGAGGCGCACCTCGCCGGATGTGGGCTTGATGAGGCCGCACATGAGCTTCATGAGCGTGGTCTTGCCCGCTCCATTGGAGCCCACGAGCGCGACCTTCTCCCCCGGCTGTATGGCGAGGTCGAGGCCGTCGAATACCGTGTGCGGCGCGCCCTTGACGCTTCGGTATTGCACGTGCACGTCGCGGAAGGCCACGGCGGGCTCTGCGCCGGGCGCGTCCGAGGGGTGGACGGGCTCTGCGCCGGGCGCACCCGAGCCGCGGCCACGCCCCTCGGCCATCGCATCGCCGCAAGAGGAGTGCGCCTGCGGTGTGAACCCAAGCCCTGCAAACGCACGCACGCCCTCGTCTACGGTCGTGGGCAGCTCGATGCAGCGATCCATGATGCCCGCGCTCTTGAGCTCGCGCGCGGCCGAGGCTATCTGCGGCGGATAGATATCGCTCGCCGCGAGATCATCCAGCTGACGCAGCGCCTCGCGTGCCGGGAGCTTCCACGATACCGCGCCGTTCGCCATAAGCACCGCATGCTTGCAGTAGTCGGCAATGAAGTCGGTATGATGCTCGATCACGATGATCGTCTTGCCGTGATGCTCGTTGAGGTCGCGCAACACCTCATAGGTCTGACGCGCATGATACGGGTCCAGCTGGGCGATGGGCTCGTCCAAGATGATGACCTCGGGCTCAAGCGCGAGCGCTCCGGCAAGCGCGAGCAGGTGCTTCTGCCCGCCCGAAAGCGCCCACACATAGTCCTGGGCCTTTTCGGCAAGCCCGCAGAGCTCGAGCGCCGCCATCCCGCGCTCCAGGTAATCGGGCTGAGCGTAGTTGAGGCTCGCGAACGATGCCTCGTCGAGCACCGTCGGGCGCACCAGCTGGTTCTCGAAATCCTGATACACATAGCCCACGTGCTGGGCCAACTCGCCGATAGGGGTATCGCGCGCCTCAAGGCCGGAAACCACGAGCGAGCCGGTCATATCGCCCGCGATGAACTGGGGAATGAGCCCGTTCATCGCTTTGCAAAGGGTCGATTTGCCGCAGCCGTTGGCACCCATGATGGCAAGGAAGTCACCCTCCTCCACCTCGAGGTCAAGGTGGCGGAGGGTGGCATCATGGGCACCGGGATACGTGAACGTGAGGTCCTTGATGGAGATAATCGACATATCCTGGTCCCTTGGGGGGCTACGCGCGGCTCAGGGTCGCGTTGCGGTGCAGGCAGAACGCGGCGACGATCGCAATTACCGCGGCAACGCCGAGCCCGGTGAAGATGGCGCCGGTGCTCTCGGCCCACTCGGCCTCCCACTCGATGAGAGAGAATCCCGCTTTCGAGAGGCAGGCGGCGAGCACGGCCACCACGAAGCACGCCACGGCGCCCAGAACGAGCTTGGCGGAGGGGACCTCGGGCGCGTCCTCGGCCGTACGCGGCTTCATGCCCAGGAGCGGCTCGATCTTTCCATAGAGGCGCGGGACCAGGAAGAGCGTGGGGAGCAGGCAGAACAGGATACCGCTGAAGAGCAGGTCGTTCAGGAAGGCGAAGCCCTCGGTGAAGAAGACCGACTCGGGAAGGCCCGGGACCGCCTCGAATTCCTCGACCGCGAAGATCACCTTCAGGATGTCCACGCCGGCGCTCATGGCAAGCTGGAGCGCCGTCGCGCCGATGGCGGCAGCGGCCACGGCCTTGAGGTTGCGGGGATCGCGAACCAGGGTGCCTGCGATGTAGATGGCGATGGTGACGGTCAGGAACTTCTCAAGCTCGCCGATGCCTCCGAACTGGCCGAGCATGATCTCGCTGAAAACGAGCTCGCCCGTTGCGGCGCCCAGCGCCACCGAAAGCGGGTCGAAGAGCATGGCTAGGGTAAGCGGGATGAACAGGAAGAACTCGACCGAGAACTCAACAATGCCTACCTGGACGGAAGGGATGAGCTCGGAAACGAGCGTGGCGAGGCCGTAGAGCGACATGCTGAGGACGAAGACCATCAGCTTGTGCGCCTGGGCGCCCTTAGAAGCCGTAGTTGTCATGGGATTCCTCTCTCTTTCTGCGCCGGCGAAAGCGCATTGGTTCGAGGGACGTGGCGGCGTGCTCGGCGTGCCGCGCGCGGCATTGCGAGCGATAGCCCGGCATGACGCCGCAGACGGTTGCCCACGCGGGGGCCACGGTCCCTGCCGATGTGCTCGGCAGGAAGCATCATACGCAGCTGAACTGCGGAAATGGGTTAGCCGTGCGTAAGGTGAAAATAAAGTTTCGCTGGCTGGTTTGATGAAAGTTCTGCATGCACCCGCAGGTGCGGCGGGGTGCTTTCTCGCACGTCTCATGAAAATGCGAGCGATTTCGCACTTTACATAGCGCTGATATTGGCACTTGCCCCGAGTTGCCGGATGGGAACCAGACGCCGGCTGGGCTTCCGAGCGGGTTTTGGGCATCGCAAGGGCCGCCCGGCGAGATCCGGACACCGCTCGCGTTGCCGGGCGAGATCCTGCCGCAGCCCCCGTTCTTGGGCGACTTTCGGACACCGCCGGCGTTCTCGGGCGACATTCAGACGCTACGAGGCTCTCAGATGGCGAAATCCCGCCCGAGAAACTGAGAAATATCCGAATGTCGCCCGATGTCGGTGCCGTCAGCAAATGGTGAGACAGTTGTACCCGGCACAACTGTCTCCCCGCGCCTACATCTCGCCTAGAGCAGCAGGCGCTCACACGCGCGGCAAGTAATGAGATAATACGCACCCATAATCGCAACCGTGAAGCCAAGCACGCCCGCCACCACCAACGCAAACGACGCGCTTCCCAGCACCAGCGCAAGAAAGGCCACGAGCACAAGGCCGAACACGTCATGAATGAGGGCTCCCGCAAGAGGCGCCGCAAAGCACAGGCGCACCTGCGCGCGCAGCGATGCCCGAGCCATGGCGCGCTCGCACCCCAGTTCGCGCAAGGTTTCGAATGCCTGCCGCGCGTCGGCCGCCCCCGAAAGCTGCTGCAGCGCGAGAATCGCCGCTGCCGTAACCAAAAACGCCGCCCCGTAGAAGATGCCCACGAATCCGATGGGCGCAAGCGAGCTTGCATTCTCGATGAGCGCACCAGGGCCGCGCATTCCCACGCTGAACGCAAAGCCCGCGCAGGTCATGCACACCGCCGCGGCAATAAGCACGCACACGCACGAAAGCGCGGCGGCGGTGCTCGACACCCTCGCCTCGACCTGCCGCACCGTGAATGCGCGAAGGCCCGTCCAATATACCTCGACGTGGCGCCGCGCCCGCGCTCCCCAACGCCACGCAGCCGATCGCATCACCAAGTACGTCGCCCCGAAAGCAGCAAACCCCATGGGAATGATGAACACGACGAAATACATGGGCTGGAACACGCAAGCTCCCCATACGATAGCGAGAAGCGGAAGGGCCGCGACGAGCTGGATGCGCGCCGCGCGCTTCGTGCCAAATGCCAGGTGCTCGGGCGCCCGCTCGGCGCACATGAGGTCAACGAGCGGCCGACGCAGCACGTCTCGCGCGCACGCAGCGGCGCCGAGCGCGGTGATGGCCACGAAGCAGCCCGCTGTCCAGGTTGCGGCACCGGGCGAAAAGCTCGCCTGGAATCGCCATGGCGCATCGAACACGAAGGCGGCGATGGCGCTGAGCACGGGCGAGAGCAGGCCGCCAAGGATTATCCCCGCCGCCAGCGAGGCAGCGCCCACCACGAGACCTTCGAGCGCAAGAACCGCCGCGACCCCATGGCGCGGCATACCGACAAGCGCATAAAGCCCGAACTCCCGCTTGCGTCGGCGCACGATAAACCGGTTGGCGTAGGCGACCAGAAAGATGAAGATGACGACCACAAAGACCGAAAAACCCTCGAGCACCGTACCCGACTTCGCATAGATAGCCCGCTGGTCTGGGGTGAGGTCGAGCGCGAGCAGGTAATCGCCCGAAGCGATGAAGCTATAGAGCAGACAAGCGGCGAGCGCGAGCGTTGCGAAATAAACGGAATAGTCGCGCAGGCTGCGCCGCACGTTGCCCAAGGCAAGCTTGACGTACATGAGACTCCTCGCAGGAGATTTGCGGGTAATTCCATGGCTCATTGTCGACCGGTCGCGCCATCGGCGCCATCGATTTGACTTACGCCCGCCTTACGTTTTTGCAACGTAGCACCTCGTTCAGCCGCGGTGTCCGCAACGTGCGAAAGCCCTACCGTGCCACCCGCGGAAGCCGCGCGAGCACACGATATGCGGCGCTCGGCATAAGAAACCCCTAGCCCGCAGCGCTCGGCGCAACCAGCGTTCGCCTATGATAGAACCAGCTCGACAGACTGCGCACGACCGACAGGCCGCACGAGCCCAGCAAGCCGAACACGGCCGACGGGCTTGACCTGTTCAGTGGATTGAGCTTGCTCGGTAGGGTTGCACCATTTCTCGGGAGAGGAAGTTCCATGACGTCTTCCATTCGCAACGTCATCTTTGACATGGGCGGCGTGCTCATGACATTCGATAGCAAGCGCTTCGCGACCATCTTTACCGGCACCGAAGAAGACGCCGAACTGCTCGACCGCACGCTCTTCGACCGCAATGAATGGGCGCTCCTCGATGCTGGGGTCATCAGCCACGAAACCATGCGGCACATCGCAGAGGCTACGCTTCCCGAGCGGCTCCTCCCCAACCTGCATGAATGCATCGCCCACTGGCCCGAGCACTCCGAGCCCATCGCACCCACCAACAGCTTCGCTGCACAGCTCAAGGAGCGAGGCTTTGGCCTGTACCTGCTCTCCAACGCAAGCACGCGCATCGACGAGCAGCTGGGCCACTGTCCCGCCTATCCACTCATGGACGGGCGCGTGGTCTCGGCAGAAGAGCGTCTCATGAAACCGGATCCGGCCATCTACCAGCTGCTCTGCGAGCGCTATGGCCTCGATCCCGCAACATGCATCTTCGTGGACGACAATCTCAACAACTGCCATGGAGCAGAGGTGGCCGGTATGCAGTCGTTCCATTTCATCACGGATGATGCCAAAGCAAGCGTCGCCCAGTTGGAGCGGATTCTTGACCTCTAGGTTTACAGTAGAACCGAACGACCGACGATCACCAATACCATCCTGGCGGAGCTGATTGCCTCCAGCGCTCACCATTGTTGCAAACCGCGTCATCGTTTATGACATGTCAATATGTTCAACGCTATGCATGCGGCCCTCAGTACAAGGAATCCAGCGGCGAGCCTCACCTACGAGCCACGAAAAAGCTCGCGAATTCAGCCGTCCACACGGTTCTGAATCAAAACTCTCGCCAAAGGATCGAATTTTACGACATGGCCCGAGTACAACCGATGAAAGCTTTCGAACTATCGCAGGTAGACGCATCGGCGCTTCGCTAGCTACTTTGCCCAGGCCCCAAAATTCGATCCTTTGGCGAGAGTTTTGATCTGCGCCGGGCTATGAGAGCGCCAAACGCGCCCCTTAAGGGAAAACTTTGCGCCTGAAAGCCCGCTGACGCGACTCCACGCGCCACGACGCGCTCTTCCGGACGGCGGAGGGCGCGCTTTCGCGCGGCGCAGAGTTGACGATTTTCGCCCGGCATGCTGGCGATGCATAGCGCAGCGACGAAACAAGGAGCATGCCGTTGGCATAGCGCCCGCGGCGCAGGGCGTCGGCAACGCTCGCACTGCGCGGCGTGGCGCAGGGCACGTGTTGTCGGGTATCATGTGGCCGTATACGAAACACGCCCAAGAATCGAGGACTATTGTGGACCGCACCAAAATCGTCCAGCTCTATACGCACGCCGAGGAGCTTGGTGGCCAGACCGTCACCGTCGCCGGCTGGATCAAATCCGTCCGCGACATGAAGAACTTCGGCTTCGTGACCGTGAACGATGGCAGCTGCTTCCGCGACCTGCAGATTGTCATGAATCGCGAAGCGCTCGCCAACTACGACGAGATCGCGCATCAAAACGTCTCGGCAGCCATCACCGCCACGGGTACGCTCAAGCTCACCCCTGAGGCACCCCAGCCCTTCGAACTCACCGCCGAGACGATTGAGGTCGTAGGTGCCTCCGCACCGGACTACCCGCTGCAGAAGAAGCGTGCCACCGTCGAGTTCCTGCGCACGCAGCAGCACCTGCGCCCGCGCACGAACCTCTTCCGCGCCGTGTTCCGCGTGCGCAGCGTCGCGGCAGCGGCCATCCACCGCTTCTTCCAGGAGCGCGGGTTCGTGTACGTGAACACGCCCATCATCACGACCTCGGACTGCGAGGGCGCGGGCGAGATGTTCCGTGTGACGACCTTCGATCCCGCGACCGCGCCGCGCGTGACCGAGGAGCAGGCAGCCGCGTCGATGGGCGAGCTCACCGCCGGTGAGGTGGACTGGAGCCAGGATTTCTTCGGCAAACCTGCGTCGCTCACCGTCTCCGGCCAGCTCAACGCCGAGAACTTCGCCATGGCCTTCGGCGACGTCTACACCTTCGGCCCCACGTTCCGCGCGGAGAACTCAAACACCACGCGCCACGCCGCCGAGTTTTGGATGATCGAGCCCGAGATCGCCTTCGCCGACCTCGAGGACGACATGAACCTTGCCGAGGACATGCTGAAGTACGTGATCCGCGACGTGCAGGCACGCTGTGCAGACGAGCTCAACATGCTGAACAAGTTTGTCGACAAGGGCCTCATCGAGCGCCTCGAACACGTGGCGAGCTCCGACTTCGCCCGCGTGACCTACACCGAGGCGATTGAGATCCTGGAACAGGCGGTCGCCGCCGGGCAGCACTTCGACTATCCCGTGAGCTGGGGTATCGACCTGCAGACCGAACACGAGCGCTTCCTTACCGAGCAGCACTTCAAGCGCCCGACCTTCGTGACCGATTATCCTGCCGAGATCAAGGCCTTTTACATGCGCCTGAACGACGACGGCAAGACTGTGGCCGCCGCGGACTGCCTGGTGCCCGGTATCGGCGAGATCATCGGTGGAAGCCAGCGCGAGGAGCGCCTGGACGTATTGGAGCGCCGCATCGAAGAGCTCGGCATGGACAAGGAGCAGTACAAGTACTACCTTGACCTGCGCCGCTACGGAACGTGCCCGCACGCGGGCTTTGGCCTGGGCTTCGAGCGCCTGGTGATGTACCTCACCGGCGTGGGTAATATCCGCGACGTGATTCCGCACCCGCGCACGGTGGGCAACGCGGAGTTCTAACTCATCGCGCCGAGCTTTGGCCAGCCAAACGTGTAGATACGGTGCGTGATTAGGATTCCGTTCGGCTGGCAGCCCATGTTGAAAATTCGCGCGCCCGTTCGCCGAGCTTAAGCGACCGTCCAGAACCGCGGGCGGTCGCTTTTTCGTACGCGCTCGTATGCTCGCAGCATTAATCAACGGTCCCCCACCGCTGCGAGGTGCCCATGAACCAAAGCCATCATCTAGAACACGATATCTTCGTTAACGCCCCCATTGAGACCCTGCGAGATAGACTGTGCGCCGAGCGCTGCGTCGCTTCGGAGCCCTTTGAGCGCGGCGGCTCGGGATCCGCCGAGCACGAAGGCGACCGAGAGACCGCCGCGCTGAGCGCCAGCCCAGACGCCGCCTTTCGCCACGTCGACCGAGAACCTGCCGATTACCAAGATGATTGGGAGCTCCCCGCATTACCCGATGAGGAGGCGCCCACATATGGCAAGTTCGACCGAACGCGGGCGTACGATACACGTACGCTGCGCATCCTTGCGATTCTGGAAGAGCACACCGATGAAGAGCACGCGCTCAGCGCGCCGCGCATCAAAACCATGCTCGACGCACAGAACCACCCCGGCACTCGGCCGCCACGCGCCACCACCAGCTCGATACGCTACTCAATCCAGATGCTCCGCTCCTTTGGGTTGAACATCGCGGGCAACAACCATCGCGGCTATGCCCTGCTTTCGCACCCCATCCCCACCGAAGATGCTGAGCTCACCCTCAGCACCATATGGAACAGCGCAGCGCTCACCTCGATCGAACGCCGGAGGCTTGTAAAGAATCTGCTCCCTCTCGTCGCGCCCACGGTTCGGCATCGCTTTGAGAAGAGCATAGAGCAGCCTTCCGGGAATGCAGCGCTTCCCGCGCGCGTAACCATGCGCTTTCAGCTTGCCACGGCGCGGCAGATCATCGAGCGCGCCATACAGCTTAGCGCGCCCGTCACGTTTGTGCTCGCCGCAGCGCATGGGGAAGCGGGGGCGTCGAGCCATCGGTTTTGCCTCTTCCCCGAAGCGCTTGTTGAATCAAACGGCGCCGTCTTCGTGCGGGGACGCCTCGCCCAAGCGGCGCGCTCGAACAGCACCGATCCCGCAGGCGTTATCGATAGCGGGCGCACCTTCCGGCTCGACCGCCTCCAGGCGCTCTCGATGCGCGACGGAGATGATGTCATGTACGTCGCGCCTGCGCCGCAGGTAGCGCCACCGGTACCGCAGGCCATCTCGCCTGTGCCGCAGGTAGCCTCGCCCACACCCGCACCGCAGGCCGTCTTGTCGGCATCGCAGTTCGCCCCATCCGCGCCGCAGGCCGCCGCGCCCCGCCGCAGGCCATCGCGCCTGCACCGGAAGCCCCCACCGTCCACGATTCCAATCGTTAACAATCTATAACAAGACCTCCACATGTGCCTGCATCCAGCGCATCTCGCTATGATGAAAAACCCGCGCTACCGTGGGGATTTTTATCATCCGATGCCAGGGGGAACTGCCTTCGGCTGATTTTTGGAGGAACAATGGAACGGACTACCGTCTCGCGCCGCGGCCTCATCGCCTCGCTCGCCGCTGCTGGCTCGCTCTCACTTGCCGCCTGCGCCAACGACACCTCTGGCGGAGGCTCGGCCGGCAGCGCTAGCAGCTCGGGCACCTACAGGATCGGCGTCCTGCAGCTCACGCAGCATGCTGCGCTCGATGCTTCGAACGAGGGGTTCATCGCCGCTCTTGACGATGCCGGCATCTCCTACGAGGCGGACCAGCAGAACGCCAACAACGAGCAGTCGACCTGCACCACCATCGCCTCAACCTTCGCGAACGACGGCGTCGACCTCATCCTGGCCATCGGCACGCCCGCAGCCCAGGCCTGCCTGAACGCCACGACCGAGATCCCCATCGTGGGCACCGCCATCACCGACTTCGCAGAGTCCGGGCTCGTGGAGTCGAACGACGCTCCGGGCGGGAACCTCACCGGCTCCTCCGATATGACGCCCGTCGCCGACCAGATCTCCCTGCTCACCCAGCTCGTGCCGGACGCCGCGCAGGTGGGTCTGCTCTACTGCACCGCCGAGAGCAACTCCGAGATCCAGATCCAGATGGCAGAAGAGGCCTTGGACGATGCGGGCCTAGGCCACGAGCGCTACTCGTTCTCCTCCACCAACGAGCTCCAGACCGTCGCGGAGACCATGGTCGGCCAGGTTGACGCCGTGTACGCCCCCACCGACAACACCGTGGCGGCCGCCATGGCGCAGGTTGCCTCGACCGCCGACGCCGCGGGCATTCCCACCATCGTGGGCTGCGACACCATGGTCGAAGACGGCGGCACCGCCTCGTACAGCATCAACTACCGCGACCTCGGTTACCGCGCGGGCGAGATGGCCGTGCAGATCCTCACCGAGGGCGCAGACCCGGCAACCATGCCGATCGAGCATCTGGAGGCCGAGGACTGCACGCTCATCGCCAACCAGGCCTCGGCCGATGCCTGCGGCGTCGACCTCTCCGTGCTCGACGCCCCCGAAATCGTCTAACGCGCCTCGCAACCCTGGCAGTGAACCCTGCTGCCTTCGATGTAAAGGAGAAGAACCATGAAGTCCGCAATTTCTCGTCGCACCTTCGCAAAGGGCCTCGCAGGCACCGCCGCTGCGCTCGGCGGCCTCGGCATCGCCGGCTGCAGCGATAACGCCGCCTCCGGATCTGCCGCAAGCAGCGGAACCACCTACCGCATCGGCGTCCTGCAGCTCACGCAGCACTCCGCCCTCGACGCGGCGAACGAGGGCTTCATCCGTGCCCTCGACGAATCGGGCATCTCCTACGAGGCGGACCAGCAGAACGCCAACAACGAGCAGTCCGCCTGCACCACCATCGCGTCCACGTTCGTGAACGACGGCGTGGACCTCATCCTCGCCATCGCAACCCCGGCCGCGCAGGCCTGCCTGAACGCCACGACCGAGATCCCCATCGTGGGCACCGCCATCACCGACTTCGCAGAGTCCGGGCTCGTGGAGTCGAACGACGCTCCGGGCGGGAACCTCACCGGAACTTCGGATATGAACCCGGTCGCCGACCAGATCGCCCTGCTCACCCAGCTCGTGCCGGAGGCCGCGCAGGTGGGCCTGCTCTACTGCACCGCCGAGAGCAACTCCGAGATCCAGATTCAGATGGCCGAAGAGGAGCTCGATGGGCTCGGGATCGGCCACGAGCGCTACTCGTTCTCCTCCACCAACGAGCTCCAGACCGTCGTGGAGACCATGGTCGGCCAGGTTGACGCCGTGTACGCCCCCACCGACAACACCGTGGCGGCCGCTATGTCGCAGGTATCCGCCACCACGAACGAGGCGGGCATCCCCACCATTTGCGGCGAGGTGGGCATGGTCCAGAACGGCGGCCTTGCATCCGTTTCAATCAACTACGAAGAGCTCGGTTATCGCGCGGGCGAGATGGCCGTGCAGATCCTCACCGAGGACGCAGACCCGGCGACCATGCCGGTGGAAACCATGGGCGCCGATGAGTGCGACCTGGTTTACAACCAGCAGACCGCCGACGAGATCGGCGTGGACGTCTCGAGCCTTGCCAGCGACGGCGGCACAGACGTGAGCGCTGAGGCGTAAGGCGCCTCGAGACCCACGCCCGGCCTCACATACTGGGCAACAAGCGTAGCGCTACGTACAATGCGGGCTCCGTTCAAAAGGGCGGAGCCCGTTTTCGTTCATGCGAAGTGGAGTTGACAGACAACGCCGCCCGCCCCCTGAGTCGAAATGTGACGAGGCGAAATGGGACGAGCAAGACAAGATTGCCCATGCGCCGCTCAGGCAAAAGAGCTGGCCGAGCAACGCCGCCTTTATCCCGCTGAAATGAAACAGCGCACGGACTAAACGGTGCCCGCGAGCCGCCTCCATGTCTCCGTGTGCTTCTTACCAACCTCCGTCGCGCGATACCTGTTGCCGCCTTGGGCGCCATTCGGCATGAACTGCGGCTGCGATTCCACGAGCCCCTGTTCACGCAGGCGGTGCACCGCACGATCGAGCGACCGCGGGCAGCACCCCAACCAGCTTGCCATCTCCTTTTTATTGAATATCACGCCGCCCGCTTGGTTGGTCTCTCGCACGATGTACTCAAGCACGCGCTCATGCACGAAGGCATGCCGTTTGTTGATGTTCACGCTAATGCCGTCGAGCGGGCTCAAAGCCTCCTCGTTGCGTTCCATACACCTCTCCTTTTCCATGCTGCCCCGCCGCTTGCACGTGCGGGCACAGCCGCTTACCTTTTGAAATGCCCGCCGTCGGAACGATTGCACGGGCGTCCATCGGGGGCGTCGCGCGAAAGCCCGCCTGCCCGTTTCCAGCGACCGGCGGCATGGTGCCGCCCATCGCCCCCAGTCTCCCGCGCATCCGTTCCCTCTGGAGGCCCCGCCGCGTCTCTCCAGCTTCCTTTATGCGAAAACCTCCGGCTGGCAGCTTCTGCCGATCACCGTTCCCCGAAACAGCCCCCCCGAGCGGCACATGCCGCCGATCACGTGGTCCGCACCCCTTGGCCGCTTGATTACCACTCCATTACAGACGCGCCGGTCCGTGGCGTTCGCAGCGGGGCGTGATACACTTTTGGCGTTATTTATGCAGGATTTCTTGCATCGGCCCCGGCGGGTTCGCTCGCCGGGGTTCGTTGCCTTACGGAAGAGAGGGGCTGCTATGGGACTCGCCATGCTTGGTGCCGTCTCGCAAGGCATTCTCTGGGGCGTCATGGTGCTCGGCGTCTTTATCACCTATAAGCTACTCGACATCGCCGACCTCACCGTCGACGGCAGCTTCGCCCTGGGTGGCAGCGTATGCGCGGTGCTCGTGGTGAGCGGCGTGGACCCGGTGCTTGCCATCTTCGCCGCCATGCTCGCCGGCATGATCGCCGGAGCGGTGACGGGATTCCTCCACACGGTCTTCGAGATTCCCGCCATCCTCGCCGGCATCCTCACCCAGATCGCGCTGTGGTCGGTGAACCTGCGCATCATGGGCAAGTCCAACACGCCGCTCCTTCGCGTGGACACGCTGTTCTCGAGCGTCACCGACGCCACCGGCCTCCCGCAAAACGTTGCCTCCATCATCGTGGGGCTCATCTTCGCCATCTTGATCATCGTGGCGCTCTACTGGTTCTTTGGCACCGAAATCGGCTCTGCCTGCCGCGCAACCGGCAACAACGAGGCAATGGTGCGCGCACTCGGCGTCGACACGAAGGTCACCAAGATGATCGCGCTTACCCTTTCGAACGGCCTCGTGGGACTCTCCGGCGGCCTCATCTGCGAGAGCCAGGGCTACGCCGATATCGGCATGGGCACCGGCGCCATCGTGATCGGCCTCGCCGCGATCGTGATCGGCGAGGTGCTCGGTCGCCTCACTCCCGGCAAGCTCCGCTCCTTCGGCAGCCGCCTTACCGCCGCCGTCGTGGGCTCCGTGGTGTACTTCCTCATCCGCGCGATCGTGCTGCAGCTCGGCATGGACGCGAACGACATGAAGCTCATCTCGGCCGTTATCGTCGCGCTCGCGCTTTGCATCCCCGTGGTGTGGGAGAAGTACCAGCTGCGCCGCGCCTACGCGCGCTCCGCGAAAGCAGCGCCCGCGACCCCTGCCGCCAACTCCGAAGGGGGGCGATAGCGCATGCTGACGCTCAACGGTGTGTGCAAGACCTTCAACGCTGGGACCATCAACGAGAAGCGCGCCCTTGTGAACGTTGACCTTCACCTCGAAGCAGGCGATTTTGTGACCGTCATCGGCGGCAACGGCGCCGGCAAGTCGACGCTCATGAACATGATCGCGGGCGTATACCCCATCGACGCGGGAACGATCACGCTCGACGGACTGAACATCTCGCGCCTCTCTGAGCCCGCGCGCGCGAAGTACCTCGGCCGCGTGTTTCAGGATCCCATGATGGGAACCGCTGCCGACATGCAGATCATCGAGAACCTTGCCATGGCAAAGCGACGCGGCAAGACGCGCACCCTTGCCTGGGGCGTCACGCGCTCCGAGAAAGACGAGTACGCCGAGCGCCTGCGCGAACTGGGGCTCGGGCTCGAAAAGCGCCTGACCGCCAAGGTGGGCTTGCTCTCGGGCGGGCAGCGCCAAGCGCTCACGCTGCTCATGGCAACACTTACCGACCCCAAGCTGCTGCTGCTCGACGAGCATACGGCGGCGCTCGATCCCAAGACGGCAGCCAAGGTGCTCGACCTCACCGAGAAGATCGTTGGCGAGCACCATCTCACCACGCTCATGGTGACGCACAACATGAACGATGCCATCCGCTTGGGCAACCGACTCATCATGATGCACGAGGGACGCATCATCTACGATGTCTCCGGCGCCGAGAAGGCAGCGCTCACCGTGGCCGACCTGCTCCAAAAATTCGAGGAGGTCTCGGGCGGCGAGCTTGCTAACGACCGCATGCTGCTGAACTAGGCGTGCGTGCGGCATGTTCTGCTGGCTTATTCGAGGCTCGAATCAATTCGAGCCTCGAGTCGGAAGGTTTTTCGCAAACCTCAGAGTAGACCCGGGCTTGCGCGTAAAAAACCGCAGGAAAACTCTGCCTAAAAGGCTTGTTTACTCAGCGAATCTCCAAAAACCTTCCGACTCGAGGCGTGAACTTTTTCTCAGACTCCCGTAGCGTACGAAATACGCCCGGCAATCCTATACTGACCGTATCGGCATCCGACGTCCCACTACCTTCGCCACCTGCTTCACGAGGAGGCACCATGAGCATGCGGAACGAACTTGCTGTCATTGCGGATCCTGCATATCGAGAGTTTCAGGCCAAGCTGGTACCGACCGTCGAGCCGGAAAGCATCCTGGGCGTGCGCACACCGGAGCTGCGGCGTTTTGCCCGCACGCTCTGGAAGGACCGGCCTGCGGAGGCGAGGGCTTTTCTAAATGAACCCCTCCCCCATGAAACCTATGACGAGATGAACCTTCACGGCCTGCTCATCGGCATGGCAGCGCAGACGCCGAGCGAAGCCATCGATCTGCTTGACCGGTTCTTACCGCACGTCGATAACTGGGCCACCAGCGACCTCATACGCGTGCCCGCGTTCAAGCGCGATCTGCCCGCGACCCTCGTGCAGCTGCGAGCTTGGATGCAGGCCACAGGCCCGCATACGGAATACGTCGTGAGATTCGGCGTGACTCAGCTCATGGAGCTCTTCCTGGGCGACGATTTTGCGCCCGAACAGCTCACGTGGGTCGCCGCAATCGAGCGGCCCGAATACTACATCAACATGGCGCGCGCCTGGTACTTCTCGTACGCCCTCATCAAGCAGCCCGCGGCCACGCTCCCCCTCTTCGAACAAAGAAGCGCCCAAGGCGAGCCGATGCTCGATCCTTGGACGCATAATAAATCGCTGCAGAAGGCGCGCGAGTCGCGTCGCATGAGCCCTGAGCAGAAAGCCTATCTGCAATCGCTCAAGGTGTAGCGCCGGGCCCGCGGCGCGCACGGAACGCGAGAGCCCCTTCTGCCATCGCGCTCGGCACAAGACCTATTCGCCGCCGAAAATCTCCATGATGTCGCCCAGAGCAGAAAGCGGGCTCTGCTTCTTCTTGCTCTTCTTGTCGTAGCGGGCACGCTCGTCGTAGCGGGCATCGTAGCGACCTTCGTGCCGGTCGTCACGCCGCTCTTCGCGACGATACTCCTGCCGCTCGCTCTCGCGATACCCGTCGCGCGCGTCGCGGGCGCGATCGATAATCTTGTCGAGCTCGCCCCTATCGAGCCAAATGCCGCGGCACTCGGGACAATAATCGATCTCTACGCCGTTCTTCTCGCTCATGAGCAGGGTCACATCTTTGCAAACGGGGCATTTCATCGGGCGTTCCTCCATGGGTCGCTCGGCACACGTGGCCGCATGAACACATGGCAGGTTTATACCCATAAGCCCCGATGCTGAACGTTCGGATGCGCAGGCAATTAGAACCAATCGATATCGTGGCGCAGGTACACGGCAATCTGGCCGCTGTCATCGAGGTCGGCGACCATGGTCACCGTCCAGTTGCCGGCATCGAACACCGCTCCGCCGTCGTCGGTCACGATAACGAGGTCGTTGGGGTCAATGCCGTACGATTCGAGAATCCGCAGCGCGTTCGACCATTTCTCGTTGATGATTCCCGTGAGGTCGGCAGCGGTAACGCGGTTGCCATCCGCATCGTACACGCCGGGCTCGTCTTCCTCGCCCTCTATCGAGCCAGACGAAGATCCGCCACCAGAGCCGCTTTGGGCCCCAGAGCCGATAGACCCAAAGACGCCGTCCCCGTCCTGTGATTCCGGCTCGTCCTCAAGAGAGGCGGCATCCGATTCGTCTGTGCTCTCCTGTGCTTGCTCGAGCGCCGCGATCGCGCCCCCCTTGCTCATCAATCTTTGAGAACAAGACGACCCCCATAGCGATGGTCGCCGCGGCGAGCACAACGACAACGCCCGCGAGCACCCCCATGAGCACGCGCATGCGGCGGCAGCTTCGCTCGAGCTGCGCCACGCGGTCCTCGCCCGACGGTCCCGAGCCGGGCTGCGCCGCCCCAGCATGGCTGGCATCGGCCGGTGCAGGCGCCGGCATATCGATTCGCTTCGTCCAATCGACCTTGGTGTCGTCCATGTGCCCCTCCCTCAACACGCCCTCGCAGCGATTCCAATGCAAAGCCGCCTAGCAGGGCATTTCGAGAATACCCCGCAAGGCGGACTTATGAACTGCGCCCCAAAACTTGGACGCGCTAAATGATAACCCCTAAGCCGCCTCCCGGAGGGCCCGCTCCCGGAACTCCACCGGGGTCAGCCCGCCCAGCTTCTTCTGGCGCCTCACGTGGTTCCAAT
>ENA-OQCL01000086-OQCL01000086.1-human-gut-metagenome-genome-assembly--contig:-NODE-86-length-50491-cov-10.082460_pt1 | contig 50491 bp, 62 predicted proteins | sample MGYA00242502_ERZ504586 | MGnify/ENA primary metagenome ERZ504586 (study PRJEB26092, sample SAMD00036316) | human gut metagenome | host: Homo sapiens | study: EMG produced TPA metagenomics assembly of... | reverse complement strand
CACCCAGTATCTCCGCTGCGAATACAAAGACGAAGATTATAACCTCGAGCGCGGTCGGGATGTCTATGTTCAGCTTATCCTCCACCAGCTGAGGCAGGGTATAGATGACAAGCACCAGAAGGCAGACGAAAGCGCTCTCAATATCGGCACGGAGGATACAGCGGATGAGGATAAGTATCACAATGAAGCGCAGGACGATATAGGTCCAGAACGCGGCCGGCTCCTCCTTCCTCTTTCGGCGCAGGGCCTCGCGCTTGGACTCTCTGCCCTCAGAGAGCTTCTTCTTCATTTTGCTTCCCCTTTCTCTTTTTCCTGAGCCTCAGTACGATCCAGGCCGCAACTATGCAAGCCAGGTCCACACCCAGGCATATCATGACCGGCGTGCTCGTCGGGTCAAGGTCATTGCCAAGCACAGTGTAGAGCACCATCGTCGGAAGTATTCCAATAAAGCTGCTGGCCAGGTACTGCCAGAAATTCATACCCAGCGCGCCGAAAAACAGGACCAAGAATGTCGTTAGACAGGTTGGTCACGCGCAAAACAAGCGAGACGAGGAAGAGATTGTCGCGGTTGTCCTCGTATACCTCGCCCAGGCGTTTATACTTATTCAGCAGCTTGCGCGCCGCGTCTCCGCCCGAGGCTCGTCCGGTGAAATACGGCACGCTTATGCAGATGACGGAACCGAGAGCATTCACGATGAGCGATAGCGGCGGTTCGAACACAATACCCACCGCTGTGGCCACGACGCCGTAGAGCACGAACACCGTCTGGCTCTTTACCGCATATGCAGCGAGCGCGACCAGCACGGCGACAAAGGTGTTCTTCGGCGCATAGCTGGTAAGCATTTCGACCGTAACGCCGTCGCCCGCGAGCATCAGGACAGCAGCTCCGGCCACGAGACAGAGCATTATTATGATGGGAATGTACTTTCTGAGCTTCATTCAACGCACCCATACAACGTTTTTATATTTTAACAGAAGCCGGGAAATAATGCAACACGCGGCGGAGTATGTGGCCGTTTTCGTGCATGTCGATGTTTTTATTCGGCATTTCAGCTATTTTCAGGGCCGGAAGGAAAACTATTCGTCCAAAAGATAAAACAAACCTGCGCATAGTCAGCAACTACACGCAGGTCTTGTCATTTTTGGAGGCGCCATCCGGATTTGAACCGGAGAATCGGGGATTTGCAGTCCCTGCCTTACCACTTGGCTATGGCGCCAGGTATTTTATTATGGGTTCCGGCGAAACTATTAAAGTCTCGCCGGAACTTGGAGCGGGCAACGAGGCTCGAACTCGCTACCTCCACCTTGGCAAGGTGGCGCTCTACCGGATGAGCTATGCCCGCAAATGGTGCCTCAGGCCAGAGTCGAACTGGCGACACACGGATTTTCAGTCCGTTGCTCTACCAACTGAGCTACCGAGGCATATTTTGTTACCGCCGCCGAAAGGATTGCTGGTGGGAACAACTGGACTCGAACCAGTGACCCCTTGCTTGTAAGGCAAGTGCTCTAACCGGCTGAGCTATGCTCCCGGATAAGCGGCTTTGTCATTATACTAAACACCCCCTCTATTGTCAATATCTTTTTCGAATTTTTTTCACTTCGTGGAGTATATCATTTATTGCGTCAGAGCTAAACAGCTCAGACGCAATATTTTTTTGTCGATACAGAGCGGAGAAAGGACGTAAATATGAAGTTCACAGTTACTTACAAAGTGAATGGCGTACAGTTTTCGGCCACTTGCGACTCGGTCGCAGAGGCCTATGAATGTGTCAAGGCCATAGTCAAACGTGAATCTGCGGCATTCCCTCGCGCCGAAGAGACATTATCAGGCTATATAGAACTGCTCGCGAAAATGGCTACCGGCGGCACATTCAGTCACGAAAACCACTATTTCAAAATCTTCAAGGTCGAAAAGCCGGAGTGAGCGGCTGCTTACCGCACAGTACTTCTAAAGAATGGAGGCGAAATAATGTACGGCAAAAACCTAACCCTTGAGCAGAGACAGACCATTGAGCGCCTCTATGCAGAGGACGTGAGTGTGTATAGGATAGCCGAAGCGATCGGCGTGACGGCGGCTACTGTGTACCGCGACCTCAAGCGCGGCGCGACCGGCGAGCTGGACAACAACCTCAACCCGGCGTATAGCGCCGAGCTCGCGCAAATGCGCGCTCGGCAATCCTTGAGACGCAGAGGCCGCCGGAAGTCGTCCGGCGCAGATAAAAGCACGGAGGTACGCGGCATATTATGAACAACTTTGAAGCCATCACAGCGAGTCCGGCAGCCCTCGCGACGTTTCTCGGAGCTCTTCCCATTCTCACGGCTCCATGGGACGACGAATTTCACATGCGCTTTTGCGCGGAGTGCAAGCGCGAAGACTGCACGGACTGCGAGCGGCCGGAGCGCAATAACCCCGAGTGGTGGCTCGGCCTCGACTGCTCGGCCGCCTCGGAGGTCGCGGAAGAGCGCCGAGGACTATACGGGAAATACATAGTCTACAAAGCCGGCGACGGGGCTCTTGTCACTGACTGCTTTGTCCTCGTCCCCGGTAAAGATCACGCAGCCGCGGCGGCTCTTCGAGCCTACGCCGCCGCAACGGAAAACACCGAGCTTGCCGAGGACATACTCGAATGGCTCAAGCTCATAACGGCTACATAATGCGGGGGAGCAAAATGAAAACCTCAAAAACGTGCGGCGACTGCGACGCCGTTGTTGCCGAGAAGTGGCCGAAGGGCAAGACGGCGCTTCGCTGCTCCGCCCCGGGCGCTTACCGCGGGTATGTCGTCGGCTTTGACCGGCCGCTTCCGTATATTCCGGCATGGTGTCCGAAATTAAGAAACACGAAGGAGGGTAAAGCATGAAAAAGGTCTATTCCAAGAAGCTCGGCGCGGAAGCCTACGCCCTCGCGCCGGAGCAGCTCGACGTGCTCAGAGACGCGGGGTATTCCGTGCCGTCGCCGGCAGACGTTATCGCCGACGCCGGAGCGGCCGTAATCACTCCGCCGGAGGGCGCAAGGGCTTACGTCGTGATGAATCTAAAGACGGGCGAGTTTTCCGTCCGCACTCGCAGCTGCACGCTCAGGAACAAAACCGAGCTAGGCGAGTTTTCCGGCGAGGTAGTACGCGCCGGTATGGTGAAAGCACTCGTTGAGCGAGCCGACCCGGACAGGGCGACGCCGAAGAAACAGGAAACGCCCGACGCAGAGCCCGGCGCGCCCGCCGACGGCTCGCCCGACGTGCCGCCGGCGCTCACGGAGCTAATCAAAAGCGCGCTCAGAAACGTCATGCCAGCGATCGCCGCGAGCCTCAAGGCCACGAACACGCCGGCCGGCAGCACGCCCGTCATCAATTTGCGGGAGGTGGACAAATGAGCGCCGCCTTTGCCTTCGGCACTTGCCGCTTTTGCGGCCAGACTCTAAGCCTTGACACCGATTACGGCACACAAGAGGCGGCCGACGCCGCGGCTTCCGAGCTGTGTGATTGCTTCGACGCGAAAGAAGAGCGAGCGGTACAAGCGAAAATACGCGACGCAAGGTATAGAATCAGGCAAGTCTTCGGCAGCGAAGCCGAGCGGCTCGGCTTCAAGCCAGTCGACGCGCCGGAAATCCTCGACCTAATGGACGGCGTCGCGGAGCTCGTCGCCCGCGGATATGTCACTTCCACCGCGCTGAACATACGCGGCCGAGGCCGTGCGAAAATCTCTATCACAGCCAAAGAGAAAATCAAAGTTGAGCGGCACGAAGTCCGCTCCTTCCAGCTCGAAGAGTAAGGGGGCGTTCGTATGGTAAAGCTCGGAGAGCGGCTCTCGGTATTTCCCGAAACCTTTGACGCCCGAGGCGAAGGCGGGAAGCTGAAGCCCGTCACCGGCACCGTGGTATATATACATCCAAAGGCGCGGTACTGCGTTCTCGAGTTCAAAATTGGCGTCGCTGACCGCATCCGCGAGGCCTTTCAGCTCATAAATGGCAATCTCGCGGAGATATGAACACAGCTTTTAACATTGACTGCATGGAGTATATGAAGTCGCTTCCCGACAACGCCTACGACCTCGCAGTTGTAGACCCGCCGTATGGGCTTCCAAAAGACAGCACCAACGGACGAGGCAAGCTCAGAGACTGCACTTTCAACCGCGGCAATATCACAAAATGGGATATTCCGCCCGAGGCTGCATACTTTGAAGAGCTTTTCCGCGTGAGCAAGAATCAGGTGATATGGGGGGGGTAATTACTTCCACCTTCCGCCGTGCAGGTGCTTCCTCGTATGGGACAAAATGCAGCCGTTCCCGAATTTCAGCCGCTGTGAATATGCGTGGACGAGCTTCAACAAACCGTCAAAGCTATTCGCTTTTGACAATCGATACCCCGGGAAGATACATCCGACGCAAAAGCCCGTGGAGCTATACGCATGGATTTACAGTCTGTTCGCGGAGCCGGGAAGCTCCGTCCTCGATACTCACCTCGGGAGCGGCTCGAGCCGAATAGCAGCATACGACGCCGGCCTCGACTTCGCCGGGTGCGAGATCAACAAGGAATACTTCGAGGCAGAAGAAGAACGCTTCAACCTTCACGCAGCGCAGACAAGCCTATTTGTACCATGACAGGGGGTAAAAATGAAAAAGGTCATTGCAAAGACGGCCGCCGGCCGGCCGCTGATACTTTACCTCGTGCGTCACGAGGACGGCCGGGAGATAACAGTACACGGCCGGAACAAGTACGAGGCCGTTACAGCCGCCGCTCGCAAGTGGGGCGTGCCGTGGACAAGCATAGCTCGCAAGTGTGAGTTTGTCGAGCTCATATCCGAAGACGAGGTGAAGGACTTATGACCTCGCTCGACAGGCGCGCACGCCGGCGAGCGGAGCGCGCGGCCGCCCGCGTCCTCGTGTTCCTCGCGCTGCTCGCGGCTTTGGTACTCATTGTCGCCGCCCGCGCTCAGGTTGAAGCACAAGAACTTGCGCCGGCGCCGGACTCTTCGACGGTCTTCTCAACCTTGACGGCAGAAACGGCAGCGCCCGAAGATGCGCCGCCGGCAGCCTCTTCGGCGCCGTCTCCAACGCCGGCGGCCACTCGGAGCCCCTCTCAACCATACGACGGCATCACCGTCGGCGCAAATGACGTGTATCTGCTCGCTTGCCTCGTATGGCACGAATCACGCGGCGAGCCCTACGAGGGGCAAGTCGCCGTCGCCGAGGTAGTCCTCAACAGGTGCTTGTCTCCATTGTTCCCCGATACCATCGAGGACGTTATTTTTCAGAGATACCCCGGGCAAGGCTATCAATTCTCGCCGGCGCCGTATCTACATACCGCGCAGCCGGGCGAAACACAGTACAGCGCCGTTTACGACGCGCTCGACGGCAGCGAGCTTGAAGTCCCGCTTGATACTGTGTTCTTTTCGACTTCGCCATACAACAGCAATATCGTCGCCATAATAGGCAATCATTATTTCTGCACACTTTAAGGAGGCCAAAGCATGAGCACAATCAAATTCTACCACCGAGAGCCGGCGTACAGCAGCATCGACGAGATCAAGGAATCAATGATAATCGAGCCGTTTGACGAGTTCATTATACCGCTCAAGAGCGGCGAGATTGCGACCGCAGTCTTCGGCGGCTACGTCAAAGGCGGCCGCCGGCGCTTTGTGCTCAAGGACTGCATCGGCGAGCCGCACGTTATGAACAAGCAGCCGACCAACAAGGGCGGCTACATGAACAGCGAGCTCCGCCGGTATGTTCTTGACGAGCTTCTCCCGCTCTTCCCCGACGCGCTTCGCTCGGCCTTCATTCCTCGCACAATGAGCGAGTTTATTGACGGCAAAGCTCGCGAATACACAGATACGCTTTGGATTCCGTCAGCGGCGGACGTCCTCGGCGACGCCGCCGGCGACTATTGGGAAGCAGACCCGAGCGGCGAGCAGCTCAGAATATTTGAGCGGGAGCGAGACCGCGTAAAGGAGGTCGCCGGCAAAGGTACATACCCTTGGTGGCTCCGCTCGGCGTCTCGCTACGACTCCGGTAGCTTCGCGAATGTGTACACCGACGGCTACGTCGACTACAGCTACGCCTACTATTCCCTCGGCGTCGCCCCGGGCTTTGACCTATAATTCAGAATTAAAAAATTCCCCCGGCTCAATGCCGGGGGAAAAGAAGAAAGCCGCCGACGCTCGCTCAAGCGCCGGCGGCATAACCGCCCGAAGGTGATTACTCATACCTTTATTATAATATCACACTTCGAGGGCAAATACAAGCTTGAATTCAGCGCGCCGGCGCTTTACGGGCTCGTATGGGATATTAACTTAACGACCAGCAGCTACCTCGGAGGTGTAAAGAGTGAGAACAATCTATCGAGAGAAACGATATGTGTGCGGAGAGTATCTCGACGTTTATATTTTCCCTGTGTATCTCTCAGGAAGCAAGCGAGCGAGTCGCAGCCGCCGCGCCCGTCCGTCCTCGGCGGCGCAAAAGAAGCTAAACCAGAAGCATCGGGAACAGAAGCTCGCTCGTCTCCTTCATGCGAATTTCACCCCGGACGACCTCGAGCTGCATCTTACGTATGCCTCGCAGCCCGAAAATGATGAAGCCGCGAAGCGCGAGCTTTCAAACTTCCTTCGCCGTCTGCGCCGGTACAGAAAAAGGCGCGGCCTCGAGCCGCTCAAGTATATTGCAGTCACGGAGCGCGGAATAAAGGGCGGCCGGTATCACCACCACGTCACCGTCAACGGCGGCATAGATCGAGACGAGCTTGAAGGCCTTTGGGGGCTCGGCTATGCGAACAGCCGGCGGCTGCAATTCACAGAGTCCGGCCTCGCCGGCCTTGCGAATTACATTGTCAAAAGCCCGATAGGCTCTAAAGCGTGGCAGTCCTCGAAGAATCTCATAGACCCCGAGCCGACGACGCGCGACGGCCGCATTTCTGCCCGCCGCGCCCGTGAGCTTATGCAAGACGGAGACCGCAAAGCATTTGAGCGGCTATACCCCGGCTATTGCCTTGCCGACGCCGGCGCTTTTTTCAACGACGTCAACGGCGGATATTACATAAACGCGAGATACTACCGTGCAGACGGTGTATATATCAAGCCTAAACGGAAACGGAGGAAGCGGAATTGAAGCTCAACGAATTTGCGGCGGACGTCCATGCAAACGCCGTCGCTCACGGGTGGTACGACAAGCCCGTCGAGTTCCCCGAGGTCGCGGCGCTTATACACTCGGAGGTCTCCGAGGCTCTCGCGGAATACCGCGACGGCCGGCCGGCGGTTTACGGCTCAGTGAAGCCGCAAGGCGTGGCCGTCGAGCTGTGCGACGCAATAATGCGCATACTCGATTATCTTGCGTTTTTGGGCGTAGACATCGAAGCGACCCTCGAGGCGAAGTATGACTTCAACATTGGGCGGCCTTATCGGCACGGAGGCAAGCGCGTATGAGCATAAACTACTTCGAGGCGGCCGAGAAGCTGCTGACTTCGCGAGGCTCGCTCGAGGCCTCGCTCAAAAACCTTGCACGCCGGCGTGAGCGGATTTTAGCTCGCAGCGCGCCGGCCGGCTATCCTTCGCCGGATATGTCGAAGTCATATACCAGCGTCGGCGCAGTGAACGACGCTCTTTCGGCGTGCCTTGAGCTTGCCGAGGTAACGCGCGAGATACAGCGGACGGAAGAGGTTATCGCAGACGTCGACCGCGTAATCTCACAGCTTGAGCCTGACGAGCGCGAGATCGTGCAGCTTTGGTACATCGAGCGGCGCAGCAAGGACGAAATCGCCGAGGCAGTCAACTATGCTTCTACGACCAGCGTCTATGATATGCGCAACAAGGCCGTCGCGCACTTCGCCGTACTCTACTACGGCGCCGGCGCGCTCGCGTCCGTATAGCATTATTGCGCGTTATATAGCGAACTGAAAAAAGAGTGTATGGAAACTTGCAATGTCCGCGTGTTACCATGTACCCGTAAAGAGAGGTCGAGGACAACCTCGCCGCCGTGCGCCTCGCACAAAGCGAGCACTCAGAAATGAGCGCCGCCGCGTGCGGGGCGTTCTCTTTGCAGACATGGAGGCGATAACAATGCGGGCATTTGCACGCGCGTTCTACGAGTCGCCGGCATGGCGGCGCACTCGCGCGTATATCTTCAAGCGCGACGCCAGCTTGTGTGTGCGGTGCGGAGCGCCGGGCGTTATCGTACATCACATACAGCCGCTCACGCCGGCGAACATAGACGACCCGTCTATCTCTCTCAACGAGGACAACCTCGAAACTCTTTGCCGCGCGTGTCACGCAATAGCTCACGGCGCGACGCCGCCGCTAGCTGACGGCCTCGCCTTCGATGAATACGGCAATGTAGTCGAGGCTTCGCTCGCGCCTAAATTCCGGGTTGACGACGACGAATATTTTTGACCTCCCCCCGGTCTCGGCGATATATGGCCGCCCTTCGTAACCGCCGCCAACCCCCGTTTAGAACTGCCCCGGTCGCGCGCATAAGGGGGGGTAAAGCGCCGAGGGAGGGCGAGGAAGGAGGCGTCAATATGGCAAAAGCAGCCAAAAAATACGAGGATATGACCACCGAAGAAAAGATTGCGCGGGTAGTTCGCAGTATTAAGGTATTATTCCGAGAAATTCCAGATAAAAAGCGAAAGTTCGTTGACAGCCTCATTTACCAGTATGCGGTAACGACTGTTACGCTTGAGCGGCTCGTCGCAGAGCTGAATAACGACGCCATTTTAGAGGATTTTAAGCAGGGATCGCAGCAATTTCGCCGTGAAAGTCCCGCATTGCGAGGCTATAACACGACCATTAAGAGCTTTACTTCCCTCGTCAATCAGCTCATAGCGCAGCTTCCCGAGGACGAAAAGAAGAACGCCGGCGACGAGCTTATGAACTTCGCAATGAAGCCGCCGAAGGGCGTGAGCGCGTGAATTATGTCCGCGAGTATTGGCAGCGCATCCAGAGCGGCGAGATAGTCACGAGCCGGCGCGTCAAAGAAGTTTACGGGCGCCTCGTCCGGGAAATGGACACGCCCGCCGCCGGCTTTCCGTACTACTTCGACGAGGACGCCGGCGAGCGGCCAATAATCTTCATTGAGCGATTTGCAAAGCAGAGTCAAGGCACGCTCGGCGCGCCTCTCCGGCTCGAGCTCTTTCAAAAGGCCTTTCTTCAAGCCCTCTTCGGGTGGCTCGATAAATCGAGCGGCTTTCGCCGCTTCCGCGAAACGCTCTTCCTTGTCGGGAGAAAGAACGGCAAGAGCACGCTGCTTGCCGCCCTCGCCCTCTACCTTCTCGTCGCGGACTACGAGGGCGCCGCGGAAATATACTCGGTGGCCACGAAAAAAGACCAGGCGCGAAAGACGCTCACGGAAGCCGTAAACATGATAAAGCAGTCCCCCGAGCTTCGCGCCGTTATCAAGAAACGGCGCAATGACGTGTACTTTCCGGCGACGGCCTCCAAGTTCGAGGCGCTCGCGTCCGACTCGAACACACTCGACGGCCTCAACTCGCACGCCGTTATCATTGACGAGCTTCATGCCATCCGCGACCGCAATCTCTACGAGGTAATGAAACAGAGCACCAGCTCGCGCCGGCAGCCGCTCGTCATAATGATAACCACGAGCGGCACCGTGCGTGAGAGCGTTTTCGATAACCTCTACGGCCTCGCTTGCGATATTGCGGACGGGAAAGTCGAAGACGACTCTTTTCTTCCCGTACTCTACGAGCTGGACGCCCGCGCCGAGTGGACAGACCCGCGTGCGTGGCCGAAGGCCAATCCCGGCCTCGGCACGATAAAGCAGTATGCCACGCTTGCGGCCTTCGTAGACAGGGCGAAGAAAAACCCGGAAGATCTCCCGGGCGTGCTGTGCAAGGACTTCAATGTCCCGGAGACAAGCGCCGCCGCGTGGCTCTCTTTCGAGGACATCAAGAACGACGCGACTTTCGACATGAAGGACGTGTATAACACCTATGCCATCGGAGGGTGCGACCTCTCGGCCACGACAGACCTGACCTGTGCGACACTGCTCATAAGGCGGAGCCGCGAGGAAGACACGGTCTACGTGTTGCAGCAGTATTTTTTGCCCGAGCGGCGCATTGAGCAGCTCGACGAGCACAACTCCAACGAAGCGCCTTATAAAGCATGGGCAGCCCGCGGCCTTCTCACAATCTGCCCGGGCAATCGCGTCGACTACTCCGCCGTGACTGCGTGGTACTGCCAAATGCGCGACGAGTTCAAGATAGACTGCTTTGCCGTCGGCTATGACCGCGCTCTCGCCGGCTATTGGGTGGACGAGATGAAGGCGAACGGCTTTGATATGCACGCCGTCGCGCAGGGGCCTTTTACATGGTCTCAGCCCATGCGCGAAATGGGCGCGGCGTTCGCCGATAAGAAGGTCAACTACAACAAGAATCCCATGCTCACATGGTGCTTGACCAATACCGGCGTGAAAAAATCCGGCGTCAACAACATCCAGCCCGTTAAAATCTCGGAGCGGCGCCGGATAGACGGCGCAGTCTCGCTGCTCAATGCGTGGGTTATCTATGTCCGAGACTTCGACGATTATATGTACCTTGTGGGGTGACGGAATGAAGGAAAGACGGAGCCTTTTTCAAACTATTTTCGGCAGTAAAGGCCGCGAGCGGGACGCGAACTATTCCGCATACCGGCTTTTGAGCACATGGGAATCTACGTTTGTGCCGTACTCGGGTAACGCATGGGATATAAACACCGTGCGCTCGGCGGTCGACGCCTTCGCCCGCCGCGTCTCGGCGGCGCAGCCGCGGCACATCCGGCAAACGGGCGAGACTACCGAGGCGGTACATGACTCGCTTGAGCGGATTTTGCAGTTTAAGCCTAACAGGTACATGACGGCATCCGAGTTTTACTACAAGCTCGCCGCGCAGTACATGGTGTATAACAACGCGATAGCTTACCCCGTATTTGACGAGGCGGGGCGACTCACCGAAATATACCCGATAAACGCCCAGTATTTTGAGCTTCTCGAATACATGGGCGTTATGTATTGCCGTTTCAAGTTCGCGACCGGCAGCTCGTATATCTGCGAGTATTCGCGGCTCATACATATACGCCGGCATTTCCTCGAAAACGACATCTTCGGCGACAACAACAAGCCCATCGAGACGGTGCTAAAGACCGCCAACACGTTCAACCAGAGTATGAGCAAGTTCGCCGAGCTCGTCGCCGTCATACGCGGCATACTCAAGGTGTCGAACGCAGTCAAGACCGAAGATCTTAACCGCCGGCGCGACGATTTCATTCGCGACAATCTGCGAGTCGAGAATAACGGCTCGGGCGTCATTGTCACCGACGCGAAGTACGACTACACGCCGATACAGGACAAGACCGTCCCTATACCCTCGGCACAGCTGAATTACATCAAAGACGAGATATACGACTACTACGGCGTATCGAAGGCCATAGCGCAGAACACGGCGACGCCCGCCGAAGAGTCTGCTTTTTATAACGGCGAGATAGCGCCGTTTTTCCGCAAATTGACACAGGCTTTTTCAAACGTGCTCTTTTCAGAGCGAGAGTTCGGGCATGGCAACCGTATCGTCTTCGCCGCCAACTCCGTGCAGTTCGCAACCCTCAGCGAGAAAGTGAACGCCGCGAAGTTCCTCACGGAGATTGGCGCCGCCACGCTCGACCAGATACTCACCATGTTCGATATGCCGACCATCGGCGGCGAGGCCGGCTCTCGCCGCGTCCAGACGCTCAACATGGTAAACGCGCAACTCGCCGACAAGTACCAGACCGGCGCAGAGGCAAGCCCGCCCGCGAGCGGCTCGGAGTCAGACCCGCCGCCGGGCGAAGAACAGGAGGTTACACCATGACCATAAAGCAGGGGCGCGAATATCGCGCGCTTCAAGATTTCGCGCTCGTCCCGCGCGCGGAGGGCAGCGAAGAGTACCGCGTCCGCGGCACGGCGATCGTGTTCAACTCTCCGACCGTGATAACGGAAATAGACGGTATCAAATACTGCGAAGTCATTGACCGGCACGCTTTCGACGAGTGCGACCTCTCCGACGTGATCATGAACTACAACCACGGCGGCAAGGTAGTCGCCCGGCTCCGCAACAGGACTTTGCAGCTTTTCATTACTGACCGCGGAGTTGACATCGAAGCAGACCTCGGCGGCACAACCGCTGGCCGGGAACTGTACGAGGAAATCGATGGCGGCTACATAGACAAAATGTCCTTCTCGTTCACGGTGCAGAGCGAGGCATACGACCGCGATACGCATACGCGAACGATACTCAAGGTCAAAAAACTGTACGACGTTTCGGCGGTGGACATTCCCGCCTATAACGAAACCTCAATAGCGGCACGCAGCTTTTTCACGGAGGAGTACGCGAAAGAGACCGCGGCGGTGGAGAACGCCCGGCGGCGCAAGAGGTTGATATTACTCACCTACTGAAATTCATGGAGGTACAAAAATGAACATCGAGAAAAGGCTCAAGGAAATCAAAGACAGGAAGACCGAGATAAGGCAGCTTCTCGAAGCCGAAGGCGAGGTCAATATCGACGAGCTCGAGAGCGAGCTTCGCAGCCTTAACGCCGAGGCCGAGAAGCTCGAGCAGCGCCGCACGGTTGAGCAGCTTCTCAATAGCGGCTCGGCGAGCGCCTCTCCCATAGTGACCCCCGCGCCCGTCATAATGCGCTCGGAGGAAGATGAACAGCGCCTTTACCGTTCCGCGTGGGTAAAGACGCTTCAGGGCAAACCTCTCGACGACGCGGAGAAGCGCGCGTACAGCACGGCGGCGACGTCCGCGGGCGCGGCCATCCCGACCAACGTCGCGAACGACATTCTCAAGAAGATGTACGAGGTGTCGCCGATACTTCAGCGTTGCCGCATCCTCCACGTACCCGGCAACTTCACCTACCCGGTAGAGGGTACGACCGAGGACGCTTCCCTTCACACCGAGAACGCAGCCATTACCCCGGCCGCCGACACCATCACCGGCGTCAAGCTGACCGGCTACGAGATAACGAAGCTTATTTCCGTGTCCCGTGCCGCGTCCGCTATGACCGTCGCCGCGTTCGAGAGCTTCCTGACGGAGATTATCGGCGAATCCATCGCGCGAAGGATAGAAAACTACATCTTCACCGGCACCGGCAGCAACCAGCCGGGCGGCGTAAAGACCGCCGGCAAAGGTACGAGCGGCGCATACACCGACGGCACTGATCAGGTCACCGTCGCCGCGTCCGGCACACTCTCCGAAGCGAACGTCGTAGACCTTTATAGTATGCTCGGCAGCGGCTATGAGCGTAACGCCGTCTGGTGTATGCGCAAGACCAGCTTTTTCAAGAACTTCTACCCGCTCATGAACAAGAGCAAGAACAACCTGATAGAGTTTGCAAATGGTCGCTACTACGTCATGGGCAACGAAGTGTATTTTACCGCATCCGTCCCGGCGAACGAGGCGTATCTCGGCGACTTCGGCTACATCATCGGCAACTACTCTCAGGACATCACCGTGACGAGTAGCGACGTGTCCGGCCTTCGCTATAACAGTATCGACTACCTCGCCGCGTGCGTGTTCGATTCTCAGCCCGCCGCCGGCCTCGGCGCTTTCGTACACCTCGCCAAAGCGAGCGCATAAGGGAGCGGCTTAAATGGCTATCGGAGCAGAGTATTTGACGAGCATCCGGCAGTACATGAGACTGACATCGACGATACACGACTCCGAGCTTGAAGACCTTATCAACGCCGCCCGAGCCGACCTTGTGCTCGGCGGCGTTCTTCCCGCGAAGGCCGAGGACGAGCAAGACCCTCTCATAATGCGAGCGGTCGCCACTTACGTCAAGGCCGAGTTCGGCCTCGACAATGACGACTCGGAAAAATACCGGGCGTCATACAAGGAGCAGCGTAATGGCCTTGCGCTCTCGGACTCGTATATCGCATCTGAACAGGAGGGGTAACTCGTGTATTGGCGCGATACAGTAACGCTCGAGGCCGTGACTCACGGCGCGGACAGCGAGGGCTTCCCGCAAGAGGCCGTGACGCAGACCGAAGTGTACGCAGACGTACAGTCAGTACGTCGCAGCGAGTTCTACGCAGCTCGGCAAATCGGCGTTGACCTTGCCATTTCCGTAAAGCTCCGCGCCGCGGACTACAACGGGCAGGAGCGGCTTGTGTGGAATTGCACCCGGTACAAAGTCGAGCGCAGCTATACGGAGGCTCGCGAAATGTATGAACTTGAGTGCTCGGAGTTCAGGGAGGTGACACCGTGAGTATCGAAGAGCGGCTTATATCCGCCTTTAATGGCCTCGTCCCCGCGGCCTCGCAGACCTACAAAGGCGACGAGGACGAATATATCACCATCAACTACACGGCCATCCCTGACGACTACGGCGACGACGACGCCGACGTTGTGCGCGTCCTCGTGCAGGTGCATTACTTCGCGCCTCATGAGCTGAACACCGTAAAAACGCGCCGGGAGATAACCCGGCGGATTGTCGCCGCCGGCTTCACCCGCCCGAGCATTACGCCGGCTTCGGACGGCACGTCTCAGCACTATGTCTACGAGTGCGAGGACGCCGTCGCCGTCTCGGAGGTGTAAGCGTGGCCTACATCAGCACGCAGGGGCTCGACGAGCTGCTCTCGGACATGGAGTCTATCGCAGAAATACCTGACGACACCGTGCTCGAAATGCTTGTCGCCGAGGCCGAAGTTATCGCACCGGCACAGGCGGCCGAAGCTCGGGCTATGGGCGTATATGATACCGGCAAGACCGCCGACAGCATCACATACGACCGCAAACTCAAAGCCAAGGACGGAAGCAAGAGCATATCGGTCTACCCGAAAGGCACACGCTCAGACGGCAACCGGCGCAGCGTCGCCGAGGTCGCCTTCGTTAATGAGTTCGGCACTTCCTCGCAGCCCGCGCGCCCGTTTATCAATACCGCAAACGAGAAATCTGCCGACGCCGCCGTAGAAGCCGCGGCGGCCGTCTACGACAAATTTCTCTCAAGTAAGAATCTTTAAGGAGGTAAAACTCTATGGCTCAGTTTGGAGCAAAACGGCCGAGATTTGCGCCCGTGGCAACCACGCCGGCCGGCGCGCTTCCGACCTACACCTACGAGAAGGCCGTCACCATCGGCAAGCTCGTACAAGCTAATTTGACCGTGACCAACGCGAGCGGCGAGCTCTATGCCGACGACGGCCTCGCCGAAAAGCTCGATATGTTTGCGAGCGGCTCTCTTGAGCTGCAAACCGATGATAAGACGGCGGAAGTTCACGCCGCGCTGCACGGCGCCACTCTCGACGAAGAGTCCGACGAGGTTACGGACAGTGCGAACGACGTCGCACCTCGCGGCGGCCTCGCCTATTACAAAGTCCTTATCCGCGCCGGCGTGCGCGTGTATCAGGGCGTTTTTCATCCGCTTGTCAGCGCCATACTCGGCAACGATACGGCGGCCACGAAGGGCAACAGCATCACCTTCGGCACCTCTACGACCACGTTCAACGTGTTCCAGTGCGAGACGGGCGCCTGGCGTGTCCGCGCGGAGTTCTCGACGGAGGCCGAGGTTATAGCATGGTGTGACGAGAAGCTCGGCTACACTTCCGGCACCGGCTGATAAAACCATCCTCGCGGGAGGCGGCCTTTTGCCGCCTCCCGCTTTGCGAGCGGAGGCGTAAAAATGAAAGCTGTAAAGTTCACCGTAGAGCACTCGACGTATTATCTCGCGCTTAACGGCGCGGCTATGTTTGAAATCCGCGACAGGTACGGAAGCACGACGCTCTTACTCGAGGCACTCGAGCAGGATACGGGCGAGGGCTTCAAGGCCGCGTGCGAGGCCGCGGCCGTTTTGGCAGAGCAGGGCGAGCTTGTACGCCGTCAGTTTGGATATACCGCGGGCGAAATCCCCGACGCGCAGACCTTCGCGCTGCTTGTGGAGCCGTACCGCCTCGGCGCTCTCAAAAATGCCGTTATCCGCGCGATCACCATCGGCTACGGCCGCGAGATAACGGCGCCGGGCGACGACGAATATGACGAAGGCCTCGCCGAGCTTCATCAAAAAAAATCACGATTGCGCGAGCCGAATACTTCAGCATAGCCATACGGTGCGGCCTCTCAGTGCGTGAGTCGCTGCTCATGCCGCCGGGCGAAGTGTTCGACCTGTGGGAGCTGTACTCCCGCGCGCACCGCGTCAACGAAGACGCCGCCGGCGACGGTGATAACATGGAGGTAACGTAATGGCAACCCGTACAATATCGACTCGGCTTGCCGTTGAAGGCGAGGCCGAGTATAAAGCCTCGCTGAAAAATATAAATTCCGAGCTCGGTACGTTGAAGTCCGAGCTTAAGCTTGTTGAGAACGAATTTTCCGGCCAAGCGAACAGCCTCGCCGCGCTGGAAGCCAAGGGCAGCACTCTCGGCAAGATGTACGCCGAGCAGGAAAAGAAGATAAACCAGCTCCGCGACGCGCTCCAAAACGCTCAGAAGGCGCAGCAGACCTATGCTGATCGCATGGACGCCGCCCGCGCGAACATACAGCGTTGTCAAGAAGCTCTCGCAGCACTCGGCGACGAGAGCGGCGACACGAGCGCCGAGCAGCAGCGCCTGACCGAAGAGCTTGAAGCTCAAAACAAAGAGTTTGCCGAAGCTCAAAACTACTATAACGCCGCCGGCCGCGCTGTTAATTCATGGCAGACACAGCTTAACAACGCGCAGGGCGATTTGAATAAGCTCGGCGACGACATAGAGCAGAACAACAGGTATCTCGACGAGGCTCGCAACTCCACGGACAAGTGCGCCTCGTCCATCGACGAGTACGGCAAGGCGGCACAGGACGCCGGCGACAAAACGGACACCTTCGCCGACAAGCTCAAAAGCGGCCTCGTTACCGGCGCGAAGGCGGCCGCGACGGCCATAGCCGCCGTCGGCACCGCGACCGTCGCCGCGGTTAATTGGCTGCTTGACCTCGAAGAGTCGACGGAAGAGTACCGCGAGTCGCAAGCGCGGCTGAATACCGCCTTTGAGACGGCCGGCTTTTCTACCGGCACGGCCACGGAAGCGTATAGGTCGCTGTACTCGGTTATCGGCGATACCGGCACGGCCACGGAGGCCGCGCAGCTTCTCGCGCAGCTCGCAGAGTCCGAAGAGGACGTCGCGACATGGGGCGACATCTCCGCCGGCGTCGTAGCCACCTTCGGCGACGCCCTCCCGATAAACTCCCTTATCGAGGCCAGCAACGAGACGGCCAAAGTAGGCACCGTTACCGGCGCGCTCGCCGACGCCCTCAACTGGGTCGGCATCTCAGAGGACGAATTTAATCAAAAGCTCGCGGCTTGCCGTACCGAGCAGGAGCGGGCGGCGCTTATCACCGAGACGCTATCGGCCACTTACCGCGACGCCGGCGACGCATACCGCGAGAACAACGCGACCATCATAGCCGCGCGCGAGGCTCAGGCCGAGCTTGACGACACGCTCGCCCGCCTCGGCGGCACGGTCGCCGAGGTCAAAAACGAGCTTATCGCAGAGTTCGCGCCGGCGCTCGCCGACGTCGTCGACGCTTTTGTCGACGTCATTAACGGAGTCGAGGGCGCCGAGGACGCGCTCGGCGACGCCATCAGCGAAATGATAGGGCAAGCCGCGGACAAACTCCCCGAGCTGCTCGAGTTTGGCACGGACATCATCGTCAACATACTCGAAGGGCTTGCCGACGCAGCGCCTCAGCTCGCAGAGGCGGCGACGACCGTAATAACCTCGCTCATGGAGGGGCTTATATCTGCCTTGCCGCAGCTCGGCGAGGCCGCGATCCAGATTGTGAGCGGGCTTGCAACGGGTATCGGCGAAGCCCTCCCGACGCTTCTTCCTACGGCCGTACAAGCCGTCACGCAGTTTGCGCAGACGCTTATAGAGAACATCCCCTTGCTTGTCGAGGCGGCCTTGCAGCTCGTCACAGGGCTTGCAGAGGGCATCATCGAGGCAATCCCCGTACTTATCGAGTCCATACCTACGCTCATAGAGAGCATCGTTACCGCGCTGCTCGAGAGCGTGCCTCAAATAGCCGAGGCCGGTATCACGCTGCTAACCGCCCTCGTTACGAATCTCCCGGACATCATCACGGCAATATGCGAGGCACTGCCTCAAATCGTCGAGTCAGTCGTGAGCACGCTGCTCTCGCACATACCCGACATCGTGCAGGCCGGCGTCGACCTGTTGACCGCGCTCATTACAAACCTTCCTACAATAATAAGCACGATAGTTGCCGCTCTCCCGGAAATCATATCCTCGATAGTCAGCACAATTATTGACCACGTCCCCGACCTTGTCGAGGCCGGCGTTACACTCTTGACCTCGCTTATTACCAACCTTCCGCAGATTATCGCCGAGCTTGTCGCGGCTATGCCCGAGATAATAAGCGGCATGGTCAGCGCCCTCGGCGAGGGCATAAGCGAGTTCGTGAATATCGGAGAAAACCTTGTCCGCGGCCTGTGGGAGGGCATACAAAACCTCGCCGGGTGGCTGTGGGATAAAGTAACGGGCTGGGCGTCGTCGATTTGGGACAGCGTCACAAGCGTATTTGATACTCACTCGCCGTCACGTAAATTCGAGTGGCTCTCCGAAATGAACATCGAGGGCGCCGTCCGCGGTATTGAGCTGCACGGCGACGAGGCCGTGAAGGCATACTCCGACATGGCGAAAAACATGGTCGCCGAAGTAGAGTCCGGCATGAGCGGCGTCGACGCGGCGCTCGCCTCGGGCGTGGACGACGTAGAGGCTAATTTCTCGGCCAAAGCGGCCATCAAGAAAGTCGAAGAGTCCATACCCTCGCTTGACGACCCGAAGAATCCGCGCGCCGGCGCCGGCGGCGGGAATACCACGGTAAATAACACTTTCCATATTGAGCGGCTCGTCGTCCGCGAGGAAGCGGACGTCAAAAAGGTCGCCAAAGAGCTGGACAAAATGCAGCGCACGAAGACGCGCGGGAAAGGAGTGGTCGCGTGAGCCTCGGCTTCACCTTCAACAACGTACACAGCCGTGACATGGGCGTTGTGTTTCAGTCATCGGACAGGACGCTCTTACCGCCGAAGCGCGTCGTTCAGTACACCATCCCCGGCAAGAGCGGCACCTACGACATCGACGACGGCTATGACAACCGCGAAATAACGCTCAACGTGGCTTTCGCCGGCGAAGCATACAACTACCCCGGCGTGCGTTCGCGTGCGCGAGCGGTCGCCGAGTGGCTCTCAGGCGAAGGCCTGCTCATATTCGACGACGAGCCGGAAAGAGGCTATCAGGCGAAGGTTATCGCCGGCGTCAGCATCGAGCAAATCGCCGTCACCGGGCATTGCGAAGTTGTCTTCGCGTGCTCGCCCTTCGCCGAAAGCCTCGTCTACCGGCAGCAAGACGCGCCGAGCGTCTCACTTCCCCATACCGAACAGGTCGAAGTCCTCGGCACACAGGAAACGGACTGTTTGATCTACATCACCGCGCGCGGGAACATCACAAATCTGAACATTACTCGCACGCGAGTAAACTGAATCGGAGGTCTCAGACATGGCAGCACTCTCTAACGTACACGCCGCGTCGCTGCTCAACACCTCACTGCGCAGCGGCACGTATTACCTCGCGCTGTTTCTCACTGACCCTACGGCCGCGGGAACAGGCACGGAGGCCAGCGGCGGCGGATATGCCCGTAAAATCATATCCTTCAACGCTCCGAGCCTCGTCTCCGGCCGGCAGCGCGTCACCAACGCCGCCGACATCGACTACGGCGTCATTACTGCCGACATCGGCACAATATCGTACTGGGCGATATACGACTCTCAGACCGGCGGTAATATGCTGTGGTACAGCAGCTTTTCGAGATCTAAGAAAATCGAGAACGGCGACGCTATCATTGTAGAGGCGGGTACTATCAACTGCGACCTCTCCTAAAGGGAGGGCGGGAAAATGTATAACCGCACGCACTACAACCGGCAAAGCTATAACCGAAAGTCACGCAGCGAATTTGAATGGACAGGCACAGCGACGGCGGAGTCTCGCGCGAGCGGCAGCCTTCTCATAGAGCGGCGCCTCGCCGGCAACGTCGCCGAGGCCGCCGCCGAAGCCTTCGGCGAAATAATCCGCCGTCACCTGTTCGAGGGCGTTGCCGAGGCCGCCTCGGAGGCCGCCGGCGCGCTCGTCCGCGTCCGCTTTTTCAGCGGCACGGCCGTCGCCGAGGCAAACGCGAGCGGCGCCGGCGTTGCCACCTACGGGCAGGAGGTAATGACCATACTCGGCGTCAACATGGTACCCGGCGACGAGCTTGTCATTGACACGGAGCACATGACCGTCACGCTGAACGGTGAGAACATCATCGACCGCGTGAGCGACGACGCCGTCTTCTTTAAGCTAATGAGCGGCATCAACGATATAACTGTCGAGGGCGGCACGACCGCCGACGTCCGCATAGTTTGGAAAGACAGGTGGCTGTAATGCCCGTACCTCAGATATTTGACCATAACATGAAGCGGCTTGCCTACCTCGAGAACGCTATGCAAGCGGGCTATACCCTCGAGGTCAATACGCTGTGGACGGCCTCGTTTTCACTGCCGGCGGACGACCCGAAAAACCAATATTGCACCGCGCTCAACTATGTCGAGATATACGACGGCGGCGAGCGTATAGACCTTTTCCGCATCATAGGCGAAAACCTCGAGCGGAGCGACGGAGCGACACGAACATACGACTGTGAGCACGTCCTCGCCACGCTGCTTAATGACGTCCTCTTCCAGTATCACCAGTACGGCGGCACGGGCATGCGCACGGCCGCCGTGCTCAACTACATACTCGGCCGGCAGACAACGCAAAACTGGGTGCTCGGAGACTGCGACTTCACGCGGTACTTTGAATACAACTGGGAAAATTCCTCACTGCTCGCCGCGCTTTTCTCCGTCCCCGAGTGCTTCGACAGCGAATATCTGTGGACATGGGACACAACGGGCTACCCGTGGACAATATCCCTTGTAGAGCCCTCGGACGCGCTCAGAAGCGAAATAAGATACCGAAAGAACATGACGTCAATCGTCAAGACAGTCGACGCCACGGGGCTTGCAAACCGCATATACGCCCTCGGCTACGGCGAGGGCGTCAACCAGCTGAATATATCCTCGGTCAACAACGGCGTCCCCTACGTGGAGGACGCCTTGTCTATCGAGCGGTACGGCCTCGTCTCGACTATCCTCGTCGACACGCGCTACGAAATAGCGGAAAACCTCAAGGCTTACGCCGAGCAGATACTCCGCGAGAGCGCGGAGCCGTATATCACATACGAAGCCGGCGCCGTTGATCTTCACCGGCTGACCGGCGACAGCTTTTCGCGCTTCCGGCCGGGCGAAATTGTCCGCGTCATTGACGACGAGGACAGCATAACGCTCCGCGCCCGTATTGTCTCCGTTTCCAAGGACGACGTCGGCGGCGACCCCGGCAGCGTATCGGTCACCATTGCGAACAAGCCGAAGGATATAGCCGGCAGCATCTCAGACTTGCAGAGCCGCGCGCTGATAGGCGAAACCTATGCACAGGGCGCAACGAATCAGCAAGTGTATAACTTTGCCGATAACGCCGACGCAGATCACCCGGCGACCATGCGGCTGTATATCGACGAGTCGACGGTGCGCATAAACAAAATGCTCTTGACGCTCGAGTTTGAGCCTTTCCGCGCCTTTGAGCGCGCGACCGGCGGCGGAGGCGGTCAGACGACATCTTCCGGCGGCGGACAGACGACGTCCTCGGGCGGCGGCTCTACCACCTCGAGCGGCGGCGGCTCGACGACGTCCTCGGGCGGCAGCGCCACGTCGAGCGCGACCTCGCTCGAAATGTCGAATGTACTGCCTAACCAGACCAACGGGCAGGCAGTGCATGACCACGGTATGCACTCCGGCGCTTACCTCGCAACTGTAAACCCGTCCACCATGGCCATAGACGGATATGAGATATTCGTACCCTCGGGCGCCCATGTCCACCCGGCGCACACTCACAGCGTCGGCTCGCACACTCACCGGGTCAATGCCCATACGCACCAAGTGAACGCGCACACTCACCGGGTCAATGCCCATACGCACACGGTGAAAGACCATACGCACGCGCTCGAGTTTGGCATCTACGAGGGGCAGCGGGCAACGAAGGCGACTATCAAGGTCGACGGCAATGAAGTACCCGCCACGAGCGGCTACGATAACATAGACATAGTCGCGTACCTCTCGAAGGACGACGCCGGCAAAATTCGCCGCGGCACATGGCACACGGTCGAGATTTTGCCTGACACCATGAGCCGCATCGTCGGCAGCGTCTTTGCGCAGACCTTTTGCAATTCGCGCGGCGGCGGCGACTACTGATAAAGGAGGCTGAATAATGGCCGAACTGCTCACCATGTACCCGGCACAGGCAAACTCGCCGGAAACAACCCTCGCCGGCTCGCTCTCAGCTACCAGCACGAGCGCGACCGTGCTTGACGGCTCCGTCCTCCCGGACGCGCCGAACTATCTCACCATAGGCGCGGACACGACCAGCGCCGAGACCGTGCTTATGACCGCGAAGAACAGCAACGTGCTCACCATCACCCGCGGCCAGAACGGCACCGCCGCCCGCGCATGGGATAAAGGCGACATCATTGCCAGATACTTCACGGCCGCCGACCACGACGCCATACGCGAGAATATAAGCCGCCTCAACAACGGCAAGCCGGACAAGGTCGAGGACGCCGCCGATGGCAACTTCGCCGCCTTCGGTGAAGACGGAGGCCTCGTGGACAGCGGCAAGAAACCGAGCGACTTCGCCGCAGCGAATCATTCACACAACGACAAGGCGGACAAGGTCAAGGGCGCCGTCGACGGCAACCTCGCCGGACTCGACGAGAGCGGCAACATCACGGACAGCGGCAAGAAACCGGGCGACTTCGCCGCGGCGAATCACGGCCATTCCGGCTATGCCCTCGTGAAGTATTTTCAGAATGTCGCCGTTCCCTCGTCGGCATGGGTAAGCAGCTCCACGAAGCCGGCATACCCGTATCAGGCGGAGATCTCCGCCGCGGGCGTTGACTCGTCGTGGAAGCCGGACATTACCTTCAGCGACGACGACGCCGAAAGCGGCAACTTCTCTTCAAGTGCAAACGCCGGCACAAACACAGTCATTATCTACGCGGCCAGCAAGCCGACGACACAGATAACCATACTCACAATCGAGTGCAAAAAGGCGGTGACGTAATATGTGGGGCAATACAAACGCGAGGAAACCCGGCGGCGTGCAATTTACGCTCGTCGTCTCCGTGACGACCGGCTCGCTCGTCACTGCCAGCAAGAGCGGCCGCAGCGTGAGCGGTACGGCCGTCAACGGGCAATGTGTGCTCACCCTCCCCGAGGCCGGGACGTGGACGGTCTCGGCCACGCTGGACGGCCAGACATCGAGCACACAGACCGTAAACGTCGTCGAGAGCTATGCCGTCACGCTTACATACTTCTCGGCCACCATTACCGTCACCGCGCCGAGCGGCTCGACGGTAACGTGCTCCAAGGGCGCTACGAGCTACCAGAAGACTTCTACCGGCACGGCAGTATTCACAGTCACCGAGGCCGGCACGTGGACAGTGACGGCCACGCAGGGCGGCCAGACGGCCACCGGCACGGTCAACGTCACGGCGAGCACAAACTACTCGATAACCCTCTCGTTCGTCGACGACGTGCTTAATAATAACGACTGGGACACCATTTCCGAAGTCTCTTCCGCCGGCGAGGCGGCGAACTATTGGAGCGTCGGCGACCGAAAACAGGTCACGCTTAACGGCACCGTAGGCAGTTGCAGCTTCTCGAACTTCTCGACTTATGCCTTTATCATCGGCTTCAATCACAACAGCAGCCGCGAGGGCAGCAACAAGATACACTTTCAGCTCGCAAAGACCGCCCTCTCCGGCGGTACTGACATCTGCTTCACGGACAGCAGCTATAACAGCTCGGGCAGCTCGGCGGCGTTCCGCATGAATACGAGCAATACTAACTCGGGCGGCTGGGAAGACTCGTATATGCGCAACAGCATTTGCGGCACGAGCAAAACCTCCACGAGCGGCCGCTTCATGGGCGCCATACCCGCGGCGCTCCGAAACGCGCTCAAGAGCGTCACGAAGTACACGGACAACACCGGCAACGCCTCGACATCATCGAGCGCCGTAACGGCCACGACTGATTACATTTTCCTTCTCTCCGAGTACGAGGTTTTCGGCTCATGCTCCATCGCCAACAGCAACGAGGCAAGCCGGCAGCAGCAGTACGCCTATTACTCCGCCGGCAACAGCAAGGTAAAGTACCGGCACACGAGCACGAGCAGCACCGCTCTTTGGTGGCTCCGCTCGGCGTATCGCTACGACTCCAGTTACTTCGCGTATGTGTACACCAACGGCGGCGTCAGCGGCAGCACCGCCGACATTTCCCTCGGCGTCGCCCCGGGCTTTTGCGTATAATTCCGAGTTATTCACTTGCGCCCTCAATGGGCGCAAGTCCCCGCCGACAGGCAGAAAGGCGAATATATGAGCGTACCAAAATCACGGCGAGGCGAGAGCCCCGCGAAATACATCGACCTCGCCCGCGAGATATATGCCTTCACGTATAACCGGGTGCGCATACTCCCGAAGAGCTACACCTTTTATTTCTCGCTACCGCTCTACAACGCGGCGCGCGAGGCCTACCGCCTCGTAAAGACGGCAAATCTCATTTACATAGACGACCGGCAAGAGCGGGCTATCGTCGAGCGCAACAAGCAGCGCCGGCGCGAGCTGTACGAGAACGCACAGGGCTATTACAACAATATGCTCGACGTCCTCGACCTTGCCTACATGACTGTCAACCGCGAGAAATTACCATCGTCAGTGCTCAGCCAATGGATAGGCATGATCACCGACGAAATATCTCAAATCTCCAAAATCAAGCGGAGCGACAAGAGCAGATAGCACGCTGCTCGCCGCCCGCCGGATTTAGGCCGCTTCCCGCATCACCGCTAATTGGTGGCTCCGCTCGGCGAATCGCAACAACTCCAATAACTTCGCGAATGTGAACACCAACGGCAACGTCAACAACAACAACGCCAACAATTCCCTCGGCGTCGCCCCGGATTCGCATAAGCCAGACCGAATAACCTCGCAAGGGGCGAGGCAAAAGCCGTGCAAATGCAAAAGGGGGAAGCGACCTCTCAGACCGCCCGCGCACGGCCGCCGGCGCAGTGCCATAAACCCGGAAGGCACGACGCCGGCGCGCAGCACAAAGGCGCGACGACAAACTGATAGCTCGACACGGCCAGCCGGACGCTTCTTGCATGGCAGCGGTACGCGCGTTTGCCGCCGTTTCATGGCTCGACCGTTACGCAATTTAGACAGCGCGCCGAGAAAGAATTGTGCGAGGTATTCTTATTTTGAACAGTGCAGAACGACACGAGGCGAGATACCAGCGACGCCGCGCCGCACGGCTCGCAAAACGGGCGGAGGCCGCCGCCGAGGCCGGCAGCTTTGAAAAGGTATTCACCCTCGACCACCTTTACGCGGCATACCGAGCCTCTATACGAGGCGTCGGCTGGAAGGCGAGCACGCAGCGATATAAAGCTTCGGCGCTCGCAAACATAGAGCGAACGCGCCGGGAACTGCTCGCCGGCACGTTCAAGTCACACGGCTTTTACGAGTTCGACATCGTCGAACGAGGCAAGCCGCGGCATATTCGCAGCGTCCATATAGCCGAGCGCGTCGTGCAGCGATGCTTGTGCGACTATTGCCTCGTTCCCATGCTCTCGCGCAGCTTCATCTACGACAACGGAGCGAGCCTCAAGGGCAAGGGCTACGACTTCGCCGTCAGGCGAGTGACGCAGTTCCTCGCGAAGCACTACCGCCGGCACGGCCGCGAGGGCTATGCTCTCGTATTTGATTTTTCAAAATACTTTGACACCGCGCAGCACGCGCCCGTGTTCAGAGCTATCGAGAGCAGCGGCATCGACGAGCGGCTCGTCTCGCTCTCGGAGTATTTTATTAAGTGCTTCGGCGACGAGGGGCTCGGCCTCGGAAGTCAGGTCTCGCAGATAGCCGCGATCGCGCTTCCGAATCGCATCGACCACTACATTAAGGACACGCTCGGCGTGGAGTTCTACGAGCGGTATATGGACGACGGCGTTATTATCCATCACTCGAAGGAAAAGCTCCGCGAGTGTCTCGCCGCTCTCCGCCGGCTGTGTGCAGAGCATGGCATACGCCTCAACGAGAAGAAAGCGCAAATTGTCAAACTGACGCGCGGATTCACGTTTCTCAAGGTGAGATACCGCCTCGGCTCGACCGGCGCGGTTATCCGCCGGCCGAGCTATAAGAGCGCACAGCTTATGAAGAGAAAACTGAAAATCTTTCGCCGCTGGGTTGACTCCGGCCGTATGCCGGCCGAGGCCGTCGCGACTTCGTTCGTCTCGTGGAACGGACACATGAAGCGATTTCGCGCGTATTACATCGTCCGAGCGGTACGGCAGCGGTACCGGGAGCTATTCGAGGATTTAGGAGGTCAAAGCATGGAGTACGTGGTACACACTCGATTTAAGGGCAAGGGCATCGGAGGCTATTTCAATCTTCCGTATGGCACTGTATGCACCGAAGCCGGCGGCTTCATCCACGCCCCGGACGGTCGCGGTATATGCGCCACCACGAGTGAAAACGGCTGGGAGCACTTCCGGCCGAACACAGAAGAAGGCCGCCGCCGGCAGCTTATGCTTAATTTGCTTTACGATTACTACACCCCGCACGGCCATACGCCCGCGCGCGGCAACGCCGCCGAGGACTTTGCCGCGGAGAAGTGGCCGGACGCCGACAATCTGTACTGGAAGAACTTACTGCGCACCATGCCGACGGATAAGCTGACACAGTTCTACGCGGAGCGGCTCGGCGAGCCGAAATTTTAAGAAGGAGGGAGACCATGTATAAAGTCACCGTCGACGGCGTCCTCGCCGGTTACTCAGACACGGCGGTATATGTCCGTCTCGCAGATAACGGGTGCTATGTGCCGTGTGAAGAAGGTTATGCCGCCGGCGTCTGCGTAAAGCTTCCCGCCGAGCACGTGGACGGCGAGGGCAACACGATACGCACCACCGAGGACGTCGTCTTTGCCTTCACCCCCGGCGCTCTTATCGGCACGGAACAGGTCGCAGAGCTCGAAGAGGTGAGCGGCTCGCTCATGCTCGACCGCGCCGGCGAAGCCGAGGCCGTGCTCAATATTCTACTGGGAGGCAGCGAGACATGATAACCATAGAACGCGCGAAGGAACTCAGAGCGATAATCGAGGCCGCGACGGCGGAGCTCGACGACAAGACTGCGTCGGGCGGCGCGGAGCTGTTCCCGACGCTTTCGGGCGACGGCTCGCTCGTCAAGGCCGGCACGCGCATCAACTGGAAGGGCGCCCTCAAGCGCGCGGCCGTCGACCTTTGGGACACGGCGGAAAACACGCCGGACGCCGCGCCTACGCTTTGGGAAGATATAGCCTACCGCGACGGCATACGCATTATACCCGAGACCATAACGGCCGGCCTTGCGTTCGCAAACGGCGAGCTCGGTTACTGGGGCGACTCGATATACAAATCGAAGCTCGACTCTAACGTATGGACGCCGGCACAGTACCCGGACGGCTGGGAGCTTGTATCGTGAGCGGCTCGTATATCGTCTACAAAGACGGCGTCAAGCTTGCGAGGGCGGACTCGCTTATCTGGGTACGCCTCGCCGAGCCGGGCATATACCTAACGTGCGACGAGGAAGAGGGCGAGGGCATCTTCCTCGGCGGCGAAATCTACCATGTGCGCGGGTGCGCGCCTCTCCCCGGAAAGGAGACGGTGACGCTCGACTATATCGAAGAATGAAGGAGGGCAAGAAATGAAGTACACGAAAGGAATAGACGTCTCGGAATGGCAGAAAAAAATCGACTGGGACAAGCTCGCGGCTTCCGGCGAGGTCGACTTCGTAATGATACGCGCCGGCCTTGGACAGGGGCAGCCGGACGACTATTGGCTTACAAACGTCGAAGCTTGTACGCGGCTCGGCATACCCTTCGGCGTGTATTGGTTTTCTTATGCGAAGAGCCCCGAGCGGGCGCGCAAGGAGGCCGAATATTGTATCGAGGCTATACGGCCGTATAGGTTGAGCTTCCCCGTCGCATTTGACTTTGAATATGACAGCGTGAACTACCTCGCGAAGCATGGTATCAAGGTCACAAAGCAGTTTGCAAGCGACGTCGCGCGGGCGTTCCTCGACACGATAGAGAGCGCCGGCTATTATCCCATGCTCTACACGAACGCCGATTATCTGACGAGGTACTTCGACGCAGACGTCGCGTCGAAATATGATATATGGCTCGCTCAGTGGCCGGCGAGCACGCCGAATCTTGAGAAGCCGCCCGCGGCCGTGCGCGGCGGTATATGGCAGTACGCCAACGACGGCGTCGTCACAGGTATAACCGCCCATGTCGTAGATCTGGACGCCTGTTATACGGACTATCCGAGCATCATTTCAGAAATGGAGGTAAATCAAGTGATCTATCACACCCGCGAAGACGTCGAGGCCGCCGCCCGTGACTGGGGGCTCGAGACGTTCGACAAGCTCGTTGACCGCGGCTATTTGCGCGGCGTCGCCCCGAATGACTACAACGTATCGGAGACCATGCTTCGCATACTCGTCGTGCTCGACCGCGCCGGCGCTTTTGACAAGTAAGGAGGTGAGAACATGATTAACTGGGCTGTAAGGTTTAAGAATAAAGCCTTCTGGATTAGCTTTATTCCGGCTGTGCTGCTGCTCGTGCAGGTCATAGCATCCCTGTTCGGCTTCGAGCTCCAGCTCGACGGCATAGGCGAGAAGCTGCTCGACGTCGTCAACGCGCTCTTTGCCGTGCTTGCGCTGCTCGGCATCGTCGCAGACCCCACCACCGCGGGCGTCAGTGACAGCAGCACCGCAATGACCTATACCAAGCCGAAGGAGGGCTAAAAATGGAACTCGCGCTTTCCGCGCTCTCAATGCTGGGCGTCGGCGGCATTTTGCTATTCTTCATCCAGCGTTACTTTAGCCGGCGCGACAAGCGCGAGGCAGAGCGTGCGGCGGCTATGGAGGCGCGCATGGTAAAGCTTGATAATGCTCTCGAAACAATCCGCCTTCTCGCCTATGCGCGCCTCTCCGAAGAGACGGAGCGGCTGCTCACTCAGGGCTACGCCACGCCGCAAGAGCGGCACATACTTAACGAGATGTTCCTCAACTATAAAGCTCACGGGTGGAATGGTGACATGGACGCGCGCCTCAAAAAAGTCTACGCGCTCCGCACCGACCACGCCGAATAAAAAAGCCGCCCCTCGGGGCGGCTTTTTGCCGTTCTATGCTTTTTTGAAATATACGGCTATGTCGAGGCCGTAATTGGCGCGGTCGCCATTGTCCAGCTTGAAGCCGCCCGTTACCTCGTAGTCGCTGACCTTGTCGAAGCGGTCAATTTGTGCGAGCGCCTTGTGCAAATCCTCCCGGGCAATACTGCCTATCTGTTCCCCGCGGAAGTACACGCCGACCGCACGCTCGCCCTTATATTCAAACTCACGCAGTACGAAATCTTCCTCGGGCGGCTGCTCTCGCTTTATCTTGCGCAGAAGCGATTGCCGGTCGCGGCCATCTTCATTTTTGAAAGTAACACCTACCACGTGGAAGATCTCGCGGTTTACCGTCGCACGGTATGCCTCGCGCTGACGAAGCCGCTCTTCGCGCTCGGCGGCCTCTCGCCGCCTTTGTGTTTCACGCTCGGCGGCTTGCTTCTCGCGTTCGGATTGAAGCAGCCGCGCAGCCTCTTTGATTTGGTGCTTCTTATAGAGCCGGTATATAAGCACGCAGATACCTACCGGGTAGAAAATGACGAGAAGAACGATTTGCCAAGGCTTGAGCTTTTTCATGTCGCAGCCTCCCGCGCCGGATTTATTCAAGAATCCAGCTATACCCGCAGTTTTGGCAAAGGCAGACTTTTTGACTTTGTGTTTTTGACTTCTCCGTGCCTTTGGATTTTTTCCAGACAAGATTGCTCATGCCGAGAGTGCAGACGGCAGTGACACCGCGAGCCATATTATTCATGTGGCCGCCGAAGCCGACGCCGCTCTTTTTCGTCTTTGACGAGACCTGTTCGAGCGATATAGACACGTTATCGCCGCCGCATTTTGGACAATTCATAAGAGCGCCTCCCTAAAATGTGCTTTTATATTCCAGCTTGTAAGCCTTAATTACAATATTATCGTTAAAACGTGATACAGTCAAGAGGCAAAACCGAAAGGAGGCGCGCATTTGCGGGTATATGAGTACGAGGGCAAGCGCAATTTGTCCGGCGAGCGCATCCATCAGCGGCGCACAACGCTACGGCTATCACAAGCCGGCCTCGCCGCTCGTATGCAAGTGCGCGGCGTGGCCATCGAGCGCGAGGCCATCTCCAAAATCGAGACCGGCGACCGATTTGTCACAGACTACGAGTTCGTGAAATTCGCGGAAGTTCTCGGCGTCACTATGGAGTGGCTCGCCGGCGAAGAATAATGCAGTACCCCCGGCGGATCTCCGCCGGGGGAATTTTTGTAGACAGCAAAATTTATTGTTGACATACTAATAGTAGTATGATATAATAATAATCAGAAAGGAGGTGCGACATTGAGCAAAAGAAAAAAGAAGAGCGGCTCAAAGGATGAGCACAGGGCAATCGTCCTCAACCTTTTAGCCGCTCTAATAAACCTCGTGGTAGCTATTCTATACTTCATAGATAAGCTAACCGAGTGAAGAAAAGGGGGGAGGGAGACTCCCTCCCCTATAAATAGATTATCACACGAACTGCTCAATGTCAAACAAATGAACACGGCAATATATGTGCTGTGCGGAATAAGCATATCTCTCTCGATAGCCGCTATAATTATCAGCATAAGGGGGCTTCGCCGTCATGGAAGCGACAGAGAAAAAAAGAAGGACTAAGACCTCAACTGAAGTAAAACGCCGCTATAACGAAAAAACCTACACGCTCATTTCTGCCAGCATCCCGAAAGATATGGCGGCGCGCTTCCGAACTAAGTGCGTCGCCGAGGGCATACCGCAAGCGCAAATCATAAAAAAAGCCATAGAGGAATTTTTGAACTCATAACCGGCGGGGGCGTCTTTGCGCCCTCGCCTTTTTTGGAGGTAGTACAATGCCACGCGCGAAATATAAGCAGCTCAGTAAAGACGACCGCGTAAGAATTGAAGCCCTCTCCCGAGCGGGACATAAGCCGCGGGAGATCGCCGAGCTTATCGGCTTCCACGTCTCCACGATATACCGAGAACTCCGCCGCGGCGAGTACATGCACCTCACGACAGAATACACCTACGAGCGGCGATACAGCGCGGAAAAGGCCGAGGCAGACAGGGAGCTTCGAGCAACAGCAAAGGGCGCGCCGCTCAAAATCGGCTGCAATTATGCCGTCGCCGAGTTCATAGAAGAGAAAATCGGCAAAGACCATTATTCCCCGGCGGCAGTGTGCGCGCTGCTCCGCTCCGAGAAATGCGCCGGCTTCGGCATAACGTTTTGTCGAGCTACGATATACAAGTACATCGAAGACGGCAACATATTCCCGGGCATCACAAATAAAGACCTCCCCGAGCGCGGCGAGCGGAAGCGCAAATATGACAAGGTACGCGAGAAGAAGGCGCCCTTGCGTGGGCGCAGCATAGATACACGCCCCGAGGAAGTTAATTCCCGCGCCGAGCCGGGTCACTGGGAAATGGACTCAGTCCTCGGCACAAAAGGCTCAAAATCTCGCCTGCTCGTGCTCTCCGAGCGTGCGACCAGACTTGAAATAATCATGAAGTTACCTAACGGCAAGGCTTCATCAGTAGTCCGCGCGCTGAATCGTCTCGAGCGGCAATATGGCGAGTCTTTCTCTGAAACCTTCCTCTCCATAACTTGCGACAATGGCAGCGAGTTCTCGGATTGGGAAGCACTCGAACAAAGCTGCTTGAAGGGCAAGGAGCGGCGCACTACGATATATTTTTGCCATCCGTACACCGCTTGCGAGCGCGGGACGAATGAAAATATAAACCGCATGATACGCCGCCGCTTTCCGAAAGGTACAAATTTCGATAAAGTAAAAGCGTCTCAGGTGCGCGAGGTTGAGCATTGGGTAAACACTTACCCTCGCGGCATTTTAGGCTACATATCTGCCGAAGACGCCTTCCGAGCGGCCTTTAATCGCGCCTCATAAAACTGATATATATTTTTTTATAGCTTTTTCGCAAAAATTACTTGACATTCAGCATTTTTTGTCAGGTCAGCTCGATGCCGTATATCGTCCCGCTGCGATGGCCCACTACCAGCCAGTTGCCGTACACCGCCGGCGATGCCTCTATAAGGCCGCCCAGGTTCTCGGAGTCCAGCATTTCGCCCGTGCGGGCGTCCAGCAGATAGATATAGTGCCCCGTCGTGCAGTAGAGCACATACGCGTCGCCGTTCTGGTCGTACACCAGCGTTGGGGTGGACCAGCTGTACACCTGCGTCACAAACTCCCAGACCTGCTCCCCCGTCTCCTTGTCCAGAGCCACCAGCTTGCCGCCGCTGGCCGTAGGCGTGCGCGCTATGGGGACGTAGATGAGGTCCGAAACGTTCTCCTTGCCGACGGCAATGCTGCCCTGCGTGCCGCCGGAGAGCTCCGCCACGGAGTAGCACTCGTAGTCCGTCTGCCAGACTATCTCGCCCGTCACCGCGTCTATCTTCCACACCGGCACCGTCGCCGTGTTGTAGGAGCGCCAGCCGAGATGGAAGGAGGTGCTCGCGTAGATGTACGGGTGGCCGTCCTCGATCTCCAGCACCGGCGTGCAGTTCGTGTCGTCCAAGGTGTCCTGCACCCAGTCCACGGTCAGGGTGTCAAGGTCGAGGCAGATGAGATGGCCGCCGTTGTCGGGGCAGATGAGATGGCCCTGCCAGATGACGGGCGAGGCCTCGAAGCCCAGCCAGTACTGCCCGGTGCTCGCGTAGCGGATGGACTTATAGCGCCACTTTGCCGCGCGCGTCGGATTCACGGAGATGGTCCCCGCCTCCTCGTCGTACTGCGTGCCGAGGGTGATGATGTAGATGACGCCGCTCTCGCCGCAGTAGATGAGCTTATCCGTCTCCGCGTCAATGAGGGGCGCGGAGTCGTACATCGGCCAGCCGCGCAGGGCGAAACCGTCGGCCGCGCCGAACTCGTAGAGGATGGAGAAGTCTATGAGGCTCACCACGAAGACGTGGGAGGTGCCGTTGTAGCTGTTGTAGCCGCTGCCGACGTAGAGCAGCGGATAGCCCCTCGGGTCTAGGGTGCCTGTGCCTTTGAAGGTAAAGCCGAGGTTCAGCGAGTCGCGCGTGGGCTTGCCGGTCTCAAGCTCAAGGAAATAGATGTAGCCGTCCATGGCGGGGTATACTACCTCCACGAGGGTTTCCGCCTGCTTGGCCCAGTCGTACATGTTCATGATCTGCCGCGTCTCCTTGGGCCACTCGACGATGAGGGGCTGGCCCGTCCAGCCGTTGCCGGACCAGAAGGCCCCGTCGGGCGCCGTGAGGGAGCCGGTCGTGGCAGTCCAGCTCTTGCCGAACTGCTTCTGCGTGATGTTAGCCGTGCCGTAGGCGGCGCTGTCACGGAAGTTGTTGCCGCGGAAGGTTATGACGCCGGGCAGGGCGCTGTACTCCTCGGGGTATCCGAAGTAGATGCCCGTGTCGTCCTCATAGCCCTCGGTGACCATTTCTCCGTCGAGCATGATGCCCGTCTCCTGCAGGTAGTTGCCGGAGGCGGTGCTGTCCACGCTGTGCGGCTCGAAGGGCTCCGGCTCGGGCGTGGAGACGGGGGTCTCCTCGGGCGCGGGGCTCTCAGTCTCGCCGCCGGGCTCGGGCGTCTCCTGCCCGTCCCCGCCGCCCACGGGGGCGGTCACGGTCGGCTCATCCGTGGGGCCGGGCTTGTCCGCGCGATTGAGCGCTATGTTCTTGCCCACCACGATGCAGAGCACCACGACGAGCAGCGCCGCGATGGAGTACTGCACGACGATCTTCACATGGCCGGGGTTGTACCTCCGCCTGCCGCGAGTTTGTCTCGTTCCCATTTTCCCACCACCAGATAGTTTGTATATCAGAGTATGAGTTTCTGTTCCCGCGTATTACTCCGTGAAGTGTACGTGGTTGTTTATGTGGTCCTGGCAGAAGCAGTGATAGCCCGCGCAGCGTGAGCAGTAGCGGAACTCAAGCTCCGGGTAATCCGCGTCCGTGCGGCCGCAGACGGCGCACTTGTGCATGTAGTTTTTCTGCTTTGCGTCCTTCTTCATGCGGTGCAGCTCCTGCTGGAAGTTCACCGTTTTGCGCCGCGCAGCGCGGGGGCGGAACAGGCCGCCCAGCGTGCTGCCGAAAAAGAGCAGGTAGTTCAAAATGGCGATGACCGGCATGATGCCCAGCAGTTTCAGGGTTCCGGGCAGGCTGATGAGCCCGTCCAGGATGCTGTAGGCGAAATAGGCCGCATCCAGCCAGGCCAGCCACTTCATCTTGAGGGGGATGAAGAAGAAAAGCAGCACCATGTTGTCCGGATAGAGAGTTGCAAAGGCGAAGAAAAGCGAGTAGTTGATGTATACCGTGGACAGCGGCACCGGCAGGCCCGCGGCGAAGTAGACGATGAAGCCATAGACGATGGTGAGCAGCATGCCGGAGAGGTAGAAGATGGTGAAACGCCCCGCGCCCCACTCCCGTTCCAGCACGGAGCCGACAAAATAATAGAAGTACAGGGAGATGAGCAGCCAGATGCCGCTGTTTGTAGGCACAAAAACGAAGGTCACGAGCCTCCAGATCTGCCCGTGCAGTATCGCCGTGGGGCTGAAGGACAGCAGGCCGAGGAGCTGCCCGCTGCGGTCCATCATACTCAGCAGCCAGACCGCCGCCGTGCCTATGACGATGATGAGCATGAGGTTCCTCACGCCGAACCTGGGGTGCCGGTAGCAGAACATGTCGATTTTTTTCATAAGGCCGGGCATATATCTACCTCCATGGGATGATTGCCGAGCGGCATACCAATATATATTACCACACTTTGCTTCACAAATAAAGGGCGAAAAAAGTCGTATGGGAGCAGACGGCGGCAGAGCACAAAATGTTCCTTCCCGCGCGCCGCTGTGTTATAATACCCCGGAGAGGAGGCGCATATCTTGCCTTTTACCGACGATACCCTGGAATTTCTGGTGCGCAACAGGCTGACGGATTCTCGGCCCTGGTTCCATGAGCACCGGGAGGAATACGAAAAGCTCGTCGTCGAGCCCATGGCCGAGCTCGTCACGGCGCTGACGCCGGCCATGCTGGAGATAGACCCGGCCATAATGTGCATACCGAAGGTGGGAAAAAGCATCTCGCGCATCTGGCGTGACACGCGGCGCGGGCCGGAGCTGCCCATCTTCCGCGACGTCATGTGGCTCACCTTCCTGCGCGCCAAACAGCAGGAGCTGCCTGGTTTCTGGTTCGAGTTTTCGCCCCGGCTGCTGCGCTGGGGCTGCGGCTGGTACCAGACCCCGCCCGCGACGATGGCCGAGCTCAGACAGCTCATCCTTGAAAACTCCACCGCTTGGCGCAAGGCCCGCCGCGCCTTTGAGGCGCAGCGCTCCTTCGTGCTCGAACCCGAGCGCTACAAGCGCAGCAAATACCCGGAGAGCTCCGCCGCGGAGCGGGAGTGGCTCGACCTCAAGAGCGCCTGCCTGACGCATTGCGAGGACGGGCTGGAGCTGCTCTTTTCCCCGGCGCTGCCGGGCAGGCTCGCGGAGGACTACAAGAGCATAGCCCCGGTCTATGAGCTTTTCATGGAGGCCTCAGCCCGGGCGCACGCACAGAAATAGGCGCCGGATAGAGGCCGGAGGGCTTTCCCTCCGGCCTTTCTATTTTCCGGGCAGGAAATGTTTGTGAGCGGACGGGCTATCTGTTATAATGGTGAAAAAACACGAAGAGCGTGGGAAAGGACAGGGTCCAGATGAGCGCGAAGCCGCTTTACACCGTCATAGTCGCGGACGACGAGGACGAACTCCGGGAGGCCGTCTGCACCATGATACCCTGGCAGGAGTTGGGCTTCTGCCTTGTTGGAAACGCCAGCAATGGGCTGGACGCCCTCCAGCTGGTCGAAAAGCTGGAGCCGGATCTGCTGCTGACGGACATACGCATGCCCTTCATCTCGGGCATCGAGCTGGCCCGGCAGGTGCGCGAGGTGCGCCCGGCCACGAACATCGCCTTCCTGAGCGGGCATGACGACTTCGAGTACGCCAAGCAGGCCATACAGTATAACATCATCAGCTATATGCTCAAACCCCTGACGATGGAGGGCCTGGGCGCAGAGCTGCAGAACATCCGCAGGAAGATAGACGCGCAGTACGCCATGTTCCGCCGCGCGCCCCGGGCGGAGGGTCCGGATGTGCGTGCCGCCGTGCTCATGCCCCTCGTGCTGGACGACTTTGCCGAGTCCGAGGACCTGGCCCACGCGGAGGCCTACGCCCGCCAGTGCGGCCTGCTGCGCGACAGGAACGACAGGCCCTTTTACACGGTAATGGTCTCCACCCTGCTGGATCAGGAGGGCGCGAACCGCACGGCCCCGGCCTTTGTCGCCTCGGTGGAAAGGCTCGCGTCGAAGTACCTGCGCTCCGTGAGCTTTTTCGCCTCCGGCAAGGTAATAAGCGTGCTGCTGGGCAATGCCTCGGACTTTGACGAGTACCTGCACATTCTCGCGGACGAGCTGCCCCAGATGGCGGAGCGCGTGCTGGGCCGCCGCTGCCGCATAGGCGTCAGCCGCATGGTGCGCGGCCTGTCAGAGCTGCACGGGGCCTACCGCGAGGCTATGGAGGCCCTGCGCCAGGGCGACCGCTCGGAGGGCGGCGCGCAGTTTATAAGCGACCTCGCCCCGGCCGCCGGGGCGGGAGCCTGCTGTGCCGCCGCGCCCTTGAGGCAATAGACCAGAACTACATGGACGCCGGGCTCTCCCTTGTCTCCATCAGCGGCATGCTCGACGTCAGCCCCAACCACCTGAGCGCCTGCATCAAGAAATACGCCGGCGAGACCTTCATAAACATCCTCATCCGCAAGCGCATGGAGGCCGCGCGGGAGCTGCTCGTCTCCACCCCGCTCCGGGTCCAGGAGGTCTCCCGCCGCTGCGGCTACACGGACCAGCACTATTTCAGCTACTGCTTCAAGAAATACAGCGGCGAGTCCCCCAACGCGCTCAGGCGCAGGCTGGAGGCGGAAAGGCCGGGTGAGGCCACTTGAACGCCAGGGCTCCGCACACCGGGCTGCGCATAACCACCATCCTCGTCACCATGGTCGTCGGCACGGTGGCCATCATCCTGCTGTGCTGTATCCTGCTCTTTCTCGACCGCTACCGGAGCGCCATGGTCCAGAGCGCCCGCACGAGCAGCTCCCAGGCCGTCTCCCAGGTCTCGAACACCGTGGGCAGCTATCTCCGGGACATGGGCCAGGCCATGGAGCTCGTCGAGCAGTCCGTCTCCGAGAGCGGGGAAAGCCGGGACTGGCTGCTGGCCGCCTTCCTGAAATACCGCCCGGACGTCGTGGCCGTCACGAGCTACTCCGCCGGGGGCGAGCTGCTCGACTGCTGGTCCCCCGGCCGGGAGCCGAGGGAGAACATCTTCCAGAACCTCTCCTTCGACCTGGGCGCGGCCCGGGAGAGCGAGGGCGCCTACATGACGGCCCCGCACGTCGAGACCATCTTCGAGGGCTACTATCCCTGGGTGGTCACCATGACCGCCCCGCTTGAGGGCGGGGGCGAGGCCGCATGGGTCTCCCTGGACATCAGCTTCTCCAGCATTTCTAGCTACCTCAAAAACGTCAGCATCGGCCAGCGCGGCTATTGCTTCCTCATGGACAGGGAGGGCAACATCGTCTACCACCCCCAGCAGCAGCTGCTCTACGCCGGGCTGAAGAGCGAGGACACGGAGGCCCTCGCCGCGCTGGAGGACGGCGACTACGCGGACGACACCGTCATCTACTGCCTGGCGAGCGTCGAGGGCAGCGACTGGCGCGCCGTCGGCGTCAGCTACGTGGACGAGCTCGTGAACCGCAACGTGAACGACATGATACGCCTCTCCTGCCTGCTGGCCGTGGTCGTGCTGGGCGCGGCGCTGCTGACCAGCTGGCTGCTCTTCCGCTTCCTGGGCCGGCCGCTGCGCGGCCTCGCCTCGGCCATGGAGAGCTTCGAATCCGACGCGGACCACTTCGCCTACAAGCCCGTAGGCGGCACCCGGGAGGTGCAGGAGCTTTCGGACAGCTTCGAGCACATGGTGCTGCGCATACAGGAGCTCATGACCACCGTGCGCGAGGAGGAGATAAACCTCCGCAAGACCGAGCTGAAGGCGCTCCAGGCCCAGATCAACCCCCACTTCCTCTACAACACCCTGGACTCCATCGCCTGGATGTGCGAGCAGGGCCGCAACGCCGACGCCGTGCGCATGGTCCACGCCCTGGCGCGCCTGTTCCGCATCAGCATCAGCCGCGGCCACGAGCTTATACCCATCGCCAAGGAGATAGAGCACGCCGAGAGCTACCTCCAGATCCAGATGTACCGCTATAAAAACCAGTTCACCTACGACTTCGACGTGGACCCCGACTGCCTGGGCTACTACTGCAACAAGATAACCCTCCAGCCCATCATCGAAAACTCCATCAACCACGGCCTGGACCTCATGGTGGACGAGGGGCGCATAGACGTGCTGGTGAGGCAGGACGGGGACGACATCGTCTTCTCCGTCCGGGACAACGGCGTGGGCATGAGCGAGGAACAGATCGAGGCCATCATGCAGCACGGCCCCACGGACCGCACAGGCATCGGCATCAAGAACGTCAACGACAGGCTCAAGATCTATTTCGGCAAAAGCTACGGCCTGCACATCACCAGCGAGCCGGACGTCGGCACCTGCGTCGAGATACGCATGCCGAAGATAAAGGAGGGCGACCATGAGACGAAGTAGCCGCGCGCTCTGCTGCATCCTGTTCTGCGCCCTGCTCCTTTCCGGCTGCGGGACGGGCGCCGAGCTCCGGCAGCATTCCGTGGCCCTTGTGGCAAAGTCCACACAGACGGAGTTCTGGCTGTCCGTCTTCGCCGGGGCCGAGGCAGCCGCAACGGAGTATAACGTCGCCCTGAGCATAATAGGCCCGGATACGGAGGAGGATTACGAGACGCAGAACCGCATGGTCGCGGACGCCGTTGCCGCCGGGGCCGAGGCCATAGTCTTCTCCGCCATAGACTACGAGAACAACGCCTCCGCCATAGACGAGGCCGCGCGCGCCGGGGTGAAGATAGTCGCCATAGACAGCTCCGTAGCCTCGGACATGGTCAGCACCTACATAGGCACGGACAACTACGCCGCAGGTCAGATGGCCGCGCTCGCCGCTCTTGAGCGCGTGGAGGGCCCCCTTACCGTAGGCGTCGTCAATTACGACATAAGCAGCGCCAACGGCCAGGAGCGGGAGCACGGCGCGCTCGCCGTCCTGGAGGAGAGCGGCCGCGCCGAAATAGCCGCCGTCATCAACACCCTGGCCGAGGCCGGAAAGGCCCGGGAGGACACCACCGCCATGCTCGAAGAGCACCCGGACATAAACGTCCTGCTCGCCTTCAACGAGCCCACCAGCGTCGGCGCCGCCGAGGCCGTGAAGGAGCTGGGCCTGTCAGAGAGCGTCTTCCTTGTCGGCTTCGACTCCAACGTCGCCACCGTGGACGGGCTCCAGGACGGCTGCGTGGACGCCCTTGTGGTCCAGAACCCCTACGCCATGGGCTACCTCGGCGTCGAGAGCGCCTACAAACTGCTCACGGGCCAGGACTCCGGACTGGCAAAGACTGTGGATACATCCACCCAGGTGGTGGATAGGGAAAATATGTTTTCTATGGACAGTCAGAAGGCCCTGTTCGCCTTTGAACAGTAAATTTCTTGTGCTTGTTGCATAATTCTTCATGGTCAATTTTTAATATTTTATCAGGTTCAAATAAAATTTTCTACCTCCTTTCAGTGATATTTCACCTTGTTTTTCCAACCAAATTTTAATAAGATTTATGTGTGAGGGACAGGCGCGGCCAGGCCGCCCTGTTCAATTCGAAATGAAAAAGGAGAATTGCCATGAAGAAACTTCTTGCCCTGCTTCTCGCACTCGTCATGGTCTTCGCGCTTGCCGCCTGCGGCGGGACCGAAGGCACCCCCTCTGACGCGCCCGCCAGCGACGCTCCGGCCAGCGAGGCTCCCGCCGACAGCGGCGACGGCACCGTTGCCAACAAGGATAAGCCCCTGGTCTGGTTCAACCGCCAGCCCTCCAACAGCACCACCGGCGAGCTCGACATGGCCGCTCTGACCTTCAACGACAACACCTACTACGTCGGCTTCGACGCGAACCAGGGCGCCGAGCTGCAGGGCACGATGATCCTTGACTACATCAAGGCCAACATCGAGGGCCTTGACCGCAACGGCGACGGCATCATCGGCTACGTCCTGGCTATCGGCGACATCGGCCACAACGACTCCATCGCCCGTACCCGCGGCGTGCGCAGCGCGCTCGGCACCGCCGTCGAGGTTGACGGCGTCATCGACAGCACCCCCGTCGGCACCAACATTGACGGCACCTCCGCCTACGTCAAGGACGGCGAGCTCGAGATCAACGGCACCACCTACATCGTCCGTGAGCTGGCCTCTCAGGAGATGAAGAACTCCGCCGGCGCCACCTGGGACGCCGCCACCGCCGGCAACGCCATCGGCACCTGGGCCTCCTCCTTCGGCGACCAGATCGACATCGTCGCCTCCAACAACGACGGCATGGGCATGTCCATGTTCCTCGCCTGGTCCAAGGCTGAGGGCGTGCCCACCTTCGGTTACGACGCCAACTCCGACGCCGTTGCCGCCATCGCCGAGGGCTACGGCGGCACCATCAGCCAGCACGCCGACGTGCAGGCCTACCTGACCCTCCGCGTCCTGCGCAACGCCCTTGACGGCGTGGACATCGACACCGGCATCGGCACCGCCGACGACGCGGGCAACGTGCTCTCCGAGGACGTCTTCTACTACGACGAGGCCTCCCGCAGCTACTACGCCCTGAACGTGGCCGTGACCGCTGAGAACTACGAGAGCTTCCTCGACTCCACCGTCACCTACGAGCCCGTTTCCAACCAGCTCGACGCGACTGCCCACCCGACCAAGAACGTCTGGCTGAACATCTACAACTCCGCCGACAACTTCCTGGGCTCCACCTACCAGCCGCTGCTCCAGAAGTACGACGACCTGCTGAACCTGAACGTTGAGTACATAGCCGGCGACGGCCAGACCGAGTCCAACATCACGAACCGTCTGGGCAACCCCGACATGTACGACGCCTTCGCCATCAACATGGTGAAGACCGACAACGCCGCCTCCTACACCGGCATCCTGAGCCAGTGATCAGCGCGCAGTAAAACTCACAGTTAACTGAAACCTTTGCTATTGGGGGGATCACGCATCCCCCTGATAGCAATTTGTGATGAAAACCGGCAGGAGCCGGAGAATTCTTAAACGGGAGTAACTAGAATGGCAGATGCGAAAAACGACATCGTCCTGTCAATACGCGGTATGAGCAAGTCCTTCGGGCGCAACCGGGTGCTTGACCATATCAACCTGGACGTGAAGCGCGGAACTGTCATGGGGCTGATGGGCGAGAACGGCGCCGGAAAATCCACGATGATGAAGTGTCTTTTCGGCACCTACCAGAAGGACGAGGGCAAGATCTTCTTAAACGGCAAGGAGATAAGCTTCTCCGGGCCTAAGGACGCACTGGAAAACGGTATCGCCATGGTGCACCAGGAGCTCAACCAGTGCCTGGAGCGGAACGTGACGGACAACCTCTTCCTCGGCCGGTATCCGACGAGTTCCGTCGGCGTGGTAGACGAGGGGAACATGAAAAAGAAGGCCTCCGAGCTCTTCCGCAAGCTGGGCATGACCGTGAACCTCAGCCAGCCCATGCGGAACATGTCCGTTTCCCAGCGTCAGATGTGCGAGATAGCCAAGGCCATCTCCTACAACTCTCAGGTCATAGTCCTGGACGAGCCCACCTCCTCTCTGACTGTTCAGGAGGTAGACAAGCTCTTTGAGATGATGCGGATGCTGCGCGACCAGGGCATTTCGCTCATTTACATCTCGCACAAGATGGACGAGATATTTGAGATTTGCGATGAGATCTCCGTGCTGCGGGACGGCAAGCTGGTCATGACGAAGCCCGCGGCGGAGACCAACATGGGCGAGCTCATCACCGCCATGGTCGGCCGCTCTCTCGAGAGCCGCTTCCCGCCCGTGGACAACAAGCCGGGAGACACCATCCTCTCCGTGCAGCACCTCTCCACGAAGTACGCGCCGTATTTGCAGGACGTGAGCTTCGACGTCAGGGAGGGCGAGATCTTCGGCCTTTACGGTCTCGTCGGCGCGGGCAGGACCGAGCTTTTGGAGACGATCTTCGGCGTGCGCACGAGGGCTGCCGGGCGCGTGTACTTCAAAAATCGCCTCATGAACTTCTCGAACGCAAAGGAAGCCATCGAGCACGGCTTTGCTATGATAACCGAGGAGCGCAAGGCCAACGGCCTCTTCCTCAAATGCGACCTCACTTTCAACACCACCATCGCCAACCTCAGGCAGTACAAGTCCGGCCCGGCCCTCTCCACGCCCAAAATGGTGAAGGCTACGAACAAGGAGATAAAGACCATGCGCACCAAGTGCATGGGTCCGGACGACATGATAACGAGCCTCTCCGGCGGCAACCAGCAGAAGGTCATATTCGGCAAGTGGCTCGAGCGCGAGCCGCAGGTCTTTATGATGGACGAGCCGACGCGCGGCATAGACGTCGGCGCGAAATACGAGATATACGAGCTCATCATCCGCATGGCCAAGCAGGGGAAGACGATAATCGTCGTATCCTCGGAGATGCCCGAGATCCTCGGCATCACGAACCGCATAGGCGTCATGTCCAACGGACACCTTTCCGGCATCGTGAACACGAAGGAAACGGACCAGGAGGAGCTCCTGAGACTCAGCGCAAAATACCTGTAAGGTAGGAGAAAACGTTTATGGTTGCAGAAAACACAAAGATTCTGACCGCTGAGCAGGAAGCTCAGCTCCTTGCGCCGATAGACGAGCACGTCGGCGCCATACAGGAGAAGATAAACGCCCTGCGTCTGAACGGCACTGACAAGGTCCTGGACATACAGAACAGCCTTGAGAACCTCAAGCGCGACCGCATCTATACCGCTGAAGAGAAGCAGAAGCGCGCGGCCGAGCTCAAGAAGGAGCTCGAAAAGGCCAAGGAGGTTGAAGCCAAGAACAAGGCCGAGGTCGCGAAGCTCATTGCCGAGGCCGAGAGCTACCTCAAGGCCAACTACGGCGCCTACTATCAGGCTGTCGTCGCCAGCTGCGCGGAGGAGAACGTCAGGGCCCAGGAGAGGTACAAGGAGGCCGTCGATCAGCTCAACCGCGAGCACCAGGAGACCGTGGCCAAGCTCTCCGACCAGCAGGAACTCAAGGACGAGAAGTACGTCCACAAGAACCGCCTCTTCGACGCAAAGATGTCCCTGCTCAAGGAGAAGCAGAACATCAAGGACAGGCGCCACGCCGCCTTTGACCACAAGTACCACCTCATCGACCTGCTGCGCATGTCCAAGTTCACCGTCGGCGAGAGCATGTCCCAGAAGGCGGAGAACTACCGCTACACCTTCAACCGCCGCGACTTCTTCCTGCGCAACGGCCTGTACATAGCCATCATCATCATCTTCATCGGCCTGTGCATAGCCACGCCCATGATAAAGGGCGTGCCTCTGCTCACCGTGAACAACGTGCTGAACATACTCTCCCAGGCCTCGCCGCGTATGTTCCTGGCTCTGGGCGTCGCGGGCCTCATACTGCTGGCCGGCACGGACCTGTCCATAGGCCGTATGGTGGGCATGGGCATGACGGCCGCCACCATTATAATGCACAACGGCCCCAACACCGGCTCCGTGTTCGGGAAGGTCTTCGACTTCACGGGCATGCCCATCCTGGGCCGCGTGTTCCTCGCGCTGGTCATCTGCATCGTGCTGTGCACCATCTTCACCACGATAGCCGGCTTCTTCACCGCGAAGTTCAAGATGCACCCCTTCATCTCGACGATGGCGAACATGCTGGTCATCTTCGGCCTCGTCACCTACTCGACGAAGGGCGTCTCCTTCGGCGGCATCGACGGCAACATCCCCGCCATGATAATCCCCAAGCTGGGCAAGTTCCCGACCATCATCCTCTGGGCGGCCGCGGCCGTCATAGTGGTGTGGTTCATCTGGAACAAGACCACCTTCGGCAAGAACCTGTACGCGGTCGGCGGCAACCCCGAGGCGGCCTCCGTTTCGGGCATCTCGGTATTCAAGGTCACTGTCGGCGCCTTCATCATGGCCGGCGTGCTCTACGGCTTCGGCTCCTGGCTTGAGTGCATCCGCATGATAGGCTCCGGCTCCGCGGCCTACGGCCAGGGCTGGGAGATGGACGCCATCGCGGCCTGCGTCGTCGGCGGCATCTCGTTCACAGGCGGCATAGGCAAGATCTCCGGCGTCGTCGTCGGCGTCTTCATCTTCACCGCGCTGACCTACTCCCTGACCACGCTGGGCATCGATACCAACTTGCAGTTTGTGTTCTCCGGTATTATAATACTTGTCGCGGTCATGCTTGACTGCCTGAAGTACGTCCAGAAGAAGTAAGATCCCATTTAAACACGCAGTAAACCGCTGCAAAGCAGATGTGACCTGTCCGCCTTCTTTGCAGCGGTTTTATCATGCCCCATACCGGAACTGAAAAGAGGAGAGAATTACTATGCAGAAATTGGGTGCCGTGCGCCGCGCCCTGGACGCCGGCGAGCTGGACATTGTATTGTCCCGGCTCAAATACGGCGGGAACGGCAGGGACAAAGTAGCAAATGTGCTGGAGGGGTTTGCCCGCAGCTTCGACGTGGACGAGGAGCGTCCCGTGGTGCTCTGCTCTGCGCCCGGACGTACCGAGATCTGCGGCAACCATACCGATCATCAGCGCGGCCGCGTGCTGGCCGGAGCCGTGGACCTGGACTTTCTGGCCTGCGCTTCGCCCAACGGCACGGACAGGATAAGGTTCCAGTCCGAGGGCTGGCCGCTGGTGGAAATAGGCCTGGACGAGCTGCTCCCCAAGGCAGACGAGCGCGAGACCACGGCCGCCCTTGTGCGCGGCATGGCAGGGCTCGTAGCGAAGCGCGGCTATAAAGTTGCAGGGTTTGACGCCTATGCGGTCTCGGAGGTGCTGCCCGGCTCGGGCCTGTCCTCTTCGGCAGCCTGCGAGGTGCTTCTGGGCGTGATCGAAAACTGCCTGTTCTGCGGCGGTGAGCTTGACGCTGTTACCATAGCGCAGCTTGGCCAGCGGGCGGAGAACGTCTACTTCGGCAAGCCCAGCGGGCTGATGGACCAGATGGCCTCCTCCGTCGGCGGGGCCGTTGCCATAGACTTTGCCGATCCCCTGAAGCCCGAGGTTCGCAGCGTCTCCGTGGACCTGGAGGCCATGGGCTATGCCCTGTGCATAATAGACTCCGGCGCGAGCCACGCGGCGCTTACGGGTGAGTACGCCTCCATACCCGAGGAGGTGGGCCAGATAGCGGCCCAGTTCGGCAAGCGTGTGCTCCGCGAGGTGGACGAGGCCGAGTTTATGCGCGCACTGCCGGAGCTGCGCCGCGCGGCGGGCGACAGGGCCGTGCTGCGTGCGATGCACTTTTTCGCGGACGACCGGCGCTCCGCCGAGGAGGCGGACGCTCTGGAGCGCGGGGATACGGAGGGCTTTCTGGCCCTGGTGCGCGAATCCGGGCGCTCCTCCTGGGAGCTGCTGCAGAACATCACGCCGACAGGCGCGGTGAAGGAGCAGGCCATGGCCGTGGCCCTCGCCGTGGCGGAGCGCGCCCTTGGCGGCCGCGGCGCCTGCCGCGTCCACGGCGGCGGCTTCGCCGGCACCATACAGGCCTTCGTGCCCCTGGACATGAAAGAGAGCTTCCGCTCCGCCGTGGAGTCCGTCCTGGGCGAGGGCAGCTGCCACATCCTGTCCATCCGTCCGGTAGGCGGCGCAGTCCTGGTCGGCTGAACCAAGTAAAAAAGACGCCTGCGTGTGCAGGCGTCTTTTTTTATTCTGCCCGCCCTCGTATGAGCGCGAGGGCCTGCCGTCTGGCCAGGGGCAGGTATTTTTTGTAGTATTCGCTCTCCGTGTCGCCGTATTTGTGGCCGACGAACACCCATTCGCAGTATTCGTAGAACAAAAAGAGTTCGAGGGTCCGGCGCCAGTCCGCGTAAGCTATCCCCCGCTCACGCAGGAGCTTGTCATAGTAATGATCTATAGCGAAGTCCCTGTCCTCCCGCGTCATGTGGAACAGCGCGTCCTCCGCCTCCTCGCCGTGGGCGATGAGGCGGGCGAAAGACGAGGGGTAGGGCAGGATGCCGCCGTACTCCCAGTCTATCAGGACCGCCCTGTCGTCCGAGACGATGACGTTGAAGGGCAGCAGGTCGTCATGGCAGAGCGCCCTCGGAACGGAGCTGTAGGCCCGCATAAACAGCGCATAGGCCTCCTCCAGCAGCGGGTCTTTCAGGAATTGCCCGCGCCTTTCACGGTCGCGCAGGCTCTTGTCGAAGCTGTAGCCACAGGACGCAAGCTCCCGGCTCTCCCAGGTCCTCGCCTGAAGCGAGATGAGCGCGTCCAGGGCCAGCGTCAGTCTGGCGCGGTCGCAGCGGCGCAGGTCTTCCCCTTCCGCATATTCCATGAGGAGGTAGGTCCTCTCTCCGTCTGCGACAGTCTGATATACGTCAGGGACACAGCCCTCGTTTAAAACGCCGAGGATGTCCCGGTATATCTCCTCCTCAAAGCCCTTGGCCTGCTTGAGGATGCAGGCGGCTCCGCCGGTGTCGATTTTCCAAACCTGGTATGGCTCGTCGTCCTCCTCGTGCCTCAGCTGTGTTATCGCCGCCCCCTCCGCTGCGGGCACGGCGTCTATGCGCTTTAAAATGTCGTGCAGCTCCATTTGGCACCTCTGTTTCTCCGGCTCCAGGCGCATGAAGCCGCCGCAGATGTCATAACCGAAACGCCGGAGCAGATCGTCTCTGCTCCGGCGTGGTGCGGGCATGGGGACTTGAACCCCAACGCCAAAGGCACGAGAACCTAAATCTCGCATGTCTGCCAATTCCATCATGCCCGCGTAAATGTTATATTACTACGTTTTACCCCCCGCTGTCAACTTGGGCTATTGACATCTTTCTCCGGGAATTGTATCATTTCCATGCGATTTCGACGTCTGGGAGGCTTTTTCATGCTCGGTGTGCTTGCCAATTCCGCGGGCGTGCTCTTCGGCGGTGCCGTAGGGCTGGCCTTCCGCGGCCGGATAAACCAAAAATACACCTCTGCGCTCATGGCCGCGCTTGCCCTTGTGAGCCTGGGGCTCGGCATAGTCTGCGTCGTCGGCGTTTCCGACACGCTCTGCCTCATCCTCTGCGTCTCCATCGGCACCCTGCTCGGCGAGCTGCTGCGCATAGACGACAGGGTCGAGGCCCTCGGCGCTCTGGCTGAGAAGCGCCTCGCGGGCGGCGACGGCGGCTTTGCCCAGGCCTTCGTCTCCTGCTCCATCCTCTACTGCGTCGGCAGCATGACCGTCATGGGCAGCGTCGAAGCCGGCATAAACGGCGACAACTCCATCCTCTACGCCAAGGCCGTGCTCGACTTTGTGGCCTCTCTCGCCTTCGGCGCGGGGCTGGGCGCGGGAGTCATGGCCTCCTCCGTCTGCGTTCTCATCACCGAGGGCGGGCTGACGCTGCTGGCCTCGGCCCTCTCCCCCTACCTCACGGAGCGGGTCGTGGGCGAGATGTCCGCCGTCGGCGGCGTGCTGCTGCTGGGCCTGTCAATAAACCTGCTCGGGCTAAGGCAGGAGCGCATGCGCGTGGCCAACATGCTGCCGGCTGTCTTCCTGCCCATCGCCTACGTCCCCCTCTACGACCTCATAAGCGAGCTGATATGATGAACAAGAGCAAGAACACATATACCCTCTCCATCCTGGCTGCGGGCTGCCTCTGGGGCTTCATGGGCCTGTTTCGCCGCTATATGGGCGAGGCGGGCTTCAGCTCCTCCGGCGTCATCGTCCTGCGCTGCGGCGTCGCGGCGCTCTGCTTCGCTCTGACGCTGCTTTTGACGGGGCCTTCCCAGTTTCGCGTGCGGCTGCGGGACGCCTGGTGCTTTTTCGGCAGCGGCGTCGTGAGCCTGCTGTTTTTCACCTTCTGCTACTTCCAGGCCATGAACTACATGAGCCTCTCCGCTGCGGCCATCCTGCTCTACACCGCCCCGGCCATCGTGACCCTGCTCTCCGCCCTGCTCTTCAAGGAACGGCTGACGGGCCTGAAGCTCCTCGCCGTGCTGCTGGCCTTTCTCGGATGCGCCCTGGTCTCCGGCCTTGGCGCTGGGGATATGGCCCTTTCGACGGCGGGCATACTCTACGGCCTCGGCGCGGGCTTCGGCTACGCCATGTACAGCATCTTCGCCCGCTACGCCCTGGAGCGCGGCTATTCCAGCAACACGATAAACTTCTATTCCTGCCTGCTGGCCGCCCTGGGCGCGGCGCTCATCTGGGGCGTGGACGGCGTCTTCGAGACGGCGGCGGCCTCCGGCGGGAACCTGGCCCTCGCCATCGGCGCGGGCGTCGTCACCTGCTACCTGCCCTATCTGCTCTATACCCACGGCCTCACGGGCATGGAGACAGGCCGCGCCTCCATCATGGCCTCCGTCGAGCCTGTCGTGGCCACCATCGTCGGCGCAGCCGTGTTCCACGAGCGCATGGGGCTTCTGTCATACTGCGGCGTCGTGCTCGTGCTCTCAGCCGTAGTGCTGCTGAACGACGGACCCAAGCGCCGGGTTTGATTTGTTCACATTTATGTGGTATCATGTGTCGAATCCCGTCGGATACGAAAGGACAAGACCATGAAAAAGAAACTTCGTATACTGGCCCTGGCCATGGCGACGTTGTTTGTACTCAGCTGCCTGTCCGTAGCCAGCGCCGCAGTATCCCCGGGCAGTACGGTGACCCTGATCACCACCACCAATATCTATCTGCCCAGCAGCAGCGCGTCGGGGACGCTTACCCTGACCAAGTCCACCAAGCAGTTGCCTGCGGGCACCAAGGTGAACGTGTTGAGCACCAGCGGCGGCTATGCCAAGATCATGGTGCGGGATAGCAGCACCTCTGCCCCCTACGCTGTCTATATTCCCGAAACATCCTTTACCACCAGCAGCTCCGGTTCCAGCAGCTCCATCGTGGCGTGGCACGGTGACGGCCCACCGGCACCACCGCAGCACCACGTCCACCGGCACGGCGGACTGGAAGTTCAGCCCGTAGAAGGCCACGAAGGGGTCGTACTTCATACTGCCCTCGGAGGTGTAGAACTCGTGCTCGGCGCCGAAGTCCAGCTCCCCGGCGATGGGGACCAGCTCGGAGATCTTGCTCACCCCGTAGGTGTCCACCACCTCCTGGGTTACCCCGATGGAATAGGTGTTATTCAGCCCCACCTTGCCCAGCAGGCGCAGGCCCTCCTGCTCGCCCACCGCCTGGTTGACGAAATCATAGAGGCTCTCCCCCTCGGGGATGTCGGCGGTGTCCATTCCCAGGAAGGTGGTGAGCACCGTGCCGTCATAGCTGAACATCAGATCGCAGCTGGGGTCGTCGGCCTTCAACTCGTTGTAGTTGTTCACCTGGGTCATTTGGTCGAGGATGACCACCTCCAGGTCGGTCTTGTCCTCCACCAGCTGCTCGGCCATGCTGTGCATCAACTTGACCTCGGTATAGTCCCCGTCGTACAGGATCAGTTGTCCGGAGGTGTCGGTGGGCAGGAGCAGGTAGATGACCAGGGCGAGCCCGGCCAGAGCCGCCGCCCCGCCCGCGGCCGCCCGGGCTGGGGTGGGAAACTTCCGGCGGGAGTGGCTGGACAGCCGCCGCTCCACAAAGCCCAGCCCAGCGTCCAGTACCAGGGCCATGGCCATGAGGACTAGGGTGCCCAGCAGGATCATGGTCATGTCCCGCTGGCGGATGGCGGTGTTGAACAGGCCGCCCAGGCCGCCGCAGAGCTTTTGGAAATCGCCAGGCTGGAGGCGGGGACATCCTGGTGGTGGGATGCTCCTCCAGCGAGATCGGCGGACAGAAGATCGGCTCTGATAGCCATGTAGATTTGGCAGCGGCGGCTTTTTGAGGAAATTTATGATGTGGTGAAGGCCCACGACCTCTATCTGGCGGCCCAGTGCTGTGAGCACCTTAACCGTGCGCTGATCGTGGAAGAGGAATGCGCCAAGGCATACGGCCTGGACATCGTCAATGTGGTACCGCAGCCCAAAGCGGGAGGCTCCTTTGCCACCGCGGCTTATGCCCATTTCTCCCATCCGGTGGCGGTGGAGCATCTAAAGGCCCACGCCGGACTGGATATCGGCGGCACCCTCATCGGCATGCAT
>ENA-OQCL01000085-OQCL01000085.1-human-gut-metagenome-genome-assembly--contig:-NODE-85-length-50656-cov-7.500069_pt1 | contig 50656 bp, 44 predicted proteins | sample MGYA00242502_ERZ504586 | MGnify/ENA primary metagenome ERZ504586 (study PRJEB26092, sample SAMD00036316) | human gut metagenome | host: Homo sapiens | study: EMG produced TPA metagenomics assembly of... | reverse complement strand
GCCTTTCTCCCTCCACTTCAAAGGAGTCTTTCCGCTCTTGCAAAAGCTTTTGGAAGTCTTCCCCCTTCATGCTTTGAAGCACATCTGTGCGGTATTGCGTGAAATAGCTGCCCTTCTCGCCCAAAGCATCCAGCTTCTGCACCACATAAATGAAGGTGGAAAGCGTGATCACCTTCACGTCGCCATTTTTCATCGCCACAACCTGATCGTAAAACCCCTCCGGATAATCCGTGTTTCCGCCGTTAATCACCGATGCGGTGAACTCACCGACACTGGTGCTATTCTGAGATTCTAAATATTTCGTGTTGGCCTCCTCAATCGAGGTGCCCTTGCTAATGGAATCCGCCATCGTATTAAATTGCTTTTTAATTTCCTCAATGCGGTCGTCGCTAAGCGCCACAGATTCGCCCGCGTCGTTCGTATCGGTCAAATACCCATTGATCGATTTGAACACCACAAAGTGCTTGGAGAAATAATCCTTCAGCGCATCCTCCGCCACCGGCTGCAATCCATTCGCCCCATAATAGGCCTCCAGCAGAAGCTCCCTTCGCGCCTCGTTTTCCCGAACCTTCATCAGCGTCTGCTTGCTGATCCCCAGCCCCGTATAGTAGGTGCTGAAAAACTTCCACTGTTGATTAACCCATGCTGAAGCGGCTGCCTCGCGCTCCGTTTTTAGAGTGATCGACCGCTCCGCCGCAAGTGTATTAACCGCCACATATTCCTTACATAGGCTGATCGTATTTTCCCGCGCATCACCAGGATACTGCTCCGGCGAGCGTTTTACCAGATCATAATAATACGTATATATTTCACTGCTGACCTGTGCGCCGCCGATATGCAGCGCCGTTTTCGGCCCTCCACAGGCTGTCAGAAGCGTAATAAATAAGGTTAGCGCCGTCACAGCGCACAGAATTCGTTTCATAGCAACCTCCAATTATCCGCCGGCCTGGCCGGCGCTGTGCCGATTCCTTCACAAGGCTTGTCCGTTAGGTTTGATTATACATCATCGACGGGAAAAAGTCCACAAACGCGGCCTCTACCTCTTTAAAAACTGTGCGGACTATGTTAGAATAATCTCATTCTAACAGAACAAATGGGGTATTCATATGCAATTTGAATTTTCTGATCGTATTTCCACTCTCCAGCCCTCCGCAATCCGTGAGATTTTGAAAGCGACCTCCCAGCCGGGCGTCATCCCTTTTGCCGCCGGCAACCCCGCGCCGGAAGCCTTTCCAACCGAGGAGGTGCGTGAAATTACGGAAAAGCTGCTCACCGAGCGCCCGATCGACTGCCTGCAATATGGCGTCACGGAGGGCTATACGCCTCTGCGAGAGCGTATCTCTACCTATATGAAGCAAAAGCACAATATTGGCCGCGACTTTGACAGCCTACTGATTACATCCGGCGCACAGCAGGTGATGGATCTCGCCACCAAGGCGCTGTGCAACGAGGGCGATACCGTGATCTGCGAAGCGCCCTCCTTCATCGGCTCGCTCAACTGTTTCCGCTCCTACAACGCGAAGCTGCGCGGCATCCCCGTGCAGGCAGACGGCATGGATGTAGACGAGCTGGAGCGAGCGCTCCAGGAGGAAAAGAATGTCCGGTTTATCTATACGATCCCGAATTTTCAAAATCCGGCGGGCGTTACCATGTCGCTTGCCAAGCGCCGCCGGGTCTACGAGCTCGCAAAACAATACGGCGTGCTGATCATTGAAGATAACCCGTATGGCGACCTGCGCGTCGCGGGCGAGCATGTGCCCGCGATCAAGAGCTTTGACGAGGAGGGCATTGTCATCTATGCGGGCTCCTTCTCCAAAATCCTCTCTCCCGGTATGCGCGTGGGCTACGCGATTGCCCCCGCGACGCTGATCGCCAAGATGACGGTCGGCAAGCAGGCGGCAGATGTGCACACCCCGATGCTCTGCCAGCTGATCGTGGATGAATGGATGGCACATTACAATGTGGAGGCCCATATTCAAAAAATCTGTGATATTTACCGCAAAAAGCTCAACCTGATGTGTGATCTGATCGACAGCGAGCTCGGCGATTTCGTCACCTACAACCGCCCGGAGGGCGGGCTGTTCATCTGGTGCGCCCTGCCGGACGGCGTTGATATGACGGCCTTCTGCCAGGCCGCGGTGGAGCAAAAGGTGGCGGTTGTGCCCGGCTCCGCCTTCATGACGCATGAGAGCGACCCCACCCAGTGCTTCCGCTTGAATTTCTCAACGCCTACCGACGAGGCGATCGTCAAGGGCATGCAGATTCTGGGCCAGGTTAAGCGGCAATTTTAAGAGAGTGGTGAAGATTACGATGGAACAACAGCCTGAACGCAAAAAACGGATTTTAAGCGCGATCCAGCCCAGCGGCATCCCAACGCTCGGCAATTACCTCGGCGCTCTGAAAAACTGGGTTTCCATGTCGGAAGCATATGACTGCGCCTATGCGGTGGCGGATTTGCACGCGATCACCGTGCGGCAAAATCCGGCGGAGCTGCGCCGCCGCACGTTGGAATTATACGCTCTGCTGCTCGCGATTGGCCTTGACCCGGAGAAGAACCTAATTTTTATCCAAAGCCAGGTTTCAACGCATGCGCAGCTTGCCTGGGTGCTCAATTGCTATACCCAATTTGGAGAAATGTCACGCATGACGCAGTTTAAAGATAAATCAACCCAGCATGCGGATAATGTGAATGTCGGCCTGTTTGCCTATCCGGTGCTCATGGCGGCGGATATCCTGCTTTATCAGGCGGATTTTGTGCCTGTCGGTGCGGATCAGAAGCAGCATTTGGAGATTACGCGTGATATCGCCGGCCGTTTCAACGGCATTTATGGCAATGTGTTTACGATTCCTGAGCCCTATATCGGCAAAGAGGGGGCTCGTGTGATGTCCCTTCAGGAGCCGGAGAAAAAGATGAGCAAATCCGATCCGAACGTCAACGGCTTTATCTCCATTTTAGATGAGCCGGATGTGATCCTGCGCAAATTCAAGCGTGCCATTACAGATTCCGAAGCCCGCGTCGCTTACGAAGAGGGTCGTAGCGCTATCAACAACCTGATGGGCATCTATAGCTGCTGTACCGGTAAATCGATGGAACAAATTGAGGCGGAATTCGAGGGAAGAGGCTATGGCGATTTCAAAACCGCCGTCGCCGAGGCGGTCATTGAAGAACTGCGGCCCGTGCAGGAGCGTTTCGACAGCTATATGAAAAGCCCCGACTATCTCCGTGATTGCGCGGCCAAGGGCGCTGAATCGGCGCAGCGCATCTCCCAGCGCACACTGGATAAGGTGATGAAAAAGGTCGGTTTTGTGCTCAAATAATGCCGAAATGGGGCGCCCCTTCGTTTATAGATTTCGGGCGGGGCCTTCTTTACGAACCCCAAGCCAGACATCGAAAAATAGAATAGCGCAGCTAATACAAACCGAGCCCGGGATCATGCCATCGCATGATCCCGGGCCGCTTACTTGCCTTTTTCATTTATCCAACACTAAACCTGATCATCCGTCTGCGCGCCGCTGCCGTTGATGGGAATTGCCTCCCCAAGAAAGGTCGGCTCCGGTTTCCCGATTGCGGTAAAAAAATCCTTCACACGCGCAAGGAATTCCCGCGCGTTGTTATAAACCACGCTGCTATACGGTCTCGGGTCAGACGCAATGCCGTATGCCTCCAGCCCCAGCGCCCGTGCAATATAAACCGCGCGGTACAGATGGTATTTTTGCGTGACAATGATGACCTTTTTCGCCTGAAATACATCCCGCGCACGATACATCGTTTCATAGGTGGAGAAACCTGCGTGATCCATAAACACGTCGTCCGCCGCCACGCCCTTTTCCACCGCGTATTTTTTCATGGCATTGACTTCATCGTAATCCTCTTGCCCATGATCCCCGCTCATCAGGATTTTTTTTCGCGCCGCCGCGCTCGTAAACGTCAATCGCGCCAAGCACCCGATCCTCCAGCATATGGCTAAGCGTATCCTTGCCCCACACCATTGCGCCCAACGCGATCACACAATCTGCGTTCACCTGCTCCGTTTCCTGTGGCTCCAAGATATACCGGCGGGCACTGCCCACCACAATCCCATTGATAACGAAGGGGGATAACACGCCCAAAACAAGCAAAATACATACCGCTGCAAGCACACGCTTTTTCCCCTTTGATGCTGTTTGAAGCCAGGAAGGCTGCTTTCTGTTTCTCATTCCATTCCTCCGCCTCATTCCGGCGTTTGTCAATTCTTCTTCTCGAGCTTTTCCAGCGACTCCATTTTCAAATATGCATTGATAAAGCCGTCCAGATCCCCGTCCATCACAGCGTTGATATTGCCGGCTTCATAGCCTGTGCGATGATCTTTAACCAGCGTATAGGGCATAAAGACGTAGGAGCGGATCTGGCTGCCCCAGCCGATCTCCTTCTGGTCGCCCTTGATATCCTCAATCTTATCCAAATGCTCGCGCTCCTTGATCTCCACAAGCTTCGATTTGAGCATGCGCATCGCAACTTCGCGGTTTTGATGCTGGCTGCGCTCCACCTGGCAGGAAACGACAATCCCTGTCGGGATATGTGTCAACCGCACGGCGGATGATGTTTTATTCACCTTCTGCCCTCCTGCGCCGCTCGCGCGGTAAACATCCATCTTGATATCCTCCGGGCTGATCTCCACATCAAAGGTGTCGTCAATTTCCGGCATCACCTCCAGGGAAGCAAAGGAGGTGTGCCTACGGCCAGAAGAATCAAACGGAGACACACGCACCAGCCGGTGCACGCCCATTTCGCTGCGCAAAAAGCCATAAGCATTGAGGCCTTCTACCAGCAACACAGCGGATTTCAGACCCGCCTCGTCGCCGTCGAGAAAATCAAGTGTGCTCACCTTAAAGCCATGGCGCTCGCCCCAATGATTATACATGCGGAACAGCATCTCTGCCCAATCCTGCGCCTCCGTGCCCCCTGCACCCGCATGGAAGGTAAGGATGGCGTTTTTGGAATCAAATTCGCCGCTGAGAAGGGTTGCCAACGTTTGGGCTTCGATCTCCTTTTTCACCGCTTTTACACTCTCCTGGCACTCTGGCAGGAGATCCAAGTCGCCCTCTTCATTGGCCAATTCGATCATAACAAGCGCGTCGTCAAAATTCGATTTCAGCGTTTCATAGGCCGAAATTCGGTTTTTTAGCATACTCACGCGCTGCAACACCTTTTGGGAGTTGCCGAGATCCTCCCAAAAGCCGTCCGCCGCCGTCTGCTCCTCCAGCGTTGCCACCTCTTTGCGCATTTCTTCCAGGCCAAGCGCAGAAGAAAGCTCCTTGAGGGCATCCTCATCCTCAAGCAGCTGCAGGCGAAGTTCTTCAAACTGTATCATCGTATCCATCCTTAATCCATATAGATTTATCTTTGCCAATACGTAGTTTATTATAAGTTTACAGCGGCGGAATGTCAATGCCAGCGGCCCGGAACTCCAAAAGACGTGTCTCCCCCGACGCAAAAACGGGACGGCTGCTTTGCCGTCCCGCCTCGTTTGATCAACTTGTCTGCTGAAACATATGATTGAGCGGCCCGTTCCCTGCTCCCAGATCAAGCCCTGCACGCAGCGCATTCGTGAGATACTCCTTCGCTGCCCGAGCGCTCTCCACGAGCGATTGCCCCCGCGCTAAGCCACAGGCAATCGCAGAGGAAAGCGTGCAGCCGGTGCCATGCGTATTGGAATTTTCCACCCTGCGGCCCTGGAGCCAGTGAGCTTCCCCATTTTGGAGCAGCAAATCGTCCGCCGTCTTGGCAAGATGCCCCCCTTTGAGGAGCACCGCCGCCCCCGTCTGATCCGAGAGCAGCCGCGCAGCGCGCTCCATCTCCGCTTCATCACGTACGCGCATTCCGCAAAGGGCCTCCGCCTCCGGCAGATTCGGCGTGATAAGCTGCGCCATTGGGAACAGCTTTCGCTTCATCCACTGCACCGCTTCCTGGTCAAGCAGCCTGTGCCCACTCGTGGAAATCATCACCGGGTCGATTACGATGCATTCCGCTTGACCATGAGCCAGCGCCTGTGCCACCGCCTGCACAATCTCGGCATTGCAGAGCATGCCGATTTTGACCGCATCGGGCCGGATATCCCCTACCACACAGTCGATTTGCTGGGCGACTAGATCCACGGGAACCGGCTCCACCCTAGATACGCCCAGCGTATTCTGCACGGTCAGCGCAGTGATGGCGCTCGTTGCATAAAGGCCGTGGGCGGTGATCGTCTTGATATCCGCCTGAATACCCGCCCCTCCGCTCGGATCTGATCCCGCGACGGTCAGCACTGTTTTCACAGCAAAGCCTCCTCCGCCCCGGGAAACAAGGGCATATAAACATCCGCGAGCTGCCGGATCTGCTCTTGATCCGCCTGGGAAGATGCGTCGTAAACGGCCGCAACGGGGAACCCCGCCCGCTTTGCGGTCTGCATCGCATAGAGCGCATCCTCAAAGACCACCGTCTGTTCCCGCGGTGTGCCCAGTTTTTTCTGTGCCAATACAAAAATATCCGGACTGTCCTTGCCGAAGCCCGCCTCTGTGCAGGTGAGAAGGAAGGAAAAATAGCTGAGCAGCCCTGTGCGCCGCAATGCGGCTTCTGCCAAAGGGCGGTCTGTCGCCGTTGCCACGCACATTTTCACACCCGATTGCCGAAGCGCGTGCAAAAAATCTCGAACGCCCTCCTTTGCAGGCGCCGTTTTTCGATAGAAGGCTTCAATCCGCGCGTTGATCCCATCCATAATCTCCGCTTCCGGCAAGTTCACGCCGTAGCCAGAGCGAAAATATGCCGCCGCCTGCCTCATCGACATCGTCAGGAGCCGCTCCGGCAAATCCGGGCGTGCCTGGATGCCCAGCCCCGCAAGGTAATCAATGCCCACCCGATCCCAAATCGGCATGGAATCGAGCAGCGTACCATCCATATCAAAAATGGCTCCGGTCATTTTCATGCAGCAATTCCCCCTTCCACCTTTTCCACCTCTATTCTACCCCCTGCACAGCCTGCTGCGCAAGCATGGAAAGCCTTCTCGCCGCATCGCCGGGCGACGGTGCGGCAAAAATTGCTGACACTACCGCCACACCGCTGATCCCACTGCCGGTGAGCTTCGGTAAATTTGCCTCATTAATCCCGCCAATTGCCACCACCGGGATTTTGACTGCTGTGCAAATCTCCCGCAGCGTTTCAATAGACACGGTATCTGCATCCAGCTTTGTCGATGTGGAGAATACCGCGCCGACGCCGAGATAATCCGCGCCCGCTTCCTGCGCCAAAACTGCTTGGGAAACCGTCTGAGCGGATACGCCCAGGATTTTATCCGGGCCGATTCTGGCGCGTACTTCGCCTGCCTCCATATCGGACTGGCCCACATGCACGCCATCTGCGCCGCAACGGAGCGCAAGCGGCACATTGTCGTCAATTAGAAACGGCACTTGATAGCGGGCGCACAGCGCCTTCACCGCAGCAGCCTCCTCCATAAATGATTTTTCATCCAAATCCTTCTCCCGTAGCTGTAGCATGGTCACGCCGCCTTGGAGAGCCTCCTCCACCTGCTGAAACAGGGTCTTTTCCCCAAGCCAGGAGCGGTCTGTCACCGCATAGAGCAATAAATTTTGTTTATCGAACTTCATAGTTTGCCCCTCTTTCCAACGTTTCTGCATCCAGGCAATCAATCGCGTCGATCAATCGGTTGCGGTAGGTGGAATTGCCCTCCCCCTTCTGTAACCGCTCCAGCGCGATCTCCCCGCAAACGCCCATTGCGCCCACTGCGGCAGCTGCCGCTTCCAGCGGGCATTCCGGATTTGCCGCGAGATACGCGGCAGTCATGGCGGAAAGCATGCAGCCCGTGCCGGTAACGCGGCCCATCATCGGCCGGCCGTTGCGGATGACAAACGTGCGCTCTGCATCCGAAACAAGGTCGATTGCACCGGTTACGGCAATCACCGCGCCCGTTTTGGCCGCAAATGCCTTGACGAAAGCCACCGCCGCATTAAGCGTTTCCTCCGTTACGATATCCGCCGCATCCGCATCGACCCCCTTTGTTGTGCCGGAGCCGGAAGCGAGTGTTTTGATTTCAGAAATGTTGCCCCGGATGACGGTAAAGCGGATTTCATCAATAAGCCTGCACGCTGTCTCCGTCCGCAGCCTGGACGCGCCCGCGCCAACCGGATCGAGCACGACCGGCCGGCCGAGCGCATTTGCCTTTTTCCCGGCGAGAAACATGCCCTCCACCATGGCGTTCAGTGTGCCGATGTTGATATTTAAAGCGTTGCTGATCGCGGTGATTTCCTCCACCTCGGACGCATCGTCCGCCATCGTGGGGGACGCTCCGCAGGCGAGCAGGATATTCGCACAGTCGTTGGCGGTTACATAATTTGTAATATTGTGGATCAGGGGCGATGTTTTCCGTATATTTTCAAGCTTTTCTCCGAACATATTGCATTCTCCCTTTCTCAGTCCATGATATCTACGTCTTCGCCACGCAGGATCTTATTAATGTTGCGCACCGCGCACATTTTGCCGCACATCGTGCAGGTATCCTCCCGCTCAGGCGTGCTCTGCGCGCGGTAGGCGCGCGCTTTCTCCGGATCGAGCGCCAGAGAAAACTGCCGCTCCCAGTCAAGATTCCTCCTGGCCTCGCTCATCTGGTAATCCCATTCGTCCGCGCCGGGCAGGCCCTTGGCGACATCCGCCGCGTGGGCGGCAATTTTGGAGGCGATAATCCCCTCCTTTACATCCTCCACTGTTGGCAACCGCAGGTGCTCGGCAGGCGTTACATAACACAGGAAGGAGGCGCCGTAGGTAGCCGCGATCGCCCCGCCGATCGCGCTGGTGATGTGGTCGTAGCCGGGGGCCACATCCGTGACCAACGGGCCGAGCACATAAAAGGGCGCGCCCTTGCAGACCGTCTGCTCAATCTCCATATTCGACCGGATTTGATTGAGCGGCATATGCCCCGGGCCCTCGATCATCACCTGCACATCCCGCTTCCATGCCCGCTGCGTTAGCTCGCCTAATGTGACGAGTTCCTCAATCTGCGGGATATCGCCCGCGTCCGCAATGCTGCCCGGGCGGCAGGCATCGCCAAGGCTCAAGGTCACATCGTATTCCCGGCAGATCTCCAGAATCTCATCGAAACGCGCGTAGAACGGGTTTTCCTCCCCGGTCAGCTCCATCCAGGCGAAAATGATAGAGCCGCCGCGGGAAACGATATTGGTGTGGCGCTGATTCCCCTTGAATTTTCGAGCCGTCTCCCGGTTGATACCGCAGTGGATCGTCATAAAATCCACGCCCTCCTGTGCGTGCATGCGTACCACATCGATCCACTCATCCGAAGTGATGGTTTTCAATGGCTTGTTGTAATAAACCACCGCATCATAGATTGGCACCGTGCCCAGCACCGCCGTGCAGCCGTGCACAAGCTTTTGACGGAATGCCTTTGTGTCGCCGAAGGAGCTCAGATCCATGATCGCCTCTGCACCCATGGCAACGGCCGCCTCCACCTTTTTGAACTCTTCATCCAGATCAAGGCAATCTCTGGATACGCCGAGGTTCACATTGATCTTCGTGCGTAGGGCGCGCCCAATGCCGCGGGGCTTGAGGCAGACGTGGTTTTTATTCGCGGGGATCACCGCCTGCCCCTTCGCAACTAGCTCGCGCAGCCGTTCGGCCTCCATTTTTTCTTCCACCGCAACGGCACGAAGCTGCCCCGTCAGAATCCCCTTACGTGCCGCGTCCATCTGTGTGGTGTAATCCATCTGTATGACCATTCCTTTCTTGCGCCGGGCCGCAAAATTTTGCGGTTTTGGCGCATCCAAAATTTTGGGCAAAATTTATGCCTTAAGAGAACAAATCGCAGGGCACATTGCATCATGGATAAAAATCACACCGAGAAAAAGCACGGTTTTGCATCTTCAGATGCAAAATGAGGGGCATACTGTACGGCCCTCAAGTGATTTTTCTGGAGACGGTTGCAAAATCTTGCATTTTACAACCCTCCCTTTCCTCCTTTAAATTCCATGGACAGAAAAACAAAAAGCGGGAAACACCGTTTGGCATTTCCCGCTGATCGAAAACAATCGCGCTTTCGCTCCCTACGTTGGCATTATCCAAATCAGGTGTAAGGGTCGAAGTTGATGACTTCCTCTCAGCCTGCTCACAAGCTCCCCTGTCCATATTTTATTGTTGCAGTTTTACTATAGCACAAGCGCGCCTAACCTGTCAAACAGTATTTCCCGCGCCTTTTGTCCGATTGCCGTGCGCGCTCACCCTTCTGCTTGCAACCGCTTCAATAAAGCCATGAGGATAACGCCCGCAGCCGCAAACAGCGCCGCTAGAGGCCACAGGGTTGCAAAGGAAAAGCCTTCCCCCACCATCAACGCATATCCCCATGCCGCTGGAAACAGCTTCCCCAGCATCTCGAAAAACCGCGGAAGCAAATCGATGGGGAACAAAATGCCTGACAGCATGATAGACGGTAGAAAAAAACAGCTGCGAGATCATGGTGAGCCTTGCCTGATTTCTCACCGCCAGCCCTAACACACTTCCGATACTCAGCGATACTGCAATCAAAACCGCAAGCGAGCAAGCATACTGCGGCAGGCTTGCTGGAAGCGCCGCGTCAAAGGCAAAGGGGGGCTGCGACGCAGATGATTACAGACATCATTGAAAGATGGAGAAACGCAGATATAGCCATTGATACCAGCCCAAGATATAACGGCACGCCATTGGCTCTGTACATTTTCTTGATATCGCTTCCGTACACCTCCTCCAGGGAGGGCGGCAGCCCGATCAACGCGCCCATGGTTACGCCCATGACCGTCATAGATTGAATCAGCGTGGCTTTTGCCTCCGGGTTTATGGAGGTAAAAATTCCGCCCATGATGGCAAAAAACAGGAGAGGAACGACATAACAGGTAATGAGCAGCGACTTGCTGCGAATATCCAGCCTCCACTGCAAAGCCAAGCCATAGAAAAACGCGCTCATTCGCCATGCCCCCTTGCAATTTCTAAAAAAATCTTGTTCCAACGTTCCCCGATCAATTTCAATATCCAGCACAGCAATGCCCTGGCGCTTCAACTTCTCAAGCAACTCCAGCAGGGTCTCTGCAATATGGTCGGAATGATACGTTTCAGTGCCCCGTCCGGTTGTTATGCGAATGGCATAGCGTTTTCCGATTTTTGCGGTCAGTTGTGCGACCGTGCCCAGATATGCGAGGTTTCCGCCATTCAAAATTGCAATGCGGTCGCACAGGCTTTCAACCTCCGCCATATCGTGGCTAGCCAAAACAATGGTTTTCCCCTGCGCTTTCAGCTTACGGATCTGATCATGCAGCGAGCTCCTTCCTTCCACATCAAGCCCGGCCGTGGGCTCATCGAGAAAGATGATATCAGGATCACTGATTAAGGCAAGCGCGAGGTGGAGCCGCCTTTTTTGACCCGTGGACAGGTCTGCATATTGCTTTTTTGCCAGCTCTTGGATGCCGAGGGAGGCAAGCATGGAGCGATCTGCCTCCACCCGGTTCCATTTTGCAAATAGCCGCACCGCCTCCATCGGCCTAATGTGGGATGGGAGGGAGGCCGATTGCAGCTGAATCCCCATCCTTCCATCCGCTACAACACTGCCGCCATCATACTTGCGCAATCCTTCCATACATTCCAGGGCCGTGGTTTTTCCAGCGCCGTTCACGCCGAGCAACGCAAAAACTTCACCTTTGGCTACATGAAACGTGAGCCCCTTCAGCACAGCATGATCGCCGTAGCTTTTCCTAAGCTCATTTACCTGAATGGCTTCCTTCAATTTGGCCCCTCCTCAAATGGATTAACGCCCAGATTTGTAAAGTAAACGCTCAAGGCTGGTTCGATAAACGCATTGGCGGCGGTTTGTTTTTGCTTCCATTCATTATCCAGCCCATCGAATTTTCCAACCTCCATCAGAAGCGACAGAATCTCCCGATCCCCGCCTGTGAACTCCGTCACCATCTGCCAAAACGCTTCGGCAAAAGCTTGGCCTTTTTCGCTTTCGGGCGATACGCCGTCCCCCTGAAGCCGTATCGCCTCGCTTTGCAGGTTATGAAAGGTTTCAATCATCTTCAAACCGCTGGTTTGATCAAAACGGCTCCGGATATGATCAAGCGTCCGGTCGTCAAAATGCTTAATCAGCCAGTAGAACGTATTATTCATTTGAAGGTTTACGATAATGTCGGCATACTTTTTAAAATTTACCGATTGCATTTGGAGCACCTCGGCCTTCAGCGCCTCGATCTCCCGCAGGGATTCCGACAGGACCTCGATCTTTTCCTGCACGGCGGCTGCCTGCTCAGAGAGCGCCTGCGCAACATCGGCAGGAGTGTTCAGGGAGCTCAATCGGTTTTTGATATCGTCCAATGAAAACCCCAAATGTTTCAGAGACAGAATCTGATGAAGCCGAATCAAGTCCTTATCCGCATAGAGCCTGCGCCCGCCCGCGCTCTCTGCCGAGGGGGAAAGCAGGCCCTGCCTATCATAATATTGCAGCGCGCGGACGGTAACTCCCATTTTTTTCGCCACTTCTCCCACAGTCATATACCCTGGCGGAATCGCCTTATCGTGCTTGTCATGAATCATTTTCATCACCCGTTTTTTGCATCAGTGTACCCCTGTACATTGATGCTTACAAAATATCAGAGAGAAGGGCACAGCCTTCATGGATTGTTGTGCTGCTATTGTCATTATACTTCATTCCCTTACGTCACAAGCAAGCCCTTTTATTAAAGCGCAGCGAAATAACAATGCAAGGCTTGCCGCAAACATATGGAGCAAAGGGATACGCGCTGCTTACGAGAGCGGCCAGCCACCTGATATTTGTATTCTTTGCATATTTAAAGGAAATCCAAAAAGTAACTGCGTATAAGCGCTTCCTATGCATTCTACAAATCAGAGCAATTGTATGATTTGTAAAAAAACCTATACCGATGGTATAACCACCTGTATAGGTTTTTCCATATTCCATTTATCCGCAGCGGCAAATCGCAATGTGCGCTTACCTTCCGCGGTTTGCCGCGGCGGCCTTTGCCGCTTCTGCCTGATCGGCCTGCATGTGGCACTTTTTATACTTTTTTCCGCTTCCGCAATAGCAGGGATCGTTCGGCCCAGGCTTTTTATCCTTGCGCACCGGGCGCGCCTTATCAGAGCCGTCGGACGCGCCGCTGGTGGAGGTAATTTTCGCCTGCTGCTCGCGGCGGACGTCCTCCTCGCTGCGCACCGGCACAGTCAGCATAATGCGCACGGTGCCCTCGCGGATAGAAGCGGTCATCTCGTCGAACATATCGAAGCTCTCCAGCCGGAAGGCAACAACCGGGTCCTGCTGGCCGTAAGCACGCAGGCCGATGCCCTTTTTGAGCTCATCGAGCGCGTCGATATGCTCCATCCAGCGCGCATCCACATTATCGAGCAACACCTTGCGTTCAAGCTGGCGCATGATTTCGGGCGTGAATTTCTCTTCCCGCTCATTATAAAGCGCATGCGCGCGCTCGATGAGCGTATCCTGCAATGTGTCGCGGTCGATCTCGCCTTCGATATCCTCCGGCTTTACCAACCATTGATAATTCTCATGCAGCGCCTTGGGGTTCCAATCCGCCTTTTCATTGCCGGCGGGACAATACAGATCAATGGCCTGCGTGATCGTCTCGTCAATCATCTTGAGGATTGTCGGCTTCAGATCCTCGCCGTCGAGCACCATATCTCGCTGCTTGTAGATCAGCTCTCGCTGGCGGTTGATGACGTCGTCGAACTGCAACACGTTTTTGCGAATTGCAAAGTTGCGGGATTCCACCTTACGCTGCGCGCTCTCAATGGAATTGGAGACGAGTTTCAACTCAATCGGCGCATCCTCCAGCCCACGGGCTGCGAAGGAATCGGCAAGGTTCGCCATCCGATCGCCGCCGAACAGGCGGAACAGGTCATCCTGCAAGGAGAGGTAAAAGCGGCTTTCACCGGGATCCCCCTGACGGCCGGAACGGCCGCGCAGCTGGTTATCAATCCGGCGGGATTCATGCCGCTCCGTGCCGATGATGAAGAGGCCGCCAGCCTGGCGCACCTTTTCCGCTTCCTCGGCAATCTCCTCCTTATATTTCTTGTCAAGCTCAGTAAAAGTGCGGCGTGCATCCAGAATCTCCTGATCGTCTGTCTCCGCGAAACCAGTCGCCTCGCTGATGAGTTCCTCACGAATCTGCATGCGGCGCATCTCCGCTTTAGCCAAGTATTCGGAGTTACCGCCAAGCATGATATCCGTGCCGCGGCCCGCCATATTCGTGGCGATCGTCACCGCGCCGAACTTACCGGCTTGGGCAATGATCTCCGCTTCCTTCTCATGATATTTCGCATTGAGCACTTCATGCTTGATACGGCGCTTTTTGAGCATCGCGCTCAAAAGCTCGGACTTTTCAATGGAGATCGTGCCCACCAGCACAGGCTGGCCCTTTTTATGGCACTCCTCAATTTGGTCAATCACAGCTTTATATTTCGCTTCCGTCGTTGCATACACTGCATCCGGGTGGTCGTCGCGCACCATCGGCTTATTGGTAGGGATTTCGACGGCATCGAGCTTATAAATCTCCTGGAATTCCTCGCTCTCCGTCATTGCCGTGCCGGTCATACCGGAGAGCTTTTCATACAGGCGGAAATAATTCTGGAAGGTGATGGTCGCAAGCGTCTTGTTCTCCGACTCAACCTTCACGCCCTCCTTGGCCTCGATCGCCTGGTGCAAGCCCTCGCTATAGCGGCGGCCGAGCATGATGCGGCCGGTGAACTCATCCACAATGAGCACCTGCCCATCCTTCACCACATAATCCACATCGCGCTTCATTACGCCCTGCGCGCGGATAGCCATGTTGATGTGGTGCTGGACTGTAACGTTGTCGAGATCCATGAGGTTGTCCACATGAAAGTAGGCTTCCGCCTTTTTCACTCCCTCTTTGGTGAGCACGGCCGTTTTGGCTTTTTCATCAACGATATAGTCGGCGTCCGCCTCTTCCTCGGCGTTTTTCTTCGTATCCTGCTCCTTGATGCGCACCACCTTCAAACGCTTGGCGAACTCATTCGCCTGGCGGTAAAGGTCGGTGGAGGCGTCGCCCTTACCGGAGATAATCAGCGGCGTGCGCGCTTCGTCGATCAAGATAGAGTCCACTTCATCGACGATGCCGAAATTATGGCCACGCTGCACCTTCAACTCTTTATAGGGCACCATATTATCACGCAGGTAGTCAAAGCCCATCTCGTTGTTTGTGCCGTAGGTGATATCCGCCGCGTAGGCTTCCCTGCGCTCCGCGTCGTTTTTCTCATGGACAATCAGGCCGACCTTCAACCCCAAGAAGCGGTAAACCTTGCCCATCCACTCCGAGTCACGCCGGGCGAGGTAATCATTGACCGTGACGACATGCACCCCCTTGCCGGATAAGGCATTGAGGTATGCGGGCAGGGTAGCGACGAGCGTTTTGCCCTCACCGGTTTTCATCTCAGCGATGCGGCCTTGATGCAGGATGATGCCGCCGACAACCTGCACGGGAAAATGCTTCATCCCCAATACGCGCCAAGAAGCCTCCCGGCAGGCGGCAAACGCATCCGGCAGGATATCGTCAAGCGTTTCCCCGTTTGCGAGCCGCTCCCTGAGCGCAGGGGTCACGGCCTGCAGCTCCTCATCCGTTTTAGCGGCGTATGTTTCCTCCAAGGCAAGCACCTTATCCCGCAGGGGAAGAACGCGCTTTACCTCCTTTGCGGAATAGTCGCCAAACAGTTTTTTTTAAAAATCCCATTCTACAAGTCTCCTCAGTATGGTTTTGGAAAAGCCCCTTCTAATATTTGGCAATTCCATCATGCCGGTCCTTTCCTAAAAAAGGGCGGCAGGCATAAAAATCCACAATGTTTTTTCATTATAGCACACCGCCTGCAAAAAATATATAACTTTTTGATGAATTTCCGTTTTGCCGTGAAGCACTCTGGCCGAGCGGTGATTTTCCATAAATTTTCAGATGCAAAATGTACCGTTCCAGCTCAAAAATGCAGATACTGAACTCTGTAATGAATTCCCGGCGATGCGTTTTGACGCAAAAAGGAGGGTGCTGTATGAAGGTCAGCGATCCCATCAAACGGGCCGTCCCGTTTTGCCTGTGTCTATGCATACTCTGCTGCCTCCTGCCCGCCATTGCCGCCATCTCAGGAAGCACTGCTTCCATCAAACTCTGCATCCTATCTGACCTGCATTATCTTGCCGCCGCCGATCAAGCGGCGGCAGATGGAAACGAGTGGCGGCTATATGGCGAGAGCGCACCGGCAACGGAAGAAGCGATTGAGGCTGTGATCCGCCAACGGCCCGATGTGCTGCTTCTTACAGGCGACCTGACCAGCGGCGCAGGCCGCGCAAGCGCGGAGGAATTGGCGCAAAAGCTGCAAAAGGTTGAGCAGGCAGGGATCCGCGTATTCGTCATCAATGGCGAAAGCGACATGAGCGGCGGCCTATCCCCCGCCGAATTCCGGGATATCTTCCATGCGTACGGCTACGACGACGCGGACAGCGCCGCCTACTATCAGCCCCAGCCTTCAGAAGAGGCGGTACAAGGCAGCCTTTCCTATGCGGTTACGCCAAAGCCCGGCATCCGCCTGCTCATGATTGACAGCGAAGCCCATGAACAGGGCGTTGAGGGCGGCGCAATCTCCGACGGGTTAATGAAATGGGTGTTGCAGCAGGCAGATAGAGCCCGGCAAAATGGTGAAACGCTAATCGCTGGCATACACCGCCCCTTATTGGCGCATCAATCCGGCGCCCGATCGGCCTCTTTTAACGGCACGATCCATAATAGCTCCGAAATCGCGCGGCAGTTTGCCAACGCGGGGCTCTCCTATTTTTTCACCGGGCATATGCACGAAACGGATGTTGCGCAATACACCTCTCCGGAGGGGAACTGGCTTTTGGATATGGAAACGGGCTCCCTCGTTACCTATGGCGCTCCGATCCGCACCGCAACGGTAGAAGGCGGGCAAATCACTCTCCAATCAGAGAGCGTCAAGGAAATCACCTGGCAAGGCCAGCGAATCGATTATCAGGAGCATCTGCGGCAATCCCTCTTTTCGGAAACTGCCTTTGCTCGTTATGCGATGCGCTTTTTAGACGGTCCACTCAACACGCTTGAATCGGATGGGCTTAAAAAAGGGGTTGAAACGCTCGCAAAAACCGGCGAGCTCGATTCAGCCCTACAAAAAGCAATTCAATCCGCGCTGCAACAGCCGCTTGCGATCAATCTCAGCGGCAACCTTAACTTGACGCTCCGGCTTGACGGCGCAGACACCGTTCTGGTTGAGAGCTCCGCCTCTTTCCTCCTGCCCGCCCTGCGCATCTCTATTTCCAGCGACCTGATCCCTATGGCGCACGATCTATTTGCCCAATTCGACGACCAATGGCTCACAGCGGACGCCAGCGGAAAGAGCCCGCTCCGAAAGGAGGTGGAGCAAATGGTCGAAAAGCTTTGCAGAAGCGCCCTATCGCAGACCGCCAGCGGCCAGCCTTACACAGTCAGCGATTTCCTTACCGAGCTGATGCTCGCCCACAGCGTTGGGCAGGAAGAGCCAAACGCCAGCTTCTCCGCTCTGCTCGAGCAGCTAAATCCCGCGCTGACCCAGGCGCTGATTACCGAGCAGCTGCTCCCCGCCGCCGCTTCCCTCTGTGACAAAATGCTCAGCGACCTAAAGCTGGATGCCTCCTATTTATCAAGCGGGGCGGGCGCGCTGTGGAAGCCCGCATTGGGAATTGTCTCCTCCATGCGGGCTGGAACACTGGCAAAGCTTGCTGGATTCTCAGCCGCAGACATGCTGAAAAAAGCCTTCACAGACGAAAGAATGCGCCAGATTGGAGCATTTGTTTCCGGCCTTGCAGCCGGCTTTTATGTGGATACGGAAGGGGTGGACGACCGCGTGGACGGCTCCGGCGTGCGGTATAGAGACGGCAGTGGCGTACTGCTGACGGAAATTCCCTCCGAAGCATCTGTTCCGGAAGATTTTGTTCTGTTACAGACCACTGAAGTCATTTCGGCACAACCGGTCTCTCAGGCCGGGCAAACGCGCACTACGGCCACATCTGTGACGGCATCCGCGCTGACGCCAGACGGACCCTCGGCACTGCCTTCTGCCCCGCTGCGCCCGCCCTCGTCTCCCCCGGCTGCTAAGGCCACCGTTGGAACGCCCTTCGTCACCACCACGCTTCCGGCAATCCTCTTCATGGCAGCAGCTGCCTTTGCGGCATCCGATTACCGGCGTTTTTAAGCGCTGCCATTCCGCTGGGGCGAGCGCCTCATCAGTGTGACAGTTTTTTAACAATCTTCCCCTTCAGGTTTAGAGCCTTTGCTACTTGCAAATTATTCCGTCGTGTTATACAATATTTACCGCGTGAAATAGAAAAGAAACGCCCAAAACAGAAGTAGAACACGGGTTGGGGGTTTGGCGCCGTGTAATTCTCGCGGCTTGCTGCCCGCCCAGATGAAAGGAATGGTCATTCATGGACGCACTGAACAAAAAAACGATCGAGGATATCGACGTAGCAGGCAAGAAGGTGCTCGTTCGCTGTGACTTCAACGTGCCGCTGAAAGACGGCGTAATCACCAGCGATAAGCGCATTGTCTCCTCCCTTCCCACGATAAAATATCTGCTTGACCACAATGCCAAGGTGATCCTCTGCTCCCACCTCGGCCGCCCGAAGGGCGAGGTAAACCCCGAATTTTCCCTTGCTCCTGTTGCAAAGCGCCTTTCTGAGCTGCTGGGCAAAGAGGTCAAGATGGCTTCCGACGTAGTGGGAGAAAGCGCGCAGGCGCTTGCCGCCTCCCTACAGGACGGCGAAGCGATGCTGCTGGAAAATGTGCGCTTTGAAAAGGGCGAAACCAAAAACGACCCCGAACTGAGCAAGAAATTTGCGGCCCTAGCCGATATCTTTGTGAATGACGCATTTGGCTCAGCGCACCGCGCACACTGCTCCACCACAGGCGTTGCCGATCATCTCCCTGCCGTGTGCGGCTACTTGATCCAGAAAGAAATCTCCGTGATGGGCACTGCGCTTGCCGACCCGAAGCGTCCCTTCGTCGCCATTCTCGGCGGTGCGAAGGTTTCTGATAAAATCGGCGTGATCACCAACCTGATCGACAAGGTGGACACCCTCATCATCGGCGGCGGCATGGCCTACACCTTCTTCAAAGCGCTCGGCCATCCGATCGGCACCTCCATCTGCGAGGAAGATAAGGTTCAGCTTGCAGGCGAAATGATGCAGAAGGCAAAGGAGAAAGGCGTTAAATTCCTCATCCCGGTCGATAATAAGGTCGGCAAGGAATATAAGCCGGACACAGAATCCATGGCTGTTGATTCCGACGATCTGCCGGAGGGCTGGATGGGCCTTGATATCGGCCCGCGCACCGAAGCGCTTTTTGCAGATGCAATCAAAGGCGCAGGCACCGTTGTTTGGAATGGCCCGATGGGCGTTTCGGAGTGGGATAACTTCGCAAGCGGCACCATCGCGGTTGCCAAAGCGGTTGCGGACAGCGGCGCGATCTCCATCATCGGCGGCGGCGACTCTGCGGCGGCCGTGCAAAAGCTCGGATTTGCCGATAAGATGACCCATATCTCCACCGGCGGCGGCGCTTCTCTCGAGTTCCTTGAGGGTAAGGAGCTCCCCGGCATCGCGTGCCTCAACGATAAATAAGAACCTTGCAGGGCGGGAGCGTTCCCGCGCCCTCTGGCGCGGCGCATTCCGCCCTTTGGATGTATCATGATCAATTTTAAAGGAGCGTATCGCGTTATGAACAAGCAACTGCGCAAAGCCGTTATCGCCGGCAACTGGAAAATGAACAAAACCCCCTCTCAAACCACTGCTCTGGTTGAGGAAATGAAGCCCCTTGTAAAGGGCGCCGATTGCGACGTCGTCATCTGCGTGCCATATGTAGACCTACAGGCGGCGATAGAGGCCACAAAAGGCTCCAACATCAAGGTTGGCGCAGAAAATTGCCATTGGGAAAAGAGCGGTGCCTACACCGGCGAAATTTCTACGGAGATGCTCACGGAGATGGGCGTAGAGTATGTTGTGATCGGCCACAGCGAGCGCCGCACCTATTTTGGTGAGACGGATGCGACCGTCCAAAAGCGCGTGCGTGCCGCACTGGACGCAGGCCTCACAGTAATCCTCTGCGTGGGTGAAACGCTCGAGCAGCGCGAGCAGGGTATCACGTTTGAAATCGTTGGCATGCAGACAAAAGTCGCCCTCGGTGGCGTATCCAAAGAGGAGCTTGCCCGCGTAATCATCGCCTATGAGCCTGTTTGGGCCATCGGCACCGGCCGCACCGCTACTTCGGAGCAGGCCAATGAGGTGAACCACTACATCCGCACAGTTGTTGCAGACCTCTACGACCAGGCGGCGGCAGATGCTTTCGTCGTCCAGTACGGCGGCTCAATGAACGCAAAAAATGCGGCGGAGCTGCTTGCCCAGCCGGATGTGGATGGTGGGCTGATCGGCGGCGCTTCGCTGAAGGCTGCGGATTTTGCGCAGATCGTGGAAGCCGCTTCCAAATAACCATTGTAACCCAAGCGGGCGGGATGGCAGCCCGCCCGCTTTTCTTTTCAAATTTAGGAGGAACCATTAAATATGAAAAAGCCCCTTGTTTTATGCATTATGGATGGCTTCGGCCACAATCCATCCGACTATGGCAATGCCATCACCGCGGCGAAAACGCCCCGGCTCGACAAGTTGATGGCGGAATGCCCGATGACTTATATTGGCGCCTCCGGCATGGATGTCGGCCTGCCGGACGGGCAGATGGGCAACAGCGAAGTGGGCCACACCAATATTGGCGCAGGCCGTGTGGTTTACCAAGAGCTGACGCGCATCACCAAATCCATCGCTGACGGCGAATTTTTTTGAAAACCCAGCCCTTACCGGCGCGGTGCAGTCGGCAATTGACCATGATTCCGCCCTGCATCTAATCGGCCTAATGTCAGATGGCGGCGTACACAGCCATAACACGCACCTTTGGGCGCTCGTGGAGCTTGCAAAGCGCATGGGGCTGAAAAAAGTTTATGTCCACTGCTTGCTCGACGGCCGCGACGTGCCCCCCACCTCCGGCGCGGATTTTGTTGCGGAGTGTGAAAGGAAGCTCAAAGAAATCGGTGTGGGTAAAATCGCCACCGTGATGGGCCGTTACTACGCAATGGATCGCGACAATCGTTGGGAGCGTGTGGAAAAGGCCTACGCCGCCATGGTATACGGCGAGGGCAACCAGGCGGAAGATCCGGTTGCAGCCATCCGCACATCCTATCAGGAAATCGACGCGGAGGGCAAAAACATCACAGATGAATTTGTCGTGCCCACTGTCTGCTCCCATGATGCGGACGCCCGCATCATGGCGAACGACAGTGTGATCTTCTTTAACTTCCGCCCCGATCGCGCGCGTGAAATCACACGTACGCTTGTCGATCCGGAATTCACCGGATTTGTGCGCCGCAACGGCTTTTTCCCACTGCACTATGTTTGCATGACACAGTACGATGCGACGATGCCGAATGTGCAGGTCGCCTTCCGCCCGCAATCTCTGGAAAACACGTTTGGCGAATATTTGTCGAGCCTTGGCAAAACACAGCTTCGCATTGCGGAAACGGAGAAGTATGCGCACGTTACCTTTTTCTTCAACGGCGGCGTAGAAAGGACCTTCCCGGGCGAGGATCGTGTGCTGGTGCCCTCCCCGAAGGTGGCGACCTATGATCTCCAGCCGGAAATGAGCGCGCCTGAGGTGACCGACAAGGTCGTTGAACGCATTCTCAGCGGCAACTATGATGCTGTGATCTTAAACTTTGCCAACTGCGATATGGTCGGCCACACCGGCGTATTTGAAGCCGCCGTCAAGGCGGTGGAAACTGTGGACACCTGCGTGGGCCGCGTTGTTGACGCGGTGGCGCAGATGGGCGGCGCAGTGCTCATCACGGCGGATCACGGCAATGCGGATAAAATGTATGAACCGGATGGTTCCCCCTTCACGGCGCATACGACGAATCCGGTTCCTTTCATCGTTGTGGGCTACCCCTGCGAGCTGCGCGATAGCGGCCGCCTGTGTGACATTGCCCCGACGATGCTCAAAATCATGGGCCTTCCGCAGCCGAAGGAAATGACCGGGGAAAGCATCATCAAATAAAACGAATTAACACCAGGCTATCAAATGCCAACCGCCGCATCCCCTTTTCAGCAGGGATGCGGCGATTTTTGTTTTATTATTTGCATTTTAGCAAACGCGGGCGAACCAGGTTTGTTTTTTTATGCATTTTCCGCTTCCTGTTCTGCCGTTTCTTTACGCGCCTCTCCCTCTTGCCGCTTTGCAACCGTGCGGTTGAGCTTTTCCGACATACACAGCATGAGAACGGCCAGCGCCAGCAGGAAGGCTGGGTACAGCCCAATATGAATATGCGCCGCAATCAGGCCAAACAGCGGCGGCATGAAAGTGGTGCCAACGTAGGCGCTCGCCATCTGAATACCGATGATTGCCTGTGAATTCTCCTTGCCAAAGTTTGCCGGAGTCGAATGGATCACAGATGGATATACCGGCGCACACCCCAGGCCAACAATGAGCAGCCCTGCCAATGTAAAAGCATCGTATGGAACCGGGAGCGCGATCAGCAGCACCCCGCCAATCATCGTTAGAATCCCAATGCGGATCAAACGCCGGTCGCCCAAGCGTTCCGCAACAAATCCGCAGAGGAAGCGCCCCGCCGCAATGCCGAGATAAAACAGCGAGGCAGACCATGCGGCGGTATCGGTATCCACCCCGCGAAACTGCACCAGATAGCTGCTGGCCCAAAGACCCGCCGCCTGCTCCAGTGCACAGTAGCCAAAAAACATGATTAAAACGAACGGCACGCCCTTGATCTTTACGGCCCGCGGCAGGCTCAGCGCCTTTGCCGCGCTCTCCCCTTCCGCCCCTTCTAATCGGCGCCGCTTCCAGAGCGGAAGGCTGAGGAATAACGCCGCTGTCAAAATCGTCTGAACAACAGCGACAGAGCGGTAGCCGTTGTTCCAGCCGAACCCTCCCGTCAGGCAATAGCTCATGATATAAGGGCTGGCCGCTGCGCCAACGCTCCAAAAGCAATGCAGCCAATTCATATGGCGAGAGGAAAAATGCAGCGCCACATAATTGTTGAGCGCAGCATCCACGCGCCCGCGCCCAGCCCATAGGGAACCGCCCACAGGCACAGCAGCAAAAACGAATGGGAAGCGGAAAACCCAAACAGCGCCGCAGCAGTCATGAACACGCTGACAGCTGTAATCACTCCCGCTCCAACCTTTCTCATGAGCCAGTCGGATAAAAGGCTGGAAACAATCGTCCCTGCGGCGATAATCATCGTGACGATCCCAGCGTAAGAAATCGGAACACCAAGCTCCTCATACATCACAGGCCACGCGGCGCCGAGCAGGGAATCCGGCAGTCCAAGGCTAATAAAAGCAATATAAATAATCGCAAGCAGCAAAAGCAGACATTCCTTTCCTGTATTCCGCACCTGGCGGCCAGGCACGATTTGGCATCGTCTATCATACCATTGGATTTTTATTTTGTACAGCAAAAAAACGGCCGCGTTACCCGGCCGTTCCACCAGCAGGGTAGAGAAGCTCCGCAATCACCGTGTTGGAGAGCAAAAATCCCCTCCGCGTCAGGCGTATGCCATCCTCATCCTGGCTCGTCAGGCCATATTGCTCCATCCGCCGGGCGCTTTCCCGCATGTAGGGCGGAATCCCACAGCCGTAACGCTGCCTGGCCAGTGATTCGATCAGGCCGTCTGCCAGCCGCATGCGTAGCATGGCATATTCTTCAAACGAGCCGCCTTCCCCATCCTGTATAGGGCCCTCCCCACGGAGGAACGCATTCCTATCACGCGGATAGAAAAAGCGCTTCCCCCCCAAAAAGGAGTGCGCCGATGCGCCAAGGCCCAGATATTCTTCCGCATTCCAATATTTCAAGTTATGCCGGCTTTCAAACCCGTGCCGGGCAAAGTTGGAGATTTCATACTGCTGAAAGCCTGCCGCTTCGAGTTCCTCGCACGCCTGTTCATAGAGATCGCATACCGTATCCTCATTCGGCAAAACAAGAGAGGCCCGCCGCTGGGCGAACGGGGTCCCCTCCTCGATTTTTAACAAATACGCACTGATGTGGCAAACTCCCGCCTGTGTGCAAAAATCAATGGAGCGGCGCAGGCTCTCCGCCGTTTGGCCCGGTATGCCGAGCATTAAATCGAGCGAAAGGTTTTGGATACCAGCCGCCCCTGCAAGCCGGATGGATGCCGCCGCTTCCTTCACGCCAGCCCGGCGGCCCAGGGCCTTTCGCTCCTCATCCACGGCGGATTGCAGGCCCAGGGAGATCCGGCTGACGCCCGCCCCTGCCAACGCCTCAAACAAATGCCCATCCACATCGGAAGGGTTGCACTCCACTGTGATCTCCGCGCCGCGCAGCCCATAACAATCCCGCGCGGTTTGCACCAGCGCCGCAATACGGGCTCCACCCAGCAGGGAGGGTGTTCCGCCGCCAAGGTAGAGCGTGTCCGCCGCCCGCCCAATGCGCTCTGCCCATTGCTCCAAGGATTTTTGCAAGGCATGCAAATATGTATCCATATACGCCTTATCCGCTCGCATGGAATAAAAATCACAATAGGGGCACTTCCCGCGGCAAAACGGAATGTGAAGATATAGCCCGATCGGTTTCACCATGACTGCCCTCCTTTCTCCTCAAGCAGCATCTGGTTTAAAATGCGCCGCAATTCACTCAACGCAAAATGCATCCAAACGCCGCAAAATGCGGGCCAAAATGAATGGCCCGCAAACAGCTTTCTCCAAAGCAACCGTTTCAAATTTACAATTTTGCAGCAGCCTGTTCCCCCCGCACTCTGTATTCCTTTGTCACAAGCATATCACATTGACTGCGAAAAGGGAATCCCTCCATTTCCATTTAGACAGAAAGCTGCATTGGCCAGGTGAGATACTCGTTATACGGCATTTTTTCCACCGTGTAAAATCCTGAGGGGGCCTTTAACAACCACGGGATGCGGTTGACCACCGTCGCGCAGGTGTGTTCCACCGTTGCAGGATGCCGGATTGAGCAATCCACATCCGGCTCGCCGAAAATCTTCCAGTCGTTGAGGTCGCTCTCCTCCGGCGCATACACCTTGCCGACGCATTGGGTCACAATCGTCACGCCCTGCATCGTCTCCGTCGTCACCACGGCGGACATACCTGTGCAATCGCCCTTGGGGATGGTTCGACCGAGCGTTTTGGAATAGATATCGTCCCTGTGGAAGGTGGGAATGCATTTCTGCGATATGCTTCGGATCGTCCAACCCATTTTAGAGCAGAGCGCTTCGTTGGAATTCCAAACGTAAGCGGGCAGGCTGTCCGCGCTCGCAATTGTCTCCTCGAAATCCTCTTTGGTGAAACCCGCGCCATGCGCCTCGGCGAGCGCAAGCCCATAATCCTCCACGTTATAGCTCGTGATGCCCTCAACGCGCTCAATGTGGTGGCAGCCGCCGGCAAGCACGCTGATGAGGTTACACCAGAAGATATCCTGCATTCCAGTGCCCGCAAGCGTGCAGCCGTGGTGCTTTGCCAGCCGGTCCAACCGGTTTGTGATCTCCGGCGCGGTCGTCCAAGGGTAAAACGCCTCCTCACAGGTGGTGATCGCATTGATGCCACGCCGCGCGCACTTTTCAAAAAACGGCTCCATGTCCGTCATAAAGCTGAACAGCGTCAGAATTGCCACTTCTGCATCGCAGCTGTCTAATACCTTGTCTGCATCATCGCTGATGACGACGCCTGTGCGATGCCCAAGGCCTGCAAAATCACCGATATCCATGCCGACAACCTCTGGGTTCGTATCAATGGCGCCAACGATCTCCGCGCCCTTTTCCGTTAAATAGCGAATCAACACCTTTGCCATTTTTCCGCAGCCATATTGAATCACGCGGATTTTTTCCGGGAACGCGCCCATTGCGCAGGAACTCATAGGAAACACTCCTTTTCACCCGGCGAGCCGGGTTTTCTTCGCGCACTCCTTCCACCAGAAAAAGTGCCGCTGGAACTATTGTATCCGGCGGCTTTTTTAATATACCAGTGAATGGAAAACGGCTTAGATTTCGCAAAGCGCCCGTATAACCTCCCCGGCGAGCAAAAGGCCCGCGGCGGGCGGCACAAAGGAGATGCTGCCCGGCGCCGCACGCTTTCCATCTCCTCACCGCAGGGCGCGGGTTTCAACGGCTCCTCCCGGGAATAAACCACTCGCAGCGCTTTTACGCTCCTCTTTTTCAACTCTCTGCGCATCACACGGCACAAGGGGCACACCTGTGTTTCATAGAGATCAGCCACCTCAAATCGGGAGGGGTCTAGCTTGTTGCCAGTGCCCATGCTTGCGATAATTGGGATCCCCATCTCCTGCGCGCGGCAGGCAAGGTCAATTTTAGCGCTGACGGTGTCGATCGCATCCACAATGTAGCTATAGCGTACGCCCCAAAACTGCTGTGCATGCTCAGGCAAGTAAAATTCCTGAATCATATGCACCCTGCAATCCGGGTTGATGTCCCGCACCCGCTCGCAGGCAACTTCCACTTTCCTCCTGCCCAATGTGGAGTGCAGGGCATAGAGCTGGCGGTTGAGGTTCGTTATAGATATCGTATCATGGTCAACCAGCGTCAGCTCCCCAACTCCGGCGCGGGCAAGCGCCTCCACCGCAAAGGAGCCCACGCCGCCTAGGCCAAACACGATCACATGGCTATTTTGCAGCCGTTGAACAGCCGCCTCCCCAAGGAGCATCCGCTCGCGCGAAAAGGCATCCGGCATATCCATCCTCCTCCAGGTTTCAATTATCGTTTTATTTTAGCATAAGATCCCGATCTTTCCAAATCTTTTTGCAGTCCGTTGCAAATTTGTAAGAAAAATAGCTGCCCATGTGTAAAAAACGGCTTTTATAATTTAGAGCAGAGCATCAGTGCGCAAGGGTGCACATTGATGCACCCATATGCGCTGCTATACCGCGCAAATCTTTGAACTATATGGAGGAATTCTGATGGCAATCGTAACCGCCGAAAACCTAACAAAACACTATGGCGCCGGGACGAACCTGACCAAGGCGCTCGACGGCGTTTCCCTCACTATCGCAGAAGGGGAATTCGCCGCCATCGCAGGCGCATCCGGCAGCGGGAAATCCACCTTGCTGCATCTGCTTGGCGGTCTTGACCGGCCGACTTCCGGCAGGGTCCAAATCCGCGGCAAGGATTTATATGCAATGAAAGAGGAGGAATTGACCGTATTTCGCCGCCGGGAAATCGGCTTTGTTTTTCAAAACTACAATCTGGTGCCCGTGCTCAATGTGCTGGAAAACATTGTGCTTCCGGCTGAGCTGGACGGGAAAGATCCGGATAAAACTTATATCGCGCAAATCGTCGATGCGCTCGGTCTGACAGAAAAGCTTTCCAACATGCCGAACACCCTCTCCGGCGGCCAGCAACAGCGCGTGGCGGTTGCCCGTGCCCTTGCATCCAAACCCGCGCTGATCTTGGCCGACGAGCCCACCGGCAACCTTGACAGCCGCACAGGGCATGAAGTGATTTCCCTCCTACTAGAAACCAGCCGCACATTCCATCAAACAATTGTCATGATTACGCACAATGAAGAAATCGCCCGCATGGCGGATCGGGTGATCCGCATGGAAGACGGACAGATTACAGAGGGGGATGCCGAATGAAAATTAGGCGAAAAGACGCGGCGGTCCGCCGTATCGCCGCGCGCTCAATGCATACAAACCGCACCCGAAATCTCTTTGCCGCGCTCGCCATCCTGCTCACCACCTTCATGATTTCTACCGTATTCAGCATCGGCCTGAGCTTCGCGGAAAATTACCAGGCCACGCAGGTGCGGCTCAACGGCACCACAGCCAGCATTTTCTTAAACAATCCCAGCGCCAGTCAGACGCAGCAAATCGCGGCCTCTGACCAGCTCGAGGCTGTTGGCACCCAAATTTCCGTGGGGAGCACCACACAGAAAACCAGGGATGGAAAGCCTACGAACATCGCTCTTTTATCCTACGATCAAACGGAATGGGAGCGGCATATCACGCCTGCTGTTGGAGAGATCCATGGCAACTATCCGGACGCATCGGATGAAATCATGCTCTCCACCCGGGCGCTTGAGCAATTGGGGATCGAATTGCCCAGAGAGGGCATGGCTGTTCCCCTCACTTATCTGCTTCATGGCAAAACCCGCTCTGACACCTTCCGTCTGAGCGGATGGTATACAGAATATAAAATTACCCAATCCGGCGGGGAGGCGTTGGTGAGCAGCTCCTTTTGCAACCAACATGCGCTTACGGCAGAGGGAAACGGCATACTGGCCGTTTCCTGCAAAGCCTCCCGGCAGGAAGCGGTTTTCGAAACACTCGAGCAAAATATTCCATTGCGAGAAGGGCAGTCCTTTCAAGCCTCTTTTAGTGCCGCGCAAGAAAGCGCCTCCGGCACCACAATCACAACTGCCGTGATTGTCATGCTCGCCCTTTTCATCGTCCTGAGCGGCTATTTGCTGATCTCCAACGTAATGTATATCTCCGTAGCCCGCGATATCCGCTTCTATGGGATGCTGAAAACAATCGGCGCATCTTCCCGGCAGATCAAACGGCTCGTGCGCCTGCAAGCACTAAGGCTCTCCCTCATTGGGATTCCGGCCGGGCTTCTCCTAGGGGCCGGAGCATCCTTCGGCATTGTCCCCTTTGCGCTGAATATGTTTGCAAGCTCTATGACCGGCATGGAAGCATCCTCCGGCGTGATTTCCTTTCATCCCCTGATCTTTATCGGCACCGCCTGTTTCTCCCTCCTGACCGTTTTCGTAAGCTGCCGCAAGCCTGCAAAGCTGGCCGCAAGCGTTTCCCCCATCGAGGCGCTGCGCCGACGCCGATCTATCCCCGACGAAAAAACAACAGCTTCGTAAAAGCCACGCACGGCGGCAAGGCGCGCCGTATGGCATTTTTAACAATGTATTCCGCGATAAAAACCGCGCCGCACTCGTGATGGCCTCCTTATTCATGGGCACCGTCACGCTCTTAGGCGTAAACAGCTTTATCGGCAGCATGAAAGCAGAAAATTTCGTCAACCGCTACTTCCCCCATGACTTCACCTACCAAAGCACACCTCCGCTGGCCAATCAAAAAATTTGACCAAGATTTCCTAGCCGCACTCTCGGGGCTAGACGGCGTCACCCACAGGGAGGTTGTGACGGCGGAGCCCTGCTCCATGCCCTTTGATACCGACATTTCGGGGGCCCTTGCCCGCAAGGATTACGACAACTGGCTGGCTGGGAAGGGCGAAAGCTATGATACCTTTTTGGCAAGCCTACAGAAGAAAGCAAGAGATGGAAAGTACGGCACCTGGGTATTCGCCATTGACGACTCCTATGTAGAAGATTATAACAAAACGCATGACCATGCAATCGACCTAAACGCTTTCCGGCGCGGGGAAATCGTGATCCTTGGCTATGGGGAGGAGGCCGCCTTCCATGAAATGATCGGAAAAAAGATTACGCTGACGGGCGACCGCTCAAACCAGCAAAAGGAAGCTGTTATCGGCGGCATATTCTCTTATCAGGATTGCTCTTTTGCCGCCACCTCCAAAACGCTCGGCGCTCCGGACGGCCTATTTGTCAGCAAGGCCTTCATGGAGCAGTTTAGCCCCAGCCCCATTGTCACCAACATCCAGCTGGATGTTGACCCGCAAATGGAGCCCCAGATTGCCAACCGGCTTTCAGCCCTCAACCAGACCCTGACGGACGATTCCTATCAATTCAGCCGGCGGTCGGAACGTGCGGAAACCTTTGCGTCCGACATGTCCTCCATGAATGTACTGGGCAGTGGGATTTCACTCTTACTACTGCTCATCGGCGTGCTCAATTTTATCAATGTGATGGTTACCGGGGTTTATTCCCGCCGACAGGAGCTCGCCGTGTTGGAAAGCATCGGCATGACCAAGCGTCAGATCTCCGGCATGCTTACATGGGAAGGCTTTTACTATGCCCTATTTACCGCCGGCTGTATGTTAACGCTGGGCAACGGCGTGCTCTACCTGATCTCAAAGGCAGTTGTGCAAATTGCGGATTACACCGTATTCTCCTACCCCTTTGGGCTGGTCGTGTGCCTGATTGCGGTGCTCTTTGCCGTCTGCCTCACCGTACCGGCTATCGTATTCCGCATGACGGCCAAGGAGAGCGTAACACAGCGGCTACACCGGGCGGATTGATCCATGCCCCCAAATCCTTTGGATATTCAAAACAAAATGCTGCGGGCGGCATCTTCCCCCGCAGCATTTTGTTTGTGGCCAAAGCCAAATAGGAGCCTGTGCCGCCTTTCTTTGCTCCGATCAGAATTGCGAATAATCCTTGCATACATCCGCCGCGCCCATGGCTTTGCCCCAAAAAGCGGTTGCGTTTTATCTACAATCATGCTATAGTGACCGGGATAATATAAATGGGGGTTCGACTATGTTCCGAAAGAAACGATTTGCGGCCGGGAAAAAGGCGGCGCTCTCTGTTTCCTACGATACGGCCAATCAAAAAATCAACGTTACCGTTCAAAACGGTTTTCGCGCCGTGCTCAACGGAGTGGATTTTCCACAGATCGTTGGGAAGGATGGAACGGTCCATCCGCCGCTGACAGCGCAGACCGTTCTGCTCTCCTTCCGGCTAACCGGCCCGGATGGGGTGGAGCGCGTCACAGGCGACTATCCTATTCGGATTCCCGGGTTGCACAGCGGAAAGCCCGCTCATCCAAAGCCCTCCGTTATTCCGGAGCTTGCCCAGTGGCACAGTGCAGATAACGGCTGGTTTATCCCTTCCGCGCACTCGTCCATCGTCTTACCCCCCGATGCGGGAGAGGCCCTCCGTGCCGTTGCGGCGGAATTTCAGCAGGATTACCGGGAGATCGCTGGCGCAGAGCTGCCCCTGCGTTATGACGATACGCCGCAGGAGAGCGACTTTTATCTGACGTTGGACGACACGGACGCATTTCTTGGCCGGGAGGGCTACTGCGCATCGTTCGGTGCGGCGGCCGCTCTCCTCTTCGCACCCGGACGGCGTCTATTGGGCCACGCGGACCGTGCTGCAAATTCTGCGGCAGGGTGGAGAAAAGCCGTGCCTGCCCCATGGTGAAATCCGAGACTACCCCAAATACCCAGTGCGTGGGTTCATGCTCGATATCGGCCGCAGGCCCTTTTCCCTCGAAACACTGCGCAATGTGGCGAAGAACATGGCCTGGTATAAAATGAACGACCTTCAGCTGCACCTCAACGATAATTACATTTGGCTGGAGGAATACAATTCTCGCGGCGAGGAGACGGACAGCTTCGAAGCCTATGAGGCCATGCGGCTCGAATCCAGCCTTCAAAACGGGCAGGGGGAAACGGCAACCGCCAAAGATTATGCTTACACCAAAATGGAATTTAAAGCGTTCATGGAGGAGTCTGCACAGCGCTACCACGTGCAGATCGTTCCGGAAATCGACGTGCCTGCGCACGCCCTATCCTTTGCAAAGGTGTTTCCGGAGCATATGGTAGCCGGAAAAACCTCTCCCCTGCAAAAGGGCCGCCCACTGACTGATCATTTGGACATCAGCCGCCCGGAAACAACCGAGTTTGTCAAGCGCATTTTTGATGATTATACAAGAGGGGAACACCCGGTTTTCGGGCCGGAGACAACGGTACATATCGGAGCGGACGAATTCCTTTCGGATTACGGCGCCTACCGCCGGTTTGTCAACGAACTCGTGCCGTATCTCAAAAAGACCAATCCTGTTCGGCTCTGGGGCGGATTGACCTGGATTAAGGACGATCCAGAAACCCAGATCCTACCCGAAGCGATCGAAAACGTGCAGATGAACCTCTGGTCCTGCGACTGGGCGGACGGCATGGAGATGTATCGGATGGGTTACCAGCTCATTAATACAATTGACCATTTGCTCTACATGGTGCCAAACGGGAAGGGAAACAAGGGCAGCTATGCCGATCTGCTCAACAAGAGAACGGTTTATCAAAAATTTGATCCGCGAAAAGTCCGCCAGAAAAACAGAAAGTATCAAACGCTGCCCGCGGGGGATCCACAGATGCTCGGCGCGGCTTATGCCCTCTGGAACGACAACATTGATAAAAAAGCCTCCGGTTTGACAGAAACAGATCTCTTCCTCCGCTTTTTTGACGCATTGCCGCTATTTGCCGAAAAAACCTGGGCCAACGGCTGTGAAAAGGGCAGTTCAAAAGCAATTGACCGGCTCGCGGAAAAAACCGCTTTCGCGCCCGGCTCCAATCCTCTGCGCTGCGTAAGCCCCACAAATGGCCTCATTGCCGACTACCGCTTTGACGCTGCACGGCCTCTGGAGGATGCTTCTGGCAACGGCCACGGCCTTGCTGTTCCCGTTCACGCGAAATGCGCCTCCGGCCTTGTGCTGTGCGGCGGCGAAAGTTTTGTGGAAACGCCGCTGCAATCGCTTGAAATGGGCGCCTTCCTGGAATGCCGTATCACCCTTGAGGAAATCAAGCCGGGCCAAATCCTGCTGGAATGCGATCCGCCTTACGGCACTCATGATATCCGGATCACCGCTTCCGGAAAGCTCGGCTTTACGCGGGAGGGCTACGAATACGAATTCCCATGCGAAGTGCCGGTGGGCCAGCCGCTCACCCTGCGCCTTGAAACAAGGCTACAGGAGACGGCGCTCTCCGTCAATGGCCAACCAGCCCGCCCGGCTACCGGTAAATTTATTCACAACGGTACCGTCCGGTGTGAAGGAATCAAAAACGCCTCCTTTCACCTGCCGGCCGCACGCATTGGCTCGCAATCAAATGCCGTGCGCGCAAAAATCGAGTGGATGCGCATTGGGAAGGTGCCGGGCAATCGAGGCAAAAAAGGATTGGCGTAACTCAGTTTTTTATATGTTATAGAACAGAGGCCTATGAATTCCCATAGGCCTCTAAAAGCGTTTGATATGTTCCCTCCCCAACAGCGAGCACTGAACCATGGCGCGGCTGGAAATCCAGGCTGTAATCTCGGCGGCGCAGCTTTTTAAAATGGACCAGATCTTCTGTCTGCTGTAAAAAAAATCTGCCATTTGTATATTCATCCATCATCATCACAAAGGTATCCGTTCCAACGATTCGATAGATAAAGTTCCCCTCCACATGCTTGCGGGAGAGAGAGACTTCATTTTCCTCCGGCTCCCGATATGGCCCTGTCAGACAATCCGCCACCGCATACCGGATGCATTTTTTCGCTTCATCCTTATAATATAGATAAAAAACTCCGTCTTTCTCCACGATATCGCCATCAATCCCATCCTGCCCGTTAGCAGGGCGAAACAACTCGGCAGGCGGCGTGGAGAGCGTTTTCAAATCTCTGGAATATGCATACCAGATAACCGTGTTCGGGTCGCCGCCCTGTGCGTTATGATGGCTCCAATAGATCAGGTATTCCCCTTTTTCCGGGTCGAAAGTTGCCTGCGGAGCCCACACCCGATCCGCGCTCTTCGTCTGAGGAAAGGGCCGAAGATCAATCACGGTTTCATCCGTCCAGTGGATAAGATCGTCCGACCGCCACGAAATCATGCTATGATTGCTGTTCCATCCATCTGCGCTCCTCATATCGGTTGCAAGAATGTAGTAAGCGCCATCTTGCCCTTGAAACAAATAAGGGTCCCGCACAGAACCGGTGCCCTTCGTTTGCGCAATGACAGGATGATTGCCATTGAGCGGCGTAAAATGATAGCCATCCTTGCTGACGGCGAAATGAATCCGTTCCTGCTCCGGTTCGTTCCCCGTAAAATAGCAAAACAGATAGCCTCCCTTCGATGAGGCCGCGGGAGTTGCAACCTCAAACACACCGTTTCGATGCAGCACTAGCAGGCAGCCGGCCGCCGCTGCAACAAGCAGCACACCAGCGCAGGCAGCAATTATTTTCCCTTTTTTCAAAACGCACCCTCCCAGCTATGTTTCAAAGAAAGCCGCCGGAGAGATACCGGCGGCTTTTCGCATTCGTTTTAGCCATTTCGGGCTTGGCTCATCACCAGGGTGACAACGCTTTTTGCCGGAAGCTTTACTTGCCCGCCTGAAACATAGGTTGCAACCGGAACCTGCTCCAGATTATGCGCGCTGTCTGTTAGATGCATTTCCACCGTTTCGTAACCTTGTGCATTCAGCGTAAGCGTTTGCTCCGCGCCGGAGCTGTTGACAAGCACTGTCACCAACCCCCCGTCCACATCGAAGGAAACGGCGTTGAGCTCCTTCCCCTTGAGCTCTGTTTCCACACGTACCGCTCCCGGCTTGATGAACTTTGTAAAATTGCCGTATTCATACAGCCGTTTGGTGATGGTATAGGTATGTTCCTCTAAATCCACATACATTAACCCATCCCGCCAATTATAACAGGATACCGCCAGCCAATAGCTCCAGTGCACCGCGTCGAGCACGGTCAGATCCGTACAGATCATATCCGCCATCACCACAGCGGAATCCATGCCCTCGTCGCGGCCGAGATCCTCCATCTCTGTCCACTCGGTGCAACTACGCTTGAGATTTGGATAGTTTTTGGCAAGCCAACGCGCCGTGCTTGCCTTTTCGCTAGCAGAGCTGTTGTAGGAATGGGCGTCGATCGTGGTAATCACCTTGCTGAGCGTTTCATCCTCCATGATTGCTTCAAACCATTTTTTGAATTTGCTCCCGCCCCACTGACCGGATTCAAAGAAGCTGAGTGCGACCTCATCCGTCAAGCCGCGTTTCTCCATCTCCGCATAAAACACCTTATAGAGCGCAACCATCTCGTCCGGCTCAAAATGACAGCCCTCCTGACCGCCCTGCCACGTCCATTGCGGCTCATTAATAGGGGAAACCGTTGTAACCGGCACGCCCTGCTTGCGAAAGTGCTCCACTGCGTCCAGCACATAGTCTGCAAAGGCCTGGTAGTTCTCCGGCGCAAGGTTCGTCACCTTTTTCTTCTGCTTATCGCTATGCGGCTTGCCGTTGATGGTCATGGAGTCCGGCGCGCTGTTGCAAAAGAAAACAACCTCCTTTGCGCCCAGCTCCAGCGCCCGGTTCATGCACCAAAGCGCGTTTTCATCGAGGGTATAGTCGATCTCGCCGTTATCCCCGATAAAGCTCTGCCCGGAGCGCCACGGGTCATTGAATTCGCCGGCTTTTTCCCCTGTGCCGGTGCCCGCGCCCAGGTTATACCGGTAAACCTGCAGGCCGAGCCCGGATTTGCCATACAGCAGCTCCATCACCGCCTCGCGCACTGGCACGCCGTTTGCGTCCTTGTCCGTCCAGCCGCCCACATCCTGGCTCCACCATGCGCTGCTTATGCCGAAGCTCTCCAGCGTTTGATGGCGCGCTGCCGGGTCAATCGTCAGCTCAGCCGTGCCCGTGGGGGTGCAGGATGGAAGCGCGGCGGCCAAAAGCACCGCGGTCAGGCCGACGGCAAGAATTTGTTTTGCCAATTTCATATAGAAACCTCCCGATCCATTTTCACGGCTTATTTTAGCATAAAATTTCATCTTAGAAAACAAAAATCCTGAAAATTTATGCAAATCTTCAGGATTTTTATTCTGAATGACGGCCTAAAGATCCAATTCCGCACAAATGCGGGCCTCTCATCCCCCGGCCGGTAATTTATTCAATCACCTTCGCTTCTCGCCCGGCTACCCTGAGCGCCTGGCTGTTTGTCAGCCGAATCTGTGGGTACAAGGCCAAAGGAACCTCTCCGGGCTGCTCCCCCGCACCGCAGTGGACATGCAGTACGCAATTTACAAGCTGTAGCCCGGAACGCATGTTTGACGCTGCTATGATGCTCCCTGCGCTGACGCCGACATATACGCCGCCTTCCTCTGTAAACTGTCGGAGCGGAGCAGCCAAACGCACGCGCCGAATGCGTTTCATCAGGTATTCCGGCTTCCGCCGCAGAAATAGATTGCATCATAACAGCGCAGCTTTGCAAGCGGCATCGGCTCCTCTAATATACCATAATATTTTCAGCCCGGATTCCTGTGTTAAACAAATCCTCCATGCATTTCGCCAAAACGGCATGCGCCTCCTCATCGACCGCCGCCGTCGGCACCCAAAGCGCCTTGATCTGGGAAGGTTCTTTCCCAACAAGCTCTAAAAAAGCCTCCTTTACGGCGAGATTTTCAAAGCCCGCCGAAGTCAGCAAACACTTTTTCATCCTGCGTTTCCCCTCTCTATTCCGGCCAGTTCATTTGCTCCTGTGGGATTCCCTTTTTCCGGCATGCCTCGCACACCGCCTGTTTCTGTGCCAGATTCCCGATTTCGTATTGCAAAATTTCGTCGGTAAAAACGATAACTTTCCTATTTTCCCGCTTCATATCGGCAAACCAGCCCTTTAAAAGGCTTTTTTGCACCTGCGATGGCAAATCGCAGCGCTGTGAGACAAAGGTGATTGCCGTCCAGTAACGCGGGGTATCTTGCGTCTGCCATAGCTCCACGCCGCAAATTCCCACAAAATCGAGCACTGTGTCATCTTTGAGGCTTTCCTTGATGAGCGCACCCTGAAACGCTCCCGTCTCCGCCTCCGGCATCCTTAATTTCCCGCACGAGGAGGGCTTCGCCCCGCCTACACATCCCCCGAGCGACAGTTCATCTAGGGATAAATCCAACGCCTGGCTCAAAAGGCTTAGCTTCTCTGTTTCCGGATAGGCTGCCTCCTGCTCCCAGCGGGAAACCGCCTGCCTGCTCACGCCGCATTGCTCTGCAAGCGCCTCCTGCGAATAACCCCGCGCCCTGCGCGCAAGGCTAATTTTTTTGACCATACGCCATGTTGACCCCTCCCAAACAACAGCATACCACGGCCCCCGAGGGCCCTCCACCCGCAGATTGCGCTTTCGCAATTTCAGGTTGCCTAGTGACAAAAAAGCAGCCCCGCGTTAAAGTCAAACGCAGGGCTACCCGATCCATACGGCTCGATAAAAACTTAATAATAACGCAGAAGCGCGACGACCTTGCCCAGAATGGCAACCTCTGTGACGATAATCGGCTCAAACGCATCGTTCTCCGGCTGAAGGCGAAAATGGCCGTTTTCCTTATAAAAGCGCTTTACCGTCGCCTCGTCTTCCATCATCGCAACCACAATCTCACCATTGCGCGCCTCCGGCGTTTGCTCTACCACCACGATATCGCCGTCGTGAATGCCGGCATTCAGCATGCTTTCGCCGCGCACATGCAAGGCAAAGAGCGGTTTATCGCGGGATACATGCCCCGTGTAGGGGAGATAGCCTTCGATTTGCTCCACCGCCAAGATCGGCTGACCGGCCGTGACCGTGCCGAGCAAGGGCACATGCGTCACATTCTCCGCCTGCCCGTTGATGCGGATGGAGCGCTTAAGCATTGGGTCACGCGTGATATAGCCCGCCGCCTCGAGCGCATCAAGGTTTGCCTGCACGGAAGAGGTGGATTTGAGGCCCACAGCGGCGCCAATCTCCCTCACAGAGGGGGGGACGCCATCCTGCGAACGCTCCATTAAATATTCGTAAATACGCTGCTGTGTATCGTTAATTCGGTCCATCGCAGTCTCCTCCAAGCTATCAAAAACAATTCCATCTGCCTGCTTTTCTTAAAGTACGGTTGTATTATAGCACATATTTTTTTAAAAAGCAAACATTTGTTTGCAATTTATTTTACTCAATGCACAATTTGTATAAAATGGGCTTTTTAGAAGTTTGTTCATAAGAAAGCACAGGATTGTTCAAGGAAAATTCATAGCCGCGTAACAAAAAAATCAGAGACCACAGCTATAATAAAATTGTGCTCGACAGAGAAAGGAGCCGCACCGAGTATCGACTGAGCACATGCTCTACCCCTCCTCAAAGCAACCCCTCAATTTGGAAAAAAACGGCTGGTGTTAACCGGCCGTTTTTTCTGCCTTTTAGGCAAGGTTATCCCGGTGTGAAGCGCTCATTCGGCGGATTCGCGCCGTTTTTTATTCAGAAAACATGATGCAGGTTACCCCGTCTGAACAGCAGCTTAGCGAATAAAGGGCCTGCATTTCCGGGCAATCGCCCACAAAAAAGGAAGGGATTGGAGCCCCGCTTTTGGGGATTCTACTCCTTGTGGAGAAAGTCCGTCCTGTGCTAAACTATCGTGGGGGAAGAGTTGAATCTTTCTTCTCCCCCGGGATGCAGGCCTCCTCGGAGGCCGCTTCCTTCCATAAAGGAGATGTTCTTGAATGAGAAAGACGAAAATTGTCTGTACAATGGGGCCCGCTACAGAGGACGATAAGGTTTTGCGGGAGCTGATGCGATCCGGCATGGCCGTCGCCCGTTTCAACTTTTCACACGGGGACCATGAAATGCATAAAAAAATCGCTGGAACGCGTTGTGCGCCTGCGGGAGGAGCTGGATCTCCCCATTGCCACCATGCTTGATACAAAGGGCCGGAGATCCGCCTTGGCTCCTTTAAAAACGGGAAGGTCCTCCTGAAAAAGGGCACGGCTTTCACCCTGCGCGCTTCGCCTATGGAAGGGGACGAAACACAGGCCTCTATCAGCTTTCCGGATCTTGCGGGAGACGTGCAGGAGGGCTCTACCATTTTGCTCGACGATGGGCTCATTGAGCTCACTGTGCGCGGCATCCGCGGCGGCGATATTGTCTGCCGCGTTCAAAACGATGGCTTTATCTCCAACAATAAGGGCGTCAATGTGCCGAACGTCCACCTCTCCATGCCCTTTATTAGCGAACGCGACCGGGAGGATATTATTTTTGGCATTCAAAACGGCTTCGATTTCATCGCCGCATCCTTTGTCCGCACAGCGGCGGATGTGCTGGAGATCCGGAAGATCTTCGACGAATTCGATTGTCATGGCGTGAATATTATTGCGAAGATTGAAAATCAGGAAGGCGTTGAAACATCGATCAAATCCTGCGCGTATCCGACGGCATTATGGTCGCGCGCGGCGATATGGGCGTGGAAATTCCGCTTGAGGATGTGCCGGTGCTGCAAAAGATGATTATCAAAAGGGTATATATGCGGGCAAGCAGGTCATTACCGCTACGCAGATGCTGGAATCTATGATCAAAACCCGCGCCCAACCCGTGCGGAGGCGACGGACGTTGCCAACGCAATTTATGACGGCACGAGCGCTATTATGCTCTCCGGAGAAACAGCCGCGGGCCAATACCCTGTGGAAGCGGTGCGCACCATGGCCCGCATCGCAGAGCGCACAGAGCAGGATATTGACTATATCAAGCGCTTTAAGCTCCGTGAGGTGGAAACAAACCCCGATGTGACCACTGCCATCTCCCATGCCACATGCACCACGGCGCACGACCTCGGCGCCGCGGCGATTATCACGGTAACAAAATCCGGAAAAACAGCGCGTATGATTTCAAAATTCCGCCCGAACTGCCCGATCATCGGCTTCAGCACGGAGGCGCGCGTCTGCCGCCAGCTCAACCTCTCCTGGGGCGTCACCCCGCTTCTCATCGAAGAAAAAGCCTCTACGGACGATTTGTTTAATCACGCCGTTGATTCTGCGGAATACGCGGGCCTTGTGAAAAGCGGTGAGTTGGTTGCCATCACGGCGGGTGTGCCGCTTGGCATCTCCGGCACAACAAATATGATGAAGGTTCACGTTGTCGGCCACATCCTTGCCACCGGGCGCGGCGTGACGAAAAAGAAAACTTGCGCGCGGCTGTGCGTATGTGAATCCGCCCGGCAGGCACAGGCCGAATTCCGCGACGGTGATATTCTTGTAATCGACCACACTACAAACGATATGCTTCCCCTCCTGAAGCGGGCTGGCGGCATCATCACCCAACAGGACGGGATGAACTCCCACGGCGCAATCGTCGGCCTGAGCCTCGATATTCCTGTGATTATTGGCGCCAAAAATGCGACAAACGTGCTGCGTACCGGCGCTGTTGTAACGCTGGACGCTGAGCGCGGAGTGGTGCTCAGCAGCAGCGCGGCACCGGGCGTGTGATAAAAACGAGATTCATCTCCAACGGAAGGGAGCGCTTTGGGATGGCCTATCAATTTTTTTGCGATGGTTTCCCGCATGAAATATATCGACCGATGGGCACTTATGCGAAACACGCGGCAGGAAAACCTTACGGAGCATTCCCATGAGGTGGCCGTCATCGCGCACGCGCTTGCGGTGCTACGCAACCGCCGCTTTGGCGGGCATGTTGATGCGGCCCGTGCAGCGCTTTTGGGCCTCTACCATGACCTGCCTGAAACGCTCACGGGCGACCTTCCCACCCCAGTCAAATATCATAATCCTGAAATTCGGGCCGCCTACCAGGCGGTGGAGAATTCTGCCTGCTCGAAATTAACCTCTATGCTGCCGGAGGACCTCCGGCCGGATTACGAACCGTTCTTCTTTCCAGCTCAAGTGGACGCACCGCTCTGGCCGCTCGTTAAGGCGGCGGATAAAATCAGCGCGCTTGCAAAATGCATGGAAGAGGAAAAGGCCGGCAACCGGGAATTCATCCGCGCAAAAAGCGCGTTGCTTGCCTCCATTCACGCGATGCGGCTGCCGGAGGCAGAGTGCTTCCTTGCAGAATTTCTGCCCGGCTATGCGCTAACGCTGGATGAATTAGAGTAACAACCAGCCCACGGGCTTTTGTGCTGCCTTTGCACATATTTTTTAAAAAATTTCCAAAAATGCGCCACCCCCGCCCTTTGATTTTGGAAGGCGGGGTTCGCTTTTTTACGGCAAATCGTTGAAACGCTCCACTTTTTGCAGTATAATAATGAGAAACAGTCCGGTACGCTGCGGGGCCTTGCCTGAGCCTGATGCGCTGCTGAAATTGACTGATTGAAAGGAAGTGTCCGTATGAATCCGGAGCTATTGCAAATTCCAAAGAGAATACGGGAGTTGAGAGAAATTCTCGACCTATCCACCATTGAGGTAGCGGAGAAGCTCGACGTCACGCTCGATGAATACCAGCGCTATGAGAGCGGCGAGCAGGACATTCCCGTCAGCACCCTGTATGAGATTGCTAATATCCTCGGCACGGACTGCACCGTCCTGCTCACAGGGGATACCCCGCGCATGAATGTCCACACGGTCGTGCGCAAGGGAGAAGGCGTATCCGTTGACCGTTATGAGGGCTATCAGTTTGAAAGCCTCGCTTTTAACTTTATGCATCGCAGCATGGAGCCCATGCTGGTCACCCTAGAAGTTCAGGAAAAAGACCCTCCGCTCGTTATTCACGGCGGTCAGGAATTTAACTTCGTCCTTGAGGGCCAAGTGAAAGTGACCGTCGGTAAGAATTCCTTCATTCTCAATGAGGGAGACTCGATTTATTTTGACCCCAAGCTTCCTCACGGCCAGTCGGCTGTTGGCGGAACGACGCGCTTTTTAACGATCATCAATGAATAACGAAACCGGAGGCCAAAACAATGGACGATATTATCAAACGCTACTGTCCGCGGATCGCATTCGATTCGTATGAAGATATGAAGGAACACTTCACGATTGACGTGCCGGAGGATTTCAACTTTGGCTTCGACGTGGTAGACGCCTGGGCGGAGCTGGAGCCGACCAAGCAGGCCCTGCTCTGGACCAACGACGCGGGCGACATGAAGCGTTACACCTTTGCCGACATGAAGGCCGGTAGCAACCGCGCGGCAAATTTTTTTAAATCCAAAGGCATTCGTAAGGGCGACTATGTAATGCTGATTTTAAAGCAGCGCCCGGAGGTCTGGATGTGCTTCACCGCCTTACATAAAATCGGCGCGGTGGTCATCCCCGCCTCCTTTCAGCTCACCCCACACGATCTGGTTTACCGCCTGAACGCGGCGGGTGTGAAGATGCTCGTCACGGTGGACGACGCGGAAATCATTCAGCACTGCGAGGATTCCTTAGCCGACTGCCCAACCGTGGAAACCTACGCCGTGCTCGGCGAGCAAATCCCGGCGGGCGCGGTCGATTTTGCAAAGGCGCTCGCAGAGCAGAGCGACGTATTCGAGCGCCCCACTGGAGAGGACGCCACAAAAGTAACAGACACCATGTTGCTCTATTTCTCCTCCGGTACAACCGGCATGCCGAAAATGGTGCGGCACGATTACTCCCATCCTCTCGGCCAGATTACGACCGCGCGCTTCTGGCAGTGTGTGCAGGAAAACCGTGTCCACCTCACGCAGACGGATTCCGGCTGGGCAAAATTCGCCTGGGGTAAAATTTATGGTCAATGGATCTGCGGTGCCTGCATCGGCGCATACGATACCGAGAAATTCACGCCGCACGGCATGTTGGAGGCCATCCAGCGGTTGCGTCCGTGCACCTTCTGCGCGCCAGCAACCATTTACCGATTCCTGATTAAAGAAGATTTGACACAATACGACTTCAGCTTCATCGAGCACGCCTCCCTTGCGGGCGAGCCGCTCAACCCCGAGGTTTTCAATCAGATCGAGCGCCAGACGGGGCTTCGCATTCACGAGGGCTTCGGCCAGTCTGAAACCTCGGTGCTGCTAGCCAATTTTCCGTGGGTGGAAATCCGCCCCGGCTCCATGGGCAAACCCGCCCCGATCTACGACATCGATCTGCTCGATGAGGACGGAAACTCCTGCGAGGACGGTATCGTCGGCTCGATCTGCATCAAAAATACGGACAAGAAGCATCCAACCGGCCTGTTCCGTGAATACTGGAAAGCGCCGGACGCGATGGCCCGTTCCTGGAAAAACGGCGTTTACAACACGGGCGATACCGCTTGGCGCGATGCGGACGGCTATTATTGGTTCGTCGGCCGCAATGACGACGTGATCAAGTGCTCCGGCTACCGTATCGGCCCCTTTGAGGTAGAAAGCGCGCTGATGGAGCACCCTTCCGTGCTGGAATGCGCGATTACCGCCGTGCCGGACCCGGTACGCGGGCAGGTCGTCAAGGCGACGATTGTGCTGGCGCGCGGCTATGAGCCGAGCGATTCGCTGGTAAAGGAATTGCAGAATCATGTGAAGCACGCGACTGCACCGTATAAATATCCGCGCGTGGTGGAGTTTGTAGACGAGCTGCCCAAGACGACGAGCGGAAAGATCATGCGCACGGCGATCCGCGCGAACGATATGCAGAAGCTACAAAAATAAATTATCAATTATTTATAAATGGCGTGGGAACAGGATTTTAACCCTGTTCCCACGCTTTTTATGTATTATGCCTGTAATTAATTTGTTCCCCCTCGGCGCAGCTTTATCCTTGCAGTCGGTTTGGGCTAGAACGATAACTGGAATGCGCTCGGGCCTCCACGCTCACCGTCAGCGCAAAATGATCGGAGATACTGACCCCTTCATATGGCTCTGTCGCGCACACGCGGCAATCCGCCGCACCTTCCAGCGGCAGGTTTCGTACATAAAAATGATCGATGTTACGCGGGTACAGCTCGTCCAGCGCATCAAGCTGGTGGTAGAGCGATTTTTGCCTCTGCTGCGCTTCCTCGGTATAATAGGTTTGCAAATTCGTATTGTGGAGCGGATCCCACGTCGCATATCCATCCTCCCGCGGGATGAGCCGCTCAAAGCCGCGCCCTCGCAAAATCTCCAGCTCCGGCCACCCGGCCTCGGCGTTGAAATCACCCGCGACGATCAGTGGCGCATCCGGCGGCACGGTTTGTTCCAGCCAGTTGCAGAGCCGCGTGGCTTCCGTGCGCTTGCAACGCTCCATTTCCCGCAGCCTTACCTCCGCCTGCGCAATTTGTTCTCTGGGGAATCCCCACTCCTGCGCGAGCGCGGGCAGCTTCGCCCGGTTTTCATCCGTGACCGCTGGTCCCGCGACCCAATGCGTGACGCAAACATAAAGCGGCCGCCCCTCTGGCAGCATGCAGCGCACAAGCACCGCCTGTGTCAGATTGTCGAAATGGCAGGAGAAAAAATTGCCGCAATAGCCCTTTCCTCCTAAATGCGTTCTCCCAATATATTGGGGGGAAAGGGAGGGGCTGGCAAGAACCAGGTCTCCCTCGCGCAGATTCAATGGGAAGCCAAGCTTCCCGGCCCGCAAGCCCGCTACCCCCATATGGCCGAGCGGCACATACCCCAGCTCCTCTGCCAACCGCTTGCCATAGGAAAAGAGCGGATTCGCCTCATTGAGGCATACAATGTCCGGCCGCTCCTTGCGCAGCACAGCGCACAGGCCGTGAAACCGCTTTTCCCGCACCTGCTTGGTTTCATACTCTTCCAACCGGATCAGGCCATGATAGCGAAAGCCGGACCAGACATTGAGCGTAAAAAGCTTGATATGTGCCAAAAAATCGCCTCCTAAAAGTTAAGCGCCGGTGAGCTTCCGCACAGCGGGCCCCGGCGCGCTTTTCGTTTTAAAATTAGCCGTTGAGGGCTGCAAAGTTCTTTTTGTTCGCCTTGTAAAGCTCCTGGAAAACGGCGTAGTTGCGGTCATAGATCGGCTTAACAGCCGGATTGGGTGTGAAGGTTTTTTTCGCCGGCACCATCCGTTTCGCTTCATCGAGGCTCGGCAGCAGGCCGAGGCCGACCGCCACCACGACCGCGGCGCCGACCGCACCGACGTTTTGCGGGCTGTCAACCGTTTCAACCTTGCGGCCAATGCAGTCCGCCAGGATCTGGCACGTCACGTCAGACAATGCGCCGCCGCCGACGAACCGGATCGTATCGGAAGTTTTGATCTTCTTCTCCTCTGTCTCCAAGAACCAGCGCAGATGGAAGCAAACGCCCTCCGTCACGGCGCGGATGAGCTCTGTCTTACCGGTTTCCAGGCTGATGTTAAAGAACATGCCGCGCGCGTTCGGATCCTCAAACGGGCAGCGGTTACCATGCAGCCAAGGGGTAAAGATCACGCCGTTTGAGCCTGCCGGCACTTCGCTGATGACCTTCGCCATATAGTCGTAAAGGCTAGTATAAACCGCCTCTTGCGATTCCGCCACATGCTTTTTCTCCAAATAGATATCGATCTCATCGAGCGCCAGGTGATCCTTCACCCATTCAAGGCACTTGCCCGCCGTTTCCAACTCTGCGAAATAGTTGAACCGCTCCGGCTGCGCGCCCACGATCGCCGCAACCATGGCGGAAGCATCCACAATGCTTTTGTCGACCACGGTGGAGACCCAGCCGCTTGTGCCGCAATAGATATGCGTATCGCCCAATGCGGTGGAGCCGGCCCCCACGCCGATGAGGGAAGCGTCCCCGCCGCCGCCGAACACGGCGGTGCCCGTTTTCAGGCCGAGTTCAGAAGCCGCTTTTTCCGTGATTTCCCCGACCTTGTCGGTGGATTGCTTGATCGGCGCAAGGTGATTCATGTTTACGCCGAGCATATCGCACATCTCCCGGCTCCATCCCTCCTTGCCCTTGCGGATATCATAGATCAGGGCGGCAAAGGCGGAATCCTGCGTCATGACAAATTCACCCGTCATTTTGCAGATGAGGAATTCCTTCACATCCAGCCACTTATGTACGCGCTTAAAATTCTCCGGCTCGTGCGCCTGCACCCACTTGTATTTCCACACAGGGTCTTTCACGCTCGCCGCAACCGCGCCGGTAATTTGCAGGCTTTTGAGCAGCTTAAATACATTTGCGCCCGCGATTTGCGGGCCATGGGCCAGGCCCTTTTTCAGCTCCTCCCGTGCACGCTGGTCCATATAGCTCATCGCGCGGCGCACCGGCTCCCCGTCCTTATCCACAAGGACGACTCCCTGCATCTGGGAGCAGAAGGAAACGCCGCTGATCCGCGCCGGGTCCATGCCGGAAGCGTCCAGCACCTCCCGCGTGCTCGCGCACATAGCTTCCCACCATTCGGCGGGTTCCTGTTCCGCGCCGCCATCCGGCAACACATAGAGCTCATACCCACGCATGGCCGCCGCCGTCAAACGGACAACCTCGCCGATCTCGAACAGGCAGGTTTTTACGCCAGTGGTGCCCACGTCGTAAGTGATAACATAGGTCGGTTCTTTCATGCAAAGCCCTCCAAAAATATGATTCCAGTTCACACACAAAGCTTATTGTTACGGGGGTTCCCCGCTGCTTTCATTCACGCCGGGCAGGCGCTTCCTGCCCCAGGCCCGTTGTAAACGCGCCTTCAATAAATTTGAGCATTTGTTCCACAACAAAATCATCGCGGGAAAGGATATCCTCGCCTGCATAAATTTTAAACCGCTCCTGATAATAGCCGCAGGCATAGGAAAACTGAAGATTTGTAAAGAGGTTATCAAGCAAAAAGGCAAACATGCGCGGGTCAACATCCCTACGGATCAGCCCTTCCTGCTGCGCCTGCGCAATGACCTGCGTATACACGGCGGCGGAAACCGTCTCCATATCCTGCGAGATCAGCCGTACCAGCTCCGCATTATTTTCCGACGTCATTTCATTATAGAGCTTGATGAGATCCTCGAGCTGCCGGGAAGTGGTCTGCACAGTGCGGATAATCAGCTCCAGCTTATCGCGGACATCCATATCCGCTTGAGACAGCGGCCCGAGCGTCTCCTCCAATATGGAGATGCCGTGGTGCACGGCGGTTAGGAACAGATCCTGCTTTGTATTAAAATACTTATAGAGCGAGCCGACGCTGACGCCCGCTTTGCTGGCGATCACATTAATATTGGCATTATCGAAGCCCTTGTTGGCAAATTCCCCGATTGCCGCAGCCAAGATTCTACGCCGCTTCTCCTCCGGGATATTTTCAAACGTTTTCTTATGATAAATTGGCTGGTTTCCACCGGTTGTATCCATAGCGTCCTAGCCATCCTTTCCTGCGCGCCAGCCTAAGGCCGGGCCATCCCGCCGGCGCAAAACACACGCTCAAAAATGAGTGGCTGCTCACCGTTTTTCTTATTTTAACATACTGACGGAAAAAATCAATGAAAATACAGAGTTTTTTTGCATTTTCCCTCCCAGAGCCTTGTCGACGCCTTTGCGTAGGTCGTCTATTCTGAAAAATGCCCTATCCAACTTTCTCGCCTCCCCACAGCCGCATCGCTACCACATCCCACGGCAGCCAATCAAACGGGCATAATATGATATGCCTCTAAATCCTCATAAAAAATTCATAAAATTTCATTTGACAAGCTTGAAAAGTATGCTATACTGTAGGTGAGCGGAGATTCACCCTTTCACGAGGAAATCTCCATAAAAGCCCGAATTTCGAGAGAGTCAATATGAAGGAGGAAACTAAACGTATGGACAATCGTTATGCTATCAGCAATTATCCGGATGCGGCGGCCGTCACCAAGCAGCTCGACGAGTTGATCAAGCTGCCGATCTACACCATCAGCCCAGAAGCCCTCAAGCGCTATGAAGAGGATTATTTTGACAAAAAGTGCGCGAAGTCCAAAGAGATGATCGAGGAGGCCAAAACGGTAATCCCCGGCGGCGTGCAACATAATCTTGCCTTCAACCACCCGTTTCCGCTGGTGTTCACCAAGGCGGAGGGCGCGTATCTCTATGATGTCGACGGCAACAAATACTATGACTTTTTGCAGGCTGGCGGCCCTACGGTGCTCGGATCTAACCCAAAGGTTGTGCGCGATCAGGTCATTGAACTGCTCAACACCTGCGGCCCTTCCACCGGCCTGTTCCACGAATTTGAATACAAGCTTGCCAAAAAGGTATGCGATAGCGTGCCCAATGTTGAAATGTTCCGCATGCTCAACTCCGGTTCCGAGGCCTGCATGGCTGCGGTGCGTGTCGCGCGCCTTGCCACGAAGAATAAAAACATCATCAAGATGGGCGGCGCCTATCACGGCTGGAGCGATCAGCTCGCCTACGGCATCCGTGTTCCCGGCTCCAAGTTCACACAAGCGCACGGCGTTCCGCTTTACATCTTTAAACACACGCAGGAGTTTTTCCCGAACGATCTCAACGATTTGGAGCGCAAGCTCCGTTTCAATCAGATGCGCGGCGGCACGGCGGCGGTCTTCATTGAGCCGGTCGGCCCAGAGAGCGGTACACGCCCGCTGGATAAGGATTTCAACAAGGGCGTAGAGCGTCTCTGCCGCAAATACGGCGCGTTGCTCGTATTCGACGAGGTTGTCACAGGCTTCCGTATCGGCATGGCAGGTGCGCAGGGCTATTTCGACGTTTCCCCCGATCTCACGGTATTCGGCAAGGTCATCGCGGGCGGTTATCCGGGCGCGGGCGGACTCGGCGGCAAAAAGGAATATATGAAATATCTCGCCGCCGGCATCCAGACGGGCGACAAGGTTCACAAAGCGCTCATTGGCGGCACGATGGCGGCAACGCCTATCAGCTGCGTAGCTGGTTACTACACGCTTGAAGAAATCGAGCGCACCAACGCCTGCCAGAAGGCCGGAGAAATGGGCGACCGCATCACCACCGGCCTGCAGCAGCTCATCAAGAAGCACGGCTTGCCGTTTGTCGCCTTTAACCAGGGCTCGATCTGCCATCTGGAAACGGTCGGCACCATGCACTTCTCCATTGACTGGGGCAAGCTGTGGAAGGTGCCGGGTGTTCTCAAAGCAACTTCCGAGCGTAAAGCGGTTATGGAGCACATGGGCGCTGCCTACATGGCGGAGGGCCTCGTAACCTTAGCCGGCAGCCGCCTGTATACGAGCGCTGCCTATACGCCGGAGATGATCGACGATGCCCTGACCCGTTTCGACAGAGTGTTCGATACGATCGCAGTTCAAAAATAAACCCGATTTTTCCGGCGGCGTTGCTGCGCCGCCGGAAATTTTTTCAGTAAAGGAGGCTTATTCGTTGGATATGGAAATCATGCAGGCCAAGGAGCTTGTGGTCCGTGCAGGCAAACAGCTTGTGGAAAGCGGCCTCATCGCGCGCACCTGGGGCAACGTCAGCTGCCGTGTGAGCGACACGCAATTTGTGATCACCCCCAGCGGCAGGGCATATGAAACTCTTACGCCGGAGGAAATCGTCCTGGTCAATATTGCAGATCTGAGCTATGACGGGGATGTAAAGCCCTCATCGGAAAAGGGCATCCATGCCTCCGCCTATCAGCTCCGACCGGAAGTCAACTTTGTCATCCATACGCATCAGGTAAACGCCAGCATTGTCAGCCCTCTGGGCTTTGATATCAACAATGTTGCGCCGGAGAGCGCGGCGATCATCGGCGACCACGTCCCAATGGCCGCTTACGGCCTGCCAGGCACCGGAAAGCTGCGCAAAGGGGTCATTGCCGCCATCGAGCGCTCTGACAGCAAAGCCGTCATCATGGCGCACCACGGCGCCGTATGCATGGGCAAGGATTATGAGGAAGCATTCGCTGTCGCCTCCGAGCTGGAGAAGGTGTGCGCTCGCCACATTGTGGAACGCTACCGCGAAGCCACGGGCAAAGTGATCGATACCTTTGAAGAAATTCATGATTACGTAATTGAAACCATCGGCAAAAAGGGCAGGGACGCCGCTCCTGTTACCGCTTATGAGAGCGAACGTGACGGCGCGATGTGCAACTTGACCAAGCCCGGCAGCGAGGAGATTCTGCGGGTGGAGATTGCCACCGGCCGGATCGCGGGCGACGCCGAATCGTTTGTGCCGGAGGCTGACCTGCACCGCGCAGTATATGCCAAGCGGGACGGAATCAATTATATCATCCATTCCCAGCAGCCTGATATTATGGCCGCCTCCCGCTTGGGCCGCACCATGAAGCCGCTGCTCGATGATTTCGCCCAGATCGCAGGCGCAACGGTGCGCAGCGCAGTGTTTGACCCTTCCAGCACGATGAAAACCTCCAAAAAGGTTGTCAAAGCGCTCAAAGGGCGCGACGCCGTGCTGCTGAAGGATAACGGCGCGCTTTGCTGCGGGCCCTCCAAAAGCGATGCGCAGGCCACCGAAATGGTCATGGATAAAGGCTGCAAAACCATGCTGGGCGCCGCTTTATTCGATACTGCAAAGCCTATCAATGCGATTGAAACTCGCCTGATGCGCTTTATCTATAAAACAAAGTATTCCAAACAGGCGGAAAAAAAATAAGTAGTTCAATTATGATTGCGAAACACAGCTTACCGCAACCGCACAAAACAGAGAGATGCATCCTGCCATAAAGCGGGGTACACTGTTCGGACAGAGGGATGTCTTTATCCGAACTGCGGATGTTACCGCCATTCGTTTGTTTATTTGCCATCTTCTTTTACCCCCTTATATACGGAAACGGCTCGTCGTCAGAAATGACGCGGGCCGTTTCTGCTCCCCATGGCTTTTTAAATACAAAAATTCAGAAACGCTTTTTTCATAAATTGATATTGTGAAAAGATCGTGAAATATGATATAATCACTTCGAATCACATCGTTATTTCTGTGACACATGCCTCCACATCAAACAAGGCGCTCACAGAGGAAAGGGGAAAAAATGAATCAAGCCGTTCGTAAACTGATTGCGTTGCTCGCCGCCCTAGCGCTCGTATGCTCCCTCGCCGCGTGCAGCAGCCAGCAGTCAGAGGAGGAAAACACCACCGAGCCACCCATTGTCAGCAAAACCAAAAAGCCGGAAGCCAACGCGGAGGTGCTTGCCTATTTTAACCGCCTGGTCAACAGTGCCAAACAAAGCAATCCTGAATTTACGATGACCAAGGAGCCAAAAAGTTTCTGAGGTGGAAACCAGCAACCAAACGCTTGCCAAACCTCGCTCCCAACGCATGCAACAGCTCATGCTCAATCAAAACAAGTCTCTCCTCAAAAAGATAC